>OBEQ010102746.1_pt1 | contig 33876 bp, 26 predicted proteins | sample 1670901 | NCBI WGS metagenome assembly OBEQ01 (sample SAMEA104232315, study PRJEB22302) | groundwater metagenome | biome: forest; feature: aquifer; material: groundwater | place: USA | collected 2011-08-07 | depth 5.4 m | reverse complement strand
TGAGGGGAAGAGGCGGCGCCGGCTTCCCGACCGGCCTTAAATGGGAGTTCGCATCGAAGGTCAAGTCAGACGTCAAATATATGCTCTGTAACGGAGACGAGGGAGACCCAGGGGCGTTCATGGACAGGTCGGTCATGGAGGCCGACCCCCATTCGGTAATCGAGGGCATGATCATAGGCGCCAAGGCGATAGGCGCTCATCACGGCTATATATATGTGAGAGCGGAATATCCTCTGGCTGTCAAGCGCCTGCAACTGGCGATAGACCAGGCCACCGAAGCAGGGCTGCTCGGAGAAAATATCCTGGATACGGGGTTTGATTTCCATCTCGAAATATATTTAGGCGCAGGGGCCTTTGTCTGCGGCGAGGAGACGGCGCTTATGCGTTCCCTCGAAGGGAAGCGCGGCATGCCGCGACCAAGGCCGCCCTTCCCTGCGGTAAAGGGGCTTTGGGACAAGCCCTCTGTGCTCAACAACGTAGAGACGCTTGCACAGATATCCCCTATCATCCTTCAGGGTTCTGATTGGTACAGAAGCCTCGGCACCGAGAAGAGCGCGGGCACAAAAGTCTTTGCGCTCACAGGCGCAGTAAACAACGTCGGACTCGTCGAGGTCCCTATGGGAATACCGCTCAGGACGATAATATATGATATCGGCGGCGGCATCAGGAAAGGGAGGAAGTTCAAGGCCGTCCAGCTCGGCGGACCCTCTGGAGGCTGCATACCGGAGCATCTACTTGACACGCCTGTGACGTATGAAGACATCGTCGCAACAGGGGCGATCGTAGGTTCGGGCGGAATGGTCGTCATGGACGACAACACCTGCATGGTCGGAACTGCAAAGTTCTTCCTGGAATTTACCGCTGATGAATCGTGCGGAAAGTGCACGCCCTGCAGGGTCGGCACAAAGATACTCCTGGACATGCTCACCGACATCACAGAAGGCAAAGGCAAGGAGTCCGACATAGAAACGCTTCTCGACCTCGGCAGGGACATCATAGCCACCTCACTCTGCGGGCTCGGACAGACCGCCCCGAACCCGGTGTTGACGACTATCAAATACTTCAAGGATGAATACGAATCGCACATAAAAGACAAATGGTGCAAGGCAGGAGTATGCCGTAACCTGACCACCTTCTGGATAGACGAAAAACTTTGTAAAGGGTGCGGCGCCTGTCTGAGGGCATGCCCTTCGAAAGCGATCATGGGAGAAAAGAAACAGCCTCACAAGATCATCCAGGAGGTCTGCCTTCACTGCAGGACCTGTTACGAGGCCTGCAAATTCAAGTCGATAAGGATCCTGCCGGCCGGGTTTGAAGGAGACCCTTCCGAACTCGTCGGAACAGCGGCTGAAGGAGAAACAAAGAAGGGGGAGGACACGAAATGATAGAGCTGACGATAGACGGTAAAAAAATATCGGTAGAAGACGGCACTACGATCCTCAAGGCCGCGCAACAGAACGGCATCAGGATCCCCAACATGTGCTATGACAAGAGGCTCAGGCCTTACGGAGGCTGCAGGCTGTGTGTTGTCGAGGCAGAGGGCCAGCCGAGACTGTTTGCCGCGTGCTCGACGCCGGCGGCGCCTGGCATGGTCATAAAGACCGATACACCGAAACTGAGAAAGGCCCGTCAGACCGTTCTCGAGCTCCTCCTAATACATCACCCGCTCGACTGTCCCATCTGCGACAAGGCCGGGGAATGCGACCTTCAGGACGTGGCCTACGAATACGGCAAGCCCGAAGGCCGTTTCATACGCCATCGAAAGGCCGCCCCTCCCGACGTAAGAGGCCCTCTTGTAGAACTCACCGCAAACAGATGCATCCTCTGCGGCAAGTGCGTTAGGATCTGCGCGGAGCACCAGGGGCGGGGCGCTCTGGGTCTCATCGGAAGGGGGTTTTCAACGGTGGTCAAGCCGGCCTTCGGCGAAATACTCGAATGCGATTACTGCGGCCAGTGCATAGACATCTGTCCTACCGGGGCTCTTCTGTCCAAACCCGTCAAGTTCCAGGCACGCGCCTGGTTCCTCGAGGAAAAGGACACGATATGTCCCTTCTGCGGCTGCGGCTGCACACTGACACTGGGCCTGCGGGAGGGGAAAATTCTCAGGTCAAGGGCGAAGGAAGACAACGGACGCAGCGAAGGCAACCTCTGCGGCAGGGGCAGGTTCGGCTTCGATTATATTTATAGTGAAAACCGGCTGAAGACGCCGATGGTGCGCAAAGAGGGAGTGCTCGTTCCTGTTACATGGGATGAGGCGCTGAATTATATAAGCGAAAACCTGTCCCATATCATCAAGACCTACGGCGGCAATTCCGTCGGAGCGCTCGGCTCACACCGGTGCACCAACGAAGACAACTATATGCTCAGGAAATTCATGTCCGGCGTAGCGGGTTCAAGCAACATGGACTCCTCACCGGCTTTCGGATATGCAAAGGTCCAGGCTGTGCTGGATAAGGCATTCGGTTTGAAGGCGCATCCGATCAGCATGAAGGCGCCGCTCGGCAAAGAGATAATTTTCATAATCGAGTCCGATATCAGCATCACACATCCGGTTTATGGCCTGAACATCCTGCAGGCAAAAAGGGAGGGGTCCCATCTTATCGTAGCCGATAGCAGAGAAACGAAACTGACAAGACACAGTTCCTCCCATCTGAGGATGAGGCAAGGGACCTCGGTCGCCTTGCTCAACGGCCTGATGAAGGTCATCATAGACAGGGAACTATTCAACAAGGTGATAGTCTCGAAGATACCGGGTTTCTCAGAATTCGAAAAGACGCTTGCAGATTATACGCCGGAAAAAGTGGCGAAGCTCACCGGGATCTCACGGGAAGAACTGATATCGACAGCCGAGAGGCTCGCTGCAGCAAAAAGCAGGATGATCTCTTTCACCGTCGGCCTGGCGGAAAACACAAAAGGGGCCGATATGGTCCTTGCAGCCGCCAACCTTATCACCCTCCTCGGAGAAGAGACGGATGCGCTCCAGATACCCGCAGAATATGCAAATACCTTCGGTCTCTACAAAATGGGAGTGAGACCGGACGCGGGGACTGCTACCGGCAAAAACGTGTTCGATATGCTTTATGAGCCCGGGTCCCTTCACGCCCTCTACATAATGGGCGAAGACCCTGTCTCTGCTTTCCCCAACAGTTCTAAGATAATAGGCACCCTGAAGTCGCTTGAACTTGTCATAGTTCAAGACATCGCGATGACTGAGACGGCAAAGTTCGCCCATGTCGTGCTTCCGGCGTCAAGCTGGGCCGAAAAGGAAGGCACTTTCATCAACGCCGAGGGGGTGACCCAGCAATTACAGAGGGTAGTCGCTCCGACCGGACAGTCCATGCCTGACTGGCAGATACTGAGGAACCTCGCCCTTTCGATGGGCAAAGAAATAGTCTTCAGGACTATTGACGACGTGTCGGCCGAGATAAGAAATACGGTTCAGGAGCCTGCCGCGGTGTCCGACAGAAGGGTTTTCCAGTCGGTGTCTTATACCCCCGGAGAAGAGACGGATAGGGAATATCCGCTGCAACTCGTCACCAGAGACGTGCTCCAGCATTCCGGTACGATGTCGACGCGGTCAAAGGCACTCGACCTTGTTGTTTCCGAGGCATTCCTTGAGATCAGGGAAGAAGATGCCGGGAAATACGGAGTTACTGACAACAGCCACGTGAAGGTATCTTCAAGACGCGGGGCCGTATATCTCAAGGCAAAAATCACTGATGCGGTCCCTTCAGGTGCCATCTTTACGTCACTGCATTTCCCGCACGGCAGGGTCAATGCCCTCACCTATCCCCCTGAAAACGGAACACCATTCAGAGATGCGGTAAAGATTGAAGCGGTACACGGCTGACCCCGGCGGGTAAATGAGAATACTATGACTTTAGGAGAGATCAGGGGCATTGTCGAAGCGCTGGTTCTCACAAAAAGAGCGGCACCATAGTCCGGGCACTGTTCAGACCGGCGCACATAGACATGAAGCCCCTGGGTGATATCGCAGAAACACTCGTCGTCTTGATCGCCGGCAACCCGGACATAGATTTCGCGTTTATCTATGACTATGATAAGGGTGACCGTCCATTTTCGTTCGATACTCGGGATATCAGGGCCGAGCTGGAAAATATTCCCATTAACGCACCGGAGGTGATTTCTGTACTTCGGCACTCTTTGAACACATCCTTAACTGATATAAAAAATAAAGTCGTGTAAAATATCAGCTGTTACTTTACGACCGACGCTCCAGGCATGAGAAAAAACATACCATATAAGGAACGGCCTTGATTCCCTTTAAGGACGACAATCCCACAGAGACTATCCCATTCGTTACCCTTATCATTATCGCCCTAAACATATCTTTTTTTATTCTCGAACTCCTGTCGCCGAGAGACACCCAATATTTGGTGTACGCCTACGGCGCGATACCTAAGGACATCCTGAGCTTCCACTCGGACCAGCCGATCCCCGCAGTCTTCACCCTGTTTACTTCGATGTTTATGCACGGCGGATTACTGCATATAGGCGGTAACATGCTCTATTTCTGGATTTTCGGCAACAATATCGAAGACAGGCTCGGACATCTGAGGTTCATTTTTTTCTATCTCTTCTGCGGTATATTCGCGGCCTACGCCCATGCACTATCATCCCCGAATTCCGAGATGCCTATGATAGGAGCAAGCGGGGCCATATCCGGCATCCTCGGGGCTTATCTGCTCCTTTTTCCTGCCGCCAGAGTCCATACGATAGTTTTCTTCGGCTTCTTCATCCAGGTCATAAGGATTCCAGCCTTGATAGTTATAGGATTTTGGGCTATTATACAGTTCGTGAGCGGCTTGATCACGCAGGGAATTCTGCATCAGGGGGGTACCGCCTGGTTCGCCCATGTGGGCGGCTTTCTCGCAGGCCTTCTTACGATCAAACTGTGGCTGCCAAGGAGGAACCAGACGTGGTAGTTTTATGTCCTAAATGCAAGGTAAGGCTTAAGGTGGATGAATCAAAGCTTCCAGCAGAGGGATCGAAATTCAAATGTCCCAAGTGCAGCGCAGTGCTGGTGGTAAAAAAGCCCGCAGCTCAGGATAAGAAGACCCTTGACAGCAAAAAAATACTCGTCGCCCATTCAAATCCTGAAACTCTCGGACTAATAGTCTCTATCCTGAGAGATCACAGGTACAACGTCGTGACGGCTGCTGACGGCATCGATGTGATGGTCAAAGCATTGAAAGAATATCCATTCCTCATTATCGTAGAAGTCGCGCTCCCGAAGATATACGGTTTCGAGATCTGCAAAAGATTAAAGATGAGAGCAGAGACAAAAGAAATAAAATTCATATTGATCCCTTCAATTTATGACAAACACAAGTACAGAAGGGAACCAGTCTCCTTGTACGGCGCTGATGATTACATCGAGGACCACGATCTTTCGACGCAGCTTATCGATAAGATAGAAAAGCTCCGCGGACTTCCGGGGGAGGAAAAGGCCGAAAAACCGCCGCAGTCAGAGGCTGACCGTCCCTCGGTCAAGGCGCCTGAGACGAAGACAGAAGCACCTGCAAACGCGCCTGGGCCGGTTTCAGGGGCCACAGACGAAAAAATTGAAAGGGCCAAGAGGCTTGCAAGGACAATAATAAACGATATCTACTTATATAACTCGGCGAAGTTGGATAAATCCGTCCGAAACGATAACTTCTATTCCGTCTTTGCGCCGGAACTGAAAGAAGGCAAGAAATTATATGACCAAAGAATTCTTCCGGAAATAAGGCTTATAGGGGACTTTTACAAAGAGGCTGTAGAAAACTTTATCGCAACAAGAAAAAAAGCACTTTCATGATTTTATCAGGAAATCAAAGAAAATTAGAACTTTTTTGAACAAGAAGTAGCTTTCCGAAATTATTGTCCCAAAAAAAGACCTTGCCTAAACCTTCTATTTTTTAGTATATTAGCACTCACTCGCATTGAGTGCTAACAATCCCAAAATAAGAACTTATGAGAAAGGAGAAGAGTCTATGAAATTCAAGCCACTCAAAGATAGGGTATTCGTAAAGTACACGGAAGAGGGTGAAAAGACGCCAGGCGGGCTTTATATCCCGGATTCGGCGAAGGAAAAACCACAGAAGGGCCTGGTCGAAGCGGTAGGTTCGGAGGTGAAAGAGGTAAAGGTTGGAAATACCATCCTCTTTGACAAATATTCCGGTTCGAAGGTAAATATCGACAGCAACGAATATCTGATCATCAAAGAAGAAGACATTCTCGGCATTGTCGAGGGATAAGATAATACTCTCAGCATAATCATTCACTAATACCCAGGAGGAAAAACATTATGGCAAAGCAGCTTCTATTTGACGAGGAGGCAAGGACCACGATATTAAAGGGCATCACGATGCTCACCAAAGCGGTCAAGGCCACCCTCGGCCCAAAGGGCAAGAACGTCATTATCGACAAAAAATACGGCGCCCCCACCATCACGAAGGACGGCGTCACTGTTGCAAAAGAAATCGAACTGAAAGACCCGTATGAGAACATGGGAGCACAGCTCGTCAGGGAAGTGGCGAGCAAAACATCTGATGTCGCGGGTGACGGAACGACGACTGCGACCGTCCTGGCCCATGCAATTTACAGCGGCGGAATCAAGCACGTAGTGGCCGGTTCAAACCCCATGGACATCAAGAGGGGAATCGAGAAAGCGGTTGAAGCGGTTGTTGAAGAGCTCAAGAAGATAAGCAAGCCCGTCCAGGACAAGAAAGAGATCGCACAGGTCGGGACCATCTCCGCAAATAATGATCCTACGATCGGAGAGTTGATCGCCGATGCGATGGACAAAGTCGGCAAAGACGGCGTCATTACAGTGGAAGAGGCAAAAAGCATGGCGACGTCCCTCGACGTCGTAGAAGGGATGCAGTTTGACAGGGGTTACATATCACCCTACTTCATTACAGACCCCGACAGGATGGAATGCAATCTCGAAGACGCCTACATTCTCCTGAACGAAAAGAAGATCTCTTCGATGAAGGACCTTCTCCCGATCCTCGAGCAGACAGCAAAGATGGGCAAACCTCTCATGATCATCTCCGAGGAAGTCGAAGGAGAGGCACTTGCGACACTCGTCGTTAATAAACTGAGGGGCACTATCCAGGTCTGCGCGGTTAAGGCGCCGGGCTTTGGCGACAGGCGCAAGGCGATGCTTGAAGACATCGCAATCCTCACCGGCGGCACCGTGATATCGGAAGACCTCGGCATCAAGCTCGAGAGTGTAAAACTCAGCGACCTCGGAAGGGCGAAGAAGATAACGGTAGACAAGGAAAACACCACGATCGTCGAGGGTGCGGGAGATCCGGCGAAGATCCAGGGCAGAGTAAAGCAGATCAAGGCCCAGATCGACGAGACCACATCCGACTATGACAGGGAAAAGCTCCAGGAGCGCCTTGCCAAAATAGTCGGGGGCGTAGCGGTTATCAACGTCGGCGCTGCAACTGAGACCGAGATGAAAGAGAAGAAGGCAAGGGTAGAAGACGCACTGCACGCAACAAGAGCTGCCGTTGAAGAAGGCGTTGTCCCCGGCGGCGGCGTTGCTCTCCTCCGTTGCATAGGCGCCCTCAAAAACCTCAAGCTCGATAACCATGACCAGACTGTCGGTGTGGATATCTTAAAGAGGGCCCTCGAGGAGCCGATCCGCCAGATTATCAAAAACACCGGACTGGAGCCGTCTGTGATCGTCGATAAGGTCAAGACCTCGAAAGATGCGAACTACGGCTTCAATGCCGCTACTGAAGAGTATGTCGATATGCTGAAGGCCGGCATCATCGACCCGACGAAGGTGACGAGGTACGCGCTCCAGAATGCGTCTTCAGTCGCCTCGCTGATGCTCACCACCTCCGTGATGATCACGGAACTGCCTGAAGAAAAACCTGAAATGCCTGCAATGCCTCCGGGCGGCGGTATGGGTGGAATGTACTAATCGAATTCCCTTATGGATCTCTCGAAAGCGGGGCTATGCCCCGCTTTCTTTTCTTGCCCATAAGCCGCGGAATAAGAGGTCGTTGATACACAGGCTTTCTTTACATTATTCAACCTCTTTTGTCATGCTAACTACATGAAGAAAAACTTCTTAGTCATAATCACCAGCTTCCTGATTATGGCCTTGCTTTATGCCGCCTTCGAGATACTAGTCCCCGCACACACCATTGCCGGGAACACCGAAATCGAGATACCGAAGGGGGCGACCTTCAAGCAAACCGTAGACATACTCGCCGGCGAAAACCTCATCAGGGATAAAAAGATATTCCTCCTTCTCGGCAGGCTGACAGGCGCCGACAGAAAGATACGGGCCGGGTTTTACTCGATATGGTCTAACATGAGCCCCTGGGACATCTTCAAGATCATCCGCAAAGGGCGGATAATCGAATATGAGGTCAAGGTCCTTGAAGGCGACTCCCTCTTCGAGGTCGCAGACGCGTTTTCAAAGGCAGGGATCGCAAACTACGATGACGTGATGAGGATATCGAAAGACCCGGAGTTTCTGTCGTCTTACGATATCGAGGCTCCGAGCGTGGAGGGTTATATCTTTCCCGATACCTACATGATCCCCAAAGGGGTAAAGGCAGAAGACGCCCTCGGTAGCATGATAGACAGGATGCGGGAAAAATATTCCGGAGAACTGCTGGAAAAGACTGAGAAGACAGGGATGACCGAGACAGAGGTATTGACCCTTGCCTCGATCATCGAAAAAGAGGCGGTTGTGGACAGTGAAAGGCCTTTGATCTCGGCCGTCTATCACAACAGGCTTAAGAAGGATATGCCGCTTCAGGCGGACCCGACATGCATCTATGGGATCAAGAGCTCGAAAGAGAAGATAACGAAGAGTGACCTCCAGAGAAAAACTCCCTATAACACATACGTCATAAATGGATTGCCTCCGGGGCCTATAGCGTCCCCCGGATTGAAATCGATTATCGCCGCCCTGAATCCGGCAAAGGTTCCGTACTTATATTTTGTATCAAACAATGACGGGACCCATATCTTTTCAGTGACGCTCGGCCAGCACGTGGAGGCGGTAAGGGCTTACAGGGACAAGAAGAAAATGAAGACCGAAGGCTAACGGTCAATCCGTTGAAACCTTGAAGGTATTGAGAAATAATAAGGTGAGGACAACGATGCTAAAAAAAAGAAAAAAAACAAAGGTCATTCATGTCGGCGGCGTGGCGGTCGGAGGCGCCGGCCCGATCTCGGTCCAATCGATGACAAAGACAAAAACGCGGAATGTAAAGTCAACGGTCAGCCAGATCTGCACGCTGGAAAAAGCGGGATGCGAGATCATAAGGATCGCGGTGCCCGATATCGATGCTGCAAAGGCACTGGGAAAGATAAAGGCCTGCGTAACCATCCCGATTATTGCCGATATCCATTTTGACTGGAAACTGGCGCTGGAAGCCGTTCGTCAAGGGGTTGACGGCCTCCGGATAAACCCGGGGAACATCGGGGCGAGATGGAAAATTGAAGAAGTCGTTTCAGCAGCCGGCGACAGGGGTATCCCTATCAGGATTGGAGTAAATGCCGGCTCCCTCTCAAAAAAACTCCTGGAGAAATACGGCCGGACGGCCCCTGAAGCGCTCGTCGAGAGCGCAGCGGAACATATAGAGATACTCGAATCGTTAAACTTCAGGGATATAAAGGTTTCGCTTAAGGCGTCCAACGTTCCGACCACTGTGGATGCATACCGGTTGTTTTCGAGGAATTTCAGATATCCCCTTCACATAGGGATATCTGAGGCAGGCCCTTCGTTCACCGGCATTATCAAGAGTTCGGTCGGCCTCGGCATACTCCTTTCCGAAGGCATCGGCGATACTGTTCGGGTCTCACTTTCGTCAGATCCCGCCGAGGAGGTAAGGGTCGCCTATGAGATCCTTAAATCGCTCGGGCTCAGGGAAAGAGGGGCGAATATCATCTCTTGTCCCACCTGCGGCAGGTGCGAAATCGACATCCGTGGACTCGCGGCGGAGGTCGAAACCCTGCTGAAGGAAATTAAGAAGCCGATCACAGTGGCGGTAATGGGCTGCATAGTGAACGGCCCCGGTGAGGCGAGAGAGGCGGATGTCGGAATCGCAGGCGGTAAAGGAACGGGTCTGCTCTTCAAGAAAGGCAAGATCGTCAGGAGACTCAAAGAAAACGAACTGCTCGATGCCCTGAAGAAAGAGATAGGGGAATAAAACCATAATCATAAATCAATGGGGTTGTGCATACGGCATAATGCCTGCACGAAAGCATCTGATTAACATAGCTCATGTATGAGCAAAAACAAAGAACAAAATTACTCAGAGGGGGGGGCGACGCCATGAGAGTATTGTTTGCCACCGACGGGTCCGAACATTCGGAAGGTGCAGCGAGGTTTTTGACTCGTTTTGACTTTTCAAAGACAGACGAGATCGTTGTCCTTCACGTAATCAGCGAGGTCCCGTACGACGATGATTACCACGCGCAAGTCAAACGGATGATAAAAAGGGTGGCGCCAAAGATCCTGGAGGCCTCCGCTGATATATTAAAACCCGTTGGTGCAGAGATATCCACTGTTGAGGAGGAAGGCTATCCTGATACCATGATCGCGGAAAAAGCGATGGCCTACGAAAGTGACCTGGTCGTGATGGGCGCAAGGGGCGTAAAAGGAGTCGGATTGCTTTTCCTCGGGAGCGCGACAAGGTCGGTGACAATTAATTCTCCCAAGCCGGTCCTTGTCTTCAAACAGCCGTCCTGGCAGGCCTCGGGGAGGATAAAAATCCTCTTCGCCGCGGACGGCTCGGAGATCGCCGACGAAGCGGGAAAATTTGTTGCGACACTGCCGCTGCCGGCTGAAACAGAGATCACGGTGATGCACATTTCTTCCTCATTCATCGCTGATATACCGGAAAAGTACGTAAAGGAGATGGCAGAAAAGATCGCAGGAAGACCCTCCACATATAAGGAATCTGAAAGGATCTTCGAACGGGCAAAAACGTACCTGGGCAGCCGGTTCACTAAAATCGACTACCTGCTGAGAATCGGAGACCCAGCGAGGGAAATACTTGCCATGGAAAAGACCCTTGAGCCTGACATGATCGTCGTGGGTTGCAGGGGGTTAAGGGGCATCAAGGGGATGATGGGCAGCGTGTCCAGAAGGGTACTGGGCCATTCGGAATCTTCCGTCCTGATAGGGAAGCCCTGCGCCAAAAGTGTGCCGACACATAATGAAGGAGGGGACCGTCTTTGAGCGGATTCATTTTCTCATATTAACTCGCCGCAGGCGAGTGAGAAAATGCCTCTTCGTCACAGGCGAATCCGACGTGGCGGAGGAGCGAAGCGAGGATAAGCGAAAAGATGGTTCCCTCCTTCGCACCTTTGAACAATATGGGCTAACTTATCAATCTCGCCTTCAACCTTATTTCGGTTCCGCTCAGCGCTACCGAGACGGGACAGCCCTTCTTGGCCGCCTCGGCCAATTCAAGGAATCTCTTTTCATCCGCCCCGGGGACTTTTGCCTCCGTGTCCAGTTCGATGGCGGTTATCTTAAATCCATCCCCGACCTTGTCTATATGCACCTTTGCCTTCGTGTGTATACGCTCCGGAATAAAACCCGCTTTTTCGAGGAAAAGCGAGAGGGCCATCGAAAAACATCCGGCGTGGGCCGCACCTATGAGTTCCTCAGGGTTCGTGCCCGTCCCTGACTCGAACCGGGATGAAAAAGAATAGGCCCCTTCAAAGGCTCCGCTCCCAAACTTCATCTTTCCTTTGCCCTTGAGTAAATTGCCTTCCCACACAGCTTCTGCTTCACGTACCGGCATCATACACCTCCTGTTTATCTTGTCTTCGCAAAAAAAGACTCATACATTATCTTTTTATCACGAATTCCCGCCGCCGTCAAACGAAGCCGGAAATTTAATATCGGGCGAACTTTTCGTTGTGATAAAATAACAGGCGAAAGGATGAGATATGGAGATAATTAGAATACCGCGTATCATGCAGGATACCTGTAAGAAATACTTGTTGAAGGGGAGATCTATCGGTTTAGTTCCTACTATGGGCGCCCTTCATGAAGGCCACATGAGCCTCGTAAAAAGGGCCCGGATGGAAAACGATATCTCGGCCGTAAGCATCTTTGTGAACCCAACACAGTTCGGCCCTTCCGAAGACCTTGAGAGCTATCCGAGAGACGTCGACAACGACATCAAGAAGCTCCGCGAGCAGAAAGTCGACACCCTTTTTCTGCCTGACAATGCTCTCATGTACCCGAAAGGTTTTGCAACGTATATCCACGTCGACCGTATTTCTGAAAAACTTTGCGGGAGCTTCAGGCCCGGACATTTTAAAGGCGTTGCAACAGTCGTCGCCAAGCTTCTCAATATCGCCGCACCTTCAAGAGCATATTTCGGACAAAAGGACTTCCAGCAAACAGTAATAATAGGAAGAATGGCAAAAGACCTGGACCTCGACGTTGAGATAGTCGTCTGCCCGACTATAAGGGAACAGGACGGACTGGCGATGAGTTCCCGCAACCTTTACCTCGACAGTGAACAGAGAAAGGCTGCTGCCATATTATACCGGTGTCTCAGCAGTGCGTCGGAAGCCTTGCTGGCGGGATCTTATTCCACTGCACAAGCAAGAGAACTAATGAGGGAAATACTGGCGGGGGAGCCGTTCATCACAAAAATTGAATATGCATCTGTTTACGACACCGGGACACTGGATGAAACCGATGAGGTCAGGGGCGGCGTCCTTCTTGCAGTCGCCGTGAGGATGGGGGATGTCCGACTGATAGACAACATGCTGATCAATCTATGATTATTTCTTCTTATACAGGTCCCTGACCGTAGGAAAAAGGTCGATATTCGTATGGGGGAGGAAAAGGGCGGACATGTATTCGTCCATGAACCCCCTTGATGCAGAGAGCTCCACGTACGTCATCTTTTTCGCGGTCTCTTCAGCCTCGTTCCGCATCTTTTCGGACAGCAGACAGAGATATGCCCCGGCGATCGAGGTGTTCCCTATGAATGAAAACTTCTCAAGCGGAAGGTCCGGAAGCATCCCGATCATGATCGCCTTGTCTACGTCGAGGTAATTGCCGAAGCCCCCGGCGATATATATCCTCTCCACGATGTCAAGCGAGAGCCCGACCTCCTTCAGGAGCACAGACACGCCCGCGTAAAGGGCCGCTTTTGCGCGCACAACGTTTTCGATATCGACCTCGGTCAGGACGATATCCTTGCGGTCGCCCCGGTAGAGGACAAATTCCGGACCTTCATCGCCGGTCCTGATTCTGTCTGTGTCAAGGTCTTTTACAAGTTTACCCTTCTGGTCAATCACCCCGGCGAAGAAAAGCTCGGAGATGGCGTCTATCATGCCGGAACCGCAGATGCCGGAAGGCGGGGTACCGCCGATAACGCCCAGGACCGGCTCGAAACTCGAAGGGTCTATCTTCACAGACTCGATCGCGCCCTCTGTTGCCCTCATGCCGTGCCGTATTCCGCTGCCTTCGAAGCAGGGTCCCATGGAACATGCCGCCGTGATCATCCACTCATTGTTGCCTACGGCGATCTCACCGTTCGTTCCTATGTCCATGAACAAGGCAATTTCAGAGTTCTTGTGCATCTTAGAGGCCAAGACCCCTGCCACAATGTCCCCCCCTACATAACTCCCGACGTTTGACATGGTATAGACCGGCCCCTGAGGGTTTATGTTAAGGCGGGCAGTCCCCGCTCTCCACACCGGATAGATATTGACCGTAGGGATGTAGGGCTCCTCCCTGATCGAAGAGGGGTCAAGCCCCCAGAAGAGCTGTGTCATCGTAGTATTCCCGGAAATGACGGCGGAGTCGATATCTTCAACATCGATTTTATTTTTTTCAATTATCGGGGCCAGCAGGTCATTCACATCATTCACTATGGCATCTCTCAGTTCCTGAAGACCACCTCCCTCGGTCGCATATACAATCCTCGTTATCACGTCATCACCGTGACGCATCTGAGAATTAAAGGTCATGCCTGCATCGACCAGCGTGCCGTCTGAACAATTCACCAGATACAGCACTACTGTCGTCGTTCCTATATCAACGGCAATCCCGTAGTGTTTTGTTTTGCAGACCGCTGCAAGACCGATCGCCTCATGCCTTTCCGTGTAGTAAAGACAGACATCCCATTCCGCCTCCCTGAGTATATTCGACATAGAGAGGACAAAGCTATGGGAAAATTCCATGTCATGGATGCCTTTTTCGTGGAGCGTCCTCTTGAGCCTTTCGAGATCGCCCGTATTGTCCTCGATCGACGGGGGGGTAAGGTTGAGGACAACCCTCCGTATTGCGGGAGTAAGCACTTGATCGACGGTGTGAAGATATTGCAGCAAATCCTTCGTCTTCGATACGGCGATTTTATCCCCGATAATGAGCTTTGAATCCTCCGGTATATCAATGAGGAGATCACTCTTGGGAAAGGTCTGACATGCCAGGACAATATTCTCCTCAATATCCTTTTTCAGAAGTTTGCCCGTGGACTCGACCCTCGTTCCACCTTCGAGTACCTTCACTCGGCACTTCCCGCAGACGCCTTTCCCCCCGCATGAGGCAACGAGATAGACACTGTTGTCCTTCAAGGTTTTATAGACGCTTTCGCCGGGGCCAGCCGATATAGTTTTGCCGTTTAGTATCTTGATTTCCATGGCGTTTAATTTTATGGGTAATCCGGATGAAAATCAAGGATCGTTTTTTCAGAATGGCGCGAAAGCTGTCTACCGCACGGTTGTCGCACGTGATCTAGCGGAGTGACATTCACCCGGGTGCACCCGGAGTGCAATTGACATTTGCACTGAGAGTGATACACTTTGTTAAAGTAGAAATTTTCCCCCAAAAAGATTACTTTTAAATCCATGGAGGTTTAGCCGGGATGGGACTTTCTGACCGGCTATAAAGCTGATACAGAAAAGGTGGTAAAGGCCTTAGACGCATATACTCCGGCTAAAATGTCTCATTTACCGTTAGCGTTACTTTATGCGCCGACGAACAACCGGTGGGTCAGAATCTACGGTCTCATCGGGACTTCGGACCTGATGGCCGAATACGAGAAGGCGCTCAGATTATGAAGAACTCCAGCAGAGATAGGCGCAATTCCGCTGCCCTGGTTCTGATCATTATCCCCCTGCTCATGGCCTTTTTCTGGATCGATTCGGGTCGGGCTCAAGACCCACAGCCTCTCACAATTTCAGGGGTGTCCCGCGAAGAAGCCTTACAGCTGGGGGAGAAGATGTATCGCGAAGGGATCCTGCCATCAGGAGAACCGATGCAGGCTGTGGTAAAGGGCGATATCCCTGTCTCAGGAACGGCCTTTACCTGCTCAAGCTGTCATCTTCGAAGCGGTCTCGGCTCAATCGAGGGTCGTGTGATCACGTCCCCCACTAACGGGAGCAAACTGTTTCTTCCTCTCAGCGTGTTTTATAAGGGTGTTGAAGTCACGACGATGCCTCCCCGCAGGCCAGCGTATACCGACGAGTCACTCGCAGAAGTACTTCGGGGAGGAGTGGACCCTTCAGGGAGAATATTAGATGATATAATGCCCCGTTATCTGCTTGACGATAAGGACATGGCGCTTCTTATATCCTATCTGAAATCGCTCTCATCACAATTTTCACCGGGTGCATCGGATGAGGCACTCCGGTTTGCAACGATCATTACGGAAGATGTCAGCCCTGCAGACTGTGACGCACTGGTGGGCCCTCTGGAGGACTACTTCAGGTTCAAGAATAACACGGCAAAGATGTACGGGACACAGCCAAGACAGGCCCGTATGGCAGAAGCGATGACGGGATCAAGGGCGTCGGGAAGCCTGAGACTCTCCTTGTCGCTCTGGGTGCTTAAAGGACCTCCGGAGACTTGGCGCGGACAAATCGAGGAATACTACCGTAAGGGGCCGGTATTTGCCCTCCTGGGTGGGATTGCGAAAGGGGAATGGAAACCGATCCACAAATTCTGCGAGGACAATCATATCCCCTGCCTTTTCCCGATTACCGACTTTCCTGTTATTTCCGAGACTGACTGGTATACCTTATACTTTTCGAAGGGATATTATCAAGAGGGTGAAGGGGCGGCCCGATACCTTAATGGGATGGATGCATCATTAAGGGGCAGAGCGATCGTGCAGATAGTCAGCGCGTCGCGCGAAGGTCTCGCCCTCTCAGCGGGATTTCGGGAAACATGGCGTGATGTGGGAAACGGGGCGCCGGTTGAGGTCATGCTGAAAGCAGGGGAGACATTGACCTGGGAATTTTTGCAGGGGGTGCTGGCTCGGGAAAAGCCGGCGGCTGTCATCCTCTGGGTTGACTCCGGTGTCCTGCCTGCGTTGGAGTCATTAGCTGCCGACAGGAACAGGCCCGAGGTGGTTTTCGTTTCATCGAGCTATCTTGGGAAAAGCATCTGGACATTGAAGGAACAGGTCCGTGACTTCACCTATATTACATATCCGTTCAGGTTGCCTCAGGATGAGGCAAAGTACCTCCGCGATATCGAGCCACTGGTGAAAGGCGCAAGAGGTGCAGGCGATGCACAGATAACATTGAAACGGACATATTCCCTCATCCAGGTGCTGACGCAGGCATTAATGGACATGAGGGGAAATTATCACCGTGACAACTTCTTCGACGTCATCAGTATGATGGCTGACCAACAGGTCCCGTTATATGAACGTCTGAGCTTCGGCCCCGGACAGCGTTATGCCTCTAAAGGCTGCTACATCGTTCAGCTCACAAAGGGCGCCAGTTCCGAGCTTATAAAGAAAAGCGACTGGGTGATCCAGTGACTTGTCTCTGCAAAATACATATATTAATAATTAATTTGATGTTGACATATTTTGTGATTAAATTAGAATAATGCAAATGAGAATGCGCGACGCCCCCCAGATCCTGACCCGAAGTTCCGAAGTCTTCGACTCGAAGTTTTTCCCAAATGTAGAGGGGAGAAACGCCAAAAAATGCCCTAATGTCGTTAAGAAAAGGAGATCAAATTATATGACTAAGTCAAAAATGTTCATTGCATCATCTTTTGTTAATATCCTTAATAAAAGGTCGCTTGTAAAAAGATCCGTGATATTTTTGGTGTTTTGCCTGCTGTTGAGTTTCACTGTTGCAGGAGCCGCTGATACAGCGGAAAATCCCAAACGCTGCAAGCAATGCGGGATGGATCTGGACGTTTATGCGAAAAGCCGGATGGTCATTGGCTATGCAGACGGGACCACCGTTGCAGTCTGCAGTCTCCACTGTGCAGCTGCGGAAATGAAGCAGAACAAGGACAGGCAGGTCAAGTCGCTTATGGTTGCAGACTACACTTCCAAAGAATTGACAGATGCCAAAACCGCAACCTGGGTAATCGGCGGCAATATAAAAGGTGTCATGACCTCCGTCCCAAAATGGGCATTCATCAAGGAGGAAGACGCGCAGAAATTCATAAAGGAAAACGGAGGCAAAGTATCCTCCTTCGACCAGGCGATGAAGGCCGCCGAAGAAGAAGTGGGTGATAAAGCTGAGAAAATGCACGATCATCATGCACATGCAGGACATGATATGAGCCAGCACATGGGGCCGGGGGCGCAAATGATTTTTAATCCCGGTTTTGGCGACGATATATATCATACCCATCCGGCCGGCATGTGGATGGTGACCTATAAGTTCATGCATATGAACATGAGCGGCCTTCGTTCCGGCACATCGGACGTCGGCCTTGACAGCGTCGGTTACAAAAGAAATAAGCCATATGACTATATGATGATACCTACCGATATGACCATGGACATGCATATGTTTATGCTCATGTACGGGATCACCGACCGGTTGACCGTGATGGCCATGGCGAATTATCAGGTAAACTCGATGGGCATGCTGATGGACATGGGCCCGATGATGGGCATCGGGGTTATGCCTCCCATGCGAACGAGCGGTTTCGGAGACACTGAGTTGAGAGGCATATATAAGATCGACAAACATTTTGTCGGCAGCCTTGGTCTCAGTTTGCCGACGGGCGATATCGACAAGGAGTTTGAAACAATGGACATGAGATTTCGCGACCCCTACGATATGCAACTCGGTTCAGGTACATTCGACCTCAAACCCGCGTTAACATACAATGCCCTAAGCGATGATGCGAAGTGGAACTGGGGAGCTCAAGCCCAGTACACCTACCACATAGGAAAAAACAAAAACGATTACAGCCTGGGCGACAATCTGAAGATAACCAGTTGGCTACAGCGTGCTTTCGGCCCGGTCACCTCCTGGGTCCGGATGGCCTTCAATGACACGGGTCGTATCAAGGGCCACGACCTCGAGATACAGAAGCTCCTCGATCCTATGATGGGAGCGCCGACGCCTGATGCCGACCCAAATAACTACGGCGGGCAGCGACTCGATGGGCTGATCGGCGTAAGCTACCAGAAGGGCTCCTTCAGCTTCGGAGTTGAAGGCGGGGTGCCTATCTACCAATATCTAAATGGCCTTCAAATGAAAACAACATGGATTGTCAATACAGGTATTCAGTTGATGTTTTAGGCGCTGATCCAGGATTATGCGCGACAACGCATTAGAGCGGGTTCAGCGGCGCGGGTTTTGCGTCGCCGTTCCCAAACTCTATTTCTCTCTTGCCGGGGCTAATAAGCGCAGGCACCTCCTGGTGATATGTAGTTTCCATCGAAAACTCGGGCATAAAACCATTAGGTGCCTTTATAAGATAATACCTTATAAATATAATTTGCCTTGACACAAATATAATTTGTCGTTGACATTGTTTTATATCTGGGGATAATTAAAGCATGCAGTCAAGCAGCATATGGATGATCGTGGCTCTGGTTGTTTCGATGATATCGCCGATTACAGCCCATGTTACTATCTCGTCACACAATCAGGAGCAGCGCATTGTATCGCTGGATGTCTGTAATGCCTCAGGCGCTTTTGTGTCGACTAACGCCGATACTCCTTTATTGCTTGAATCCCCCTGCAAGCCCGTTCCTTTCGAGTTTGCAGCATATCTTGAACCAAACAGTTTGTTATATGTTCCAGCATTATATTTCAGTCAATTAGAACGCCCTCCAAGGTCCTAACCGGAAATTCCGAAGTCTACGAGTCAAGTTTTTTCAGGAATCCAGGCGGGTCGCCTGTATGAGAAGGATTTTTTCATTCTTCTCTCCTCATTTAAGCTCGGCTCCGCTTCGGAAATTATTGAAAAATAACTCCGGAGCGGAGCCGCCTTTTTAGTCGAACCGCTCTTAATATTTACCCTGTAATACAGAGAAATCCGCTTCATGAGAGGCGGTAATGTTCAATAAACCTAAGGGAGGCAAGACTTATGGAATTCAAATTATTGGATGAAAATCTTTCAAGAAGGGGACTTATCAAGGGCGTGGCCGGGGCTGCCGGGTTTTACAGCCCTGAGCAGATGGAAAGGTGCGCAAGGACGGCATCTGAAATGGCTATGAAAACTGTCGAATTGCTTAATCTGCGAGCGGACGGCACGTTTGAGGCCAAAACAAAAGCCCAGGGGTGGAAATTAAAAAAGTGTTTTTAAACTCATAAATAAAACCGACCGGGGACGGGGGCACAGTCCCGTCCTGACTTTTCATAAAAAAGGAGGCATCTCATCATAATTGGAAATAGGGTTACCCATTTAATTTATTGACAACGCGGAGATGGGCAGTAAGATACACAAAGAAGAAGTTTTCTATTTCCGATGCGGAAAGGAGGCGCAGTTCGGAAAGCCTGACAGAGTTCCATTTCCGCTTCGAACAGGGGGGGGAGAGGCTTTTTGCCGCTCTATTGAGGAACAAGTTTTCTACAAAACAGGAGGAGGTATTGCAATGAGAAATAGAATGACTTTTTTCGCTATGAACGTATTGGTGGCTTCTCTGCTTATTGTGTTTTCGAGTCACGCTTATGCCGGAGAGATGAAACACAAAAAGGGCGGTGCTTCCATGGAAATGCACCATTTCCACATGCTTATGAATCATGGCATTTCGATGGTAGCTGAGGGTTCCAACATGGCGATGCTTGCGGAGATGAAGATGGCGCCGGGGGTCGACCAAAAGACTCTTGAACACGGACAACACATGATCAAGGAAGGCAAGGACCTGATTACTCGTGCTCTGAACGGCCCTGAGATGATGGCTATGATGAAGATGCACGCTAAAGATCCCCTGATGGACTATACTCATCAGTTGGGCGAATCTATGCTCAAGGTTACGGATATATTGAAAAAAATGTCCATGGAAGACATGTCATCTCCTGATATGATGGCAATGCACCACATGCACATGATGATCAACCATGCACTTCAAATGGCTGCGGACGGAGCAAATTTGATAATGCTGGGTCAGATGGGCATGGCAGGGGATGTGGACAAACTGTCTGTCGACCATGGAAATGCCATGATGAATGATGGCAAGTCTATGGTCACTAATATGATGGAGAGCAAGGAAATGATGGACATGCATGCAAAAGGCATGACGCCTGAGAAATCGCCAATGATGGCAATGTCTCATCAGCATGCCGAAGCCGTCATGAAGGTCATCGATCTTCTTTCCAAAATGCCTTCGGCGAGTTCCAAGTAATTCTGATAGGGCGGGGCTGAGAGCCCCGCCTCGGTTTTAGCGAGTGTACTCACCATCAAATAATTGAGGAGACAATAGCCTCTTCTCTTAAACGAGGTTCCAAACATGAGAACTGCAATGTTTGTTATATGCGCGCTGCTTTTTCCGCTCGCTGGCTTTGCCGCTGAGACAATTCAGTCCGGCTCTGGGCCCCACACGAAACATTATGAGCAAAGCCTCTTTATAATGACGGAGAAGGGGTTATTTTCCGTAGAGATGGTGATCAAGGAAAAGGAGCTAAAAGTGGGAGTGAACACCCTTGATATCATTGTTCACGACAAAAAAGATAAAGATGTGGTCGGTGCAGAAATAACAGTGGTCCCTTGGATGCCCGAGATGGGTCATGGCGTTTTTGAGAAACCGGTTGTCAGAGAGAGGGGCGGGGGACTCTACAGTGTTGAGAACATCATACTTATAATGGGAGGGCGCTGGGAACTAAGAATAAAAATTAGGAAGAGCACTGCGGAAGACACGGTGACCTTTAATTTCCAGGATGTCAAAAACTCGGAAACGTTACCCCCAAACGAACGCAAGATGATGTATTCTTCCGCTCCCGCTGACATCGATACGGCCACGGACCGTACATCGGCAAAGAAATTGTTCAAGGTTTCTTATGTTAGCGAAAGTGTGCCAATTCCCATTGGCAAGATTATCAGCTGGAAATTGAGAGCGGAGACGGCTGACGGGCGTCCTGTAAAAGATGCCGAGATTACGATTAAAGGCGGTATGCCGGAGCATGGGCACGGACTGCCAACTCAACCTGAGGTTACCAAAGGGATGGGGGACGGGGATTACATTGTGCAGGGCCTAAAATTCAGCATGCCCGGATGGTGGATGATAACGTTCAAAGTTAAGGCTCAGGACATGGATGACACAGTTACGTTCAATCTTATGGTGCAATAGCAGGAAGGTTTTCTTTCAATTGAAAACTCATATATATCTCTTGAGATGCAATCAAATGGTTACGATAACTTTTATCGTAACCATCATGGTGCTGTGCCATCTTGCTGCTGATTTCTCTTGGGCTGCAGAGAACGACATGCACGCATGGAGTAAAGGGGAGATATCCGTTCTTCACTCTCTGTGGATCGGGTCTCTTCTTCCTCTGCCGAAAGAGCCGTCCAATGCCTTTGCTGATAATCCCAAAGCGAGAGCCCTCGGCAAGAAACTCTTCTTCGACCCTCGTTTTAGTGGAAACTTGAAAGTTTCCTGCGCCACCTGCCACAGACCTGACATGAATTTTACTGATGACCTTCCCTTGGCGCATGGTATCGGCTCGACAACAAGAAGATCTATGCCTCTGCTTGGCGTGGCGTATAACTCATGGTTTTTCTGGGATGGCAGAAAGGACAGTCTCTGGTCACAGGCCCTAGCACCTATAGAAAGCAACGTCGAGCACGGATTTACCAGAACAGCGTGTGCCTACTTGATCAGCAAGAATTATAGGACCGAATATGATGAAATTTTCGGCAAGATGCCTGATATAACGAATGCCGTTGCAAGTCCTGCAACGGAAGAGATCATTGTTCTGAAAACATGGGTTTCCATGACGCCGAACAAAAGGGATGAAGTTAATCGCATCTATGCAAATATGGGCAAGGCAATTGCCGCCTATGTACGGACAATTGTCCCTGGTCCATCGCGTTTTGACAGGTACGTTGAAGCTCTGCTGAATAATAAAACCGGGACCCTTCCAACCATGTTCACCCCTGGCGAAGTGAATGGTCTCAGGCTCTTTATCGGCAAAGCAAAATGCACCAATTGTCACAACGGACCTCTCTTTACCAATGGCGACTTCCATAACACCGGCGTGTCCACCCCCGCGAAAATGCCGTCCGACAAGGGGCGAGCAGATGGCATTAAAAAGGTTCTTTCAGATGAGTTTAATTGTCTTGGCAGATATAGCGACGCCGGGCTTCAAGGTTGTGCTGAATTGCGATTCCTGGATACTGCTGCAGAAAAATATGCCGGAGCATTTAAGACACCGACGCTGAGAAATGTTGCTGAAAGGGCTCCTTATATGCACGCCGGTCAATTCGCGACCTTGAGGGAAGTCCTTGAGTTTTATCGGCAATCGAAGAGCCATGAACTTGGTCACGGCGAACTAATTGATGAGGAACTGAGCGAGATCGAGGCATTCCTTCACACTCTGAGTGGACCTGTGGAAACACACCAGCCTTGATTGCTTGATCCGCAGGGACTGGATCGCCATCAACTTTTATCGTTTCTTCCTTCGAAACCAGCTTCGGCTTTTAATAACTGTTTCATAGCAGGGGTAACAAATATATTTTGGACCCAGCAGTGATTCACGTCTCCTCCCTTCTCAAACTGAAAGCGCATGGCACTGATGGCACGGACTGAGGGAATGCCAATACCCATCGCCTAATACCAGCCTTATTCTATCGCCATATTAAAGGGTGAGATTCATTGCATTATTGGCTCAGCCCTTTGATATCAGACCACCAAAAAAAACTCCCCCTGGCATAATTAAGGTAGTAATTATAATTTGACGTTGACATATTTATATATTGAATGATAATAAGAGCATGCGGTCAAGCAGCATATGGATAATCGTGGCTCTGGTTGTTTCGATATTATCGCCTATTACCTCCCATGTTACCATCTCCTCACACAACCAGGAGCAGCGCATTTTATCGCTGGATGTCTGTAGCGCCTCGGGTTCCTTCATATCGGCTAATGACAATTCTCCTTCTCTGCACGAATGCTGCTGCGCACAAGTGCCTTTGGAGTTTACAGAATTTATTAAAACGAACAACTTGTCTTATTCTCCTTCCTTGTTTTCCATACAAATAGAGAGACCCCCAAGAGCCTAACCTGCAATTCCGAAGTTTTCGAGTCTTAGCTGATTCAGGTCGCATACCTGAGTCTGCATAGTCCGTCATGGATTTTCTCCCCATAGCACGACTCGGCTCCGCTTCGGAATATCCGCTGTCGGTTCCGGAATCTTCCGGAGCGGGGTCTTTTTTTATTTTAAGGTTGTTAGGCTGAGTTACAGTGAGGTCAAACATGAGAGTAAACAGAATTGCATTACTGACGGTGCTTCTGCTGTTAGTAACAAGCATCGCTTCCGCAAAAAGTTATGAAGCGAAGAAAAAAGTGGGCGACTACAATGTCGTAATGAAGATCGACAGGAACCCGCCTGTTGCGGGTGATAATCGTGTCAGCATAGAAGTCACCGACGCATCGGGTCGCTGCGCTTGTGATGCAGACGTAATAGTCGAATATTCAAGGCCGGCAATACCGGGAGGGCCTGCTCTGCACTATAGAGCTGACACTCGATTAAAGAGAGGCCGCTACGCTGCCATGCTCGGCCTGGCTTTAATCATCGGGCTTCTGACTTCAGTGGATGCCGGGGCCTGTGCAAGTTGTGGCTGCACATTGAGTCCGGACTGGCAAAACCAGCAGTTTTCTTATACACCGGGAATAAAGATGGATTTGCGCTGGGACTATCTAATCAGGATCAGCTGCGTAGCGGGACTGGAACTATTTGCCGCCGGCGCAACGGACACGCAGAAACCCAAACACTGCAAGGTCTGCGGGATGGACCTGAATGTTTCTGCGCAGAGTCGAATGCAGATCGTCTATGCCGACGGGACCGCAGTCGAGGTTTGCAGTATCCACTGCACAGCCTTAGAGTTGAAACAAAACAAGGACAAACAGGTCAAGTCGCTCATGGTTGCCGATTACGTGACAAAAGAACTCATTGATGCCAGGACCGCAACCTGGGTAGTCGGGGGCAGGAAGGAAGGGGTTATGACTTCGCTTCCGAAATGGGCCTTCGCAAAGGAAAAAGACGCGCAGGAATTCGTGAAAGAGGACGGCGGCGAAGTGACTTCTTTCGACAGAGTGATGAAAGCCGCAGAGATGGAAATCGGGAAGGACGAGGAGAAGACCCACGAACATCATGGGCACTCACATGGAGGCCACGATATGGGTCCCGGCGCCCAGATGCTCTACAATCCCGCGATGGGCGATGATATATACCATACACATCCGGCCGGCATGTGGATGGTCGATTACAAATTCATGCATATGAATATGAGCGGTCTGCGAGCCGGCTCTACGAACGTCGATCAAAATAGTGTTGGTTTCAAGAGGAATAAGCCATATGAATATATGATGATCCCGACAAGCATGACAATGGACATGCACATGGCAATGATCATGTATGGGATCACCGACCGGCTGACGGTGATGGCGATGGCCAATTACCAGGCCAACGAAATGAAGATGCTGATGGACATGGGCCCTATGATGGGCATCGGGTCTATGCCTCCCATGCGCACGAGCGGCTTCGGCGACACAGAGGTGAGAGGGATTTACAAAATCAACAACTACCTGACCGGCAGCCTCGGTATCAGCCTTCCGACCGGCGACATCGACAAAAAATTTACCACAATGGGGATGACATTCCGCGACCCTTATGACATGCAACTGGGCTCCGGCACATACGACCTCAAGCCTGCGCTTACCTACAACGGTCTCAGCGACGACGCCAAATGGAACTGGGGCGCCCAGGCTCAGTACACGTATCATATAGGGAAAAACGATAATGACTGGAGCTTCGGCGACAACCTGAAGGTCACCAGTTGGCTCCAGCGTGCTTTTGGCCCTGTCGCCTCCTGGCTGCGTCTTGCTTACAACGACACGGGCCGGATCAAGGGGCAGGACCCCGAGATTCAGAAGCTCCTTGACCCTATGATGGGAGCGCCAACACCTGATGCAGACCCTCGTAACTACGGCGGGCAGCGGCTCGACGGTCTGATTGGAGTGAGCTATACGAAGGGACCGTTCAGTGTCGGGGTCGAAGGTGGTGTCCCCTTTTACCAATATCTGAACGGCCTGCAGTTGAAAACCAAGTGGGTTCTCAATGCCGGTATCCAGGTAATGTTCTAAGCACTGATCAGAGAGCATGGTCCGTTTTAGGCGGTTCGATAGACGATGTCACAATTAAGTGATATGCTTTTAAAAAAATGTAACAGTCTTTAAGGAGGAAGAAATGAGGAAAATAGCGGAAGATTCAATAGCAGTATGGTTGAGACAGGCATTTGGATTAGCTGTGTTATTTTTATTGCTGCTGCCTGCGTCATCGTGGGCGCACGGGTTTGCGGGGCAGAGGTTTTTCCCCACGACGTTTCAAGTCGATGACCCGTTTATTTCGGATGAATTTTCCATTCTCATTAACCATAGGAAGGAACCCGACGCGAAAACTACGGACATTGACATTAGCTATTCCAAGCGCATCATACCGAACCTAGGGATCACCCTCGATGAACCTTACAGACACAAGGACTTTGTGGATGGCGGTTCCGCAAGCGGTTTTGGAAACCTTAGTCTGGGAATAAAATACCAGTTTTTCACGAACGCTACACATGAGACGATCCTTTCGGTCGGCACAAGCATAGAGCTTGGCGGCACGGGGGCGAGCGGCGTCGGTTCAAGTTCCTTTTCGACCGTTTCGCCGGCGCTCTTTTTTGGGAAGGGGTTTGGCGACCTGCCTGAATCGGTGAAATACCTCAGACCCTTTGCTATCACCGGGGTAATAGGCCCTAACATTCCGACACGGAGCAGCAATATCTCGATCAATCCTGACACTGGAGAAGTCCTGGTAGACCGCAACCCTGACACCCTGACGTGGGCATTCTCCATTCAGTACAGTCTCATGTACCTTCAATCCTTTGTGAAGGATATCGGGCTTGGGGCTCCGTTTAACCGCATGATATTAGTGGCAGAGTTTCCGATGCAGACCTGTCTGGACCGTGGCTGTAAAGGACAGACGACCGGTACGGTGAACCCGGGGATTGTCTGGGCCGGAAAGTTTACGGAATTTGGTATCGCCGCCCAGATCCCCATTAACTCCAACTCGGGAAAGAATGTCGGGGTCCTTGGCCTTATACATTTCTTCGTCGATGACCTTTTTCCCAAGGGCATAGGCGGCCCGATATTTCGCTAGAAAGGGTAATGCGTCCACATAATCTCCTGACTGTGGTAGCAGTTCTTTCATTCGCGTTACTGTTCTTTTTGCCGGAGGCGTCGTGGGGTCATGCCTTCCCCGATCATTCTGACCCTAAAGTCGGCGCAACGATTTCCGTTTCTCCAACACAGGTCCGCATCTGGTTCGACAGCGATCTGGAGCCGGCCTTTTCGACCCTTATGGTGCATAATACCGACGGCAAGATGATCGACAAGAGGGACAGCCGGGTAGCTCCGGCTGATCCAAAATTACTTCAAGTGAGTCTGCCGCCTTTGCCGCCGGGTACGTATCTTGTGATCTGGAACGTTGTGGCAAGAGACGGACACAGGACGAACGGACAATTCTCATTCACAATAAAACTAAGAAGTTAACTTAACCGGAGGTGAGCGATAAATGCATGTTATTCCCGAATGGTTAGAACTCACATCCCTGGCCTTTTGCATCGGGGTTATAGTCTGCCGCCTCTGGTTTTTTACGCCTTCGACTCAAGGCGAATTTTCATATCAGGAGAATTTCGTCTCGGGGATGTGGACGTTGTTCTGTTTCGGGCTGGCCTTCCTGATCGCAGGCAGCATAGTCGAGCTGTTGTCGAGGACGGCCGAGATGAGCGGCCAACCCTTTCCTGCTTTTTTTTCGGTGCTGCCTACTGTCCTCTTCCGGACCCATTATGGAAGCGTCTGGATCATCCGCATTGCGGCCCTCTTCCTGTTGGCGCTTTCGAAGATGGCTGTGCGATATCGTGATACACGGACGTTCCTGTTTTTCATGCTCCTCCTCGGACTGATAGTCGCTATGACGGCAAGCGCCTCCGGCCACGCCTCGGATGCGGGTGATTTAAGCCTGCCGGAGATCATGGACTGGCTCCATCTCCTCGCGGCGTCGGTCTGGGGAGGCGGTCTCATGGTGCTTTCCACCTCTGTTCTTCCTAATCTCATATGGCGGAAGGAGCCTACCCCGGCCCTGATCGCAAAAGTCGCAAGCAGATTCTCGTCGATGGCGGGCTTTGCAGTCGGCGTAGTTGCGATTACCGCACTGTACAATGCACGGAAATATGTGGGGAGCATACACGCCTTATTAGGTGCGCCTTACGGCTGGACAGTCATAGCGAAGGTCATGCTCTTCCTTCTCCTCATAAATCTCGGCGCCTTCAACCGGTATGTCAATGTCCCGCTCCTGGAGGAATGGGCAGGGGCCTCTGCAGAAGGCCGCGGAATTTTCACACGCATCGCGCTTCGGTTCTTTCCAGGCCTTCAAATGGGTGGAAACGGGGGCGGGATTGCCTCGCGGTTTATGCGCAGCGTGAAAGTCGAGGCAATCCTGATAATCGGCGTACTGTTGTGCGCTGCCTTACTCCGGCATGAAATCCCTGCACGCCATATCTCCCATCTCGGGCATACAGGCAGTGATGGGCAGCCCATGCCGCACCATAATCACGGGGACAATATGTGAGTTGCGGCAGAGTAGTGCTGGACATTTATGCAGTTTAACTGCGTAATATCCGCATGTGGCTACTGGTAACGTTTTGGTAATAAGTCATTAGTTTTCAAGAGGCGCTTTTTTTATCCAATCGGAAATCATTTCCATCTACACTTCCGTATGAAATTCAACTAAAGTTTCTCTCTCGATAGTGCGATAAGATAACTGAGCAAATTAACAACACCAACCCATAAAAATGGCGGTCGGCTTCTTTTGGTAGGTTGTAGCTGAAGGTTCCTTCCGGCATTTCACAGGGGAGAAAGTGAGCTCCAAGAATCTTCGAAGTAGGGCAAAGAGTCAAATGCCAGCGGGATTTCTAAAGATGCGGGGCGAACTCCGCAGCTATCGTTAATCTAAACTCGCGTTGAGACAGACGAGAAACTTTTTTCGGTCACCGTCACGCTCCCCGCAAAGTGACCATTGGGTGCATACGGTCGTTCCGTATTTAAAACCCGCTGCTATCTTTCGGCAGGTGCTATCTTTACCGCGCAGACCTTGAACTCGGGGATCTTGACAACCGGGTCAAGGGCGTCGTTGGTGATCACATTTGCCGCTGCCTCGCGGTAATGCATAGGCACGAAGACCGTGCCTTCCGATACCTTTTTCGTGAATCTAGTCTTGATCTCTATCTCCCCGCGTCGCGATGCAACTTTTATTCTGTCACCGTTCTTTACCCCGAGTCTTCGGCCGTCTTCAGGATGAATCTCGACATAGGGTTCTCCCGCATGCTCCTCGATAGGTTTAACGCGCCTCGACATCGATCCTGAATGGTACTGGAAAAGGTTTCTGCCTGTCGTGAGGATAAAGGGATATTCCGCATCAGTGATCTCGGCAGGAGGGTTATATGAAACAGGCACGAACGGGACCTTGCCTTTCGGGAAGCCGTCTTTGTAAAGGAATTCCGTCCCGGGATGCTCCTCCGACGGACACGGCCACTGAATACCTTTTTCATCGAGCCTGCCGTAAGTGATTCCCGCCATGGCCGGCCAGAGCGATCCATATTCTTTCAGGACCTTTTCGGGAGAACTGTGGTTCATCTGATATCCAAGCCGCTTCGAGACCTCCATTATGATAGAAAGGTCGTCTCTTGCCTCTCCTGGCGGCTCGACCGCCTTCCGCACCCTCTGCACCTTTCGCTCGGTGTTGGTGAAAGTACCGTCTTTCTCGAAAGAACAGGCGGCTGGAAGGACCACGTCAGCAAGCTCGGCCGTATCGGTCATGAATATATCCTGGACCACAAGGAACTCGAGGCTCTTGAGAGCCTTTATAGTATGATGCATGTTAGGGTCGGTGATGATCGGGTTTTCTCCCATGACGTACATCGCCTTGATCTTCCCTTCGGCTGCGGCATCCATCATCTCAGTGGCGGTCAGTCCCGGTGTGGGAGGCAGGGCAACACCCCAGGCAGCCTCGAACTTCTGTCTAACCTCAGTAAGGTCCACCCTCTGATAACCCGGATACACATTGGGCATGCAGGCGGCGTCGGAAGACCCCTGGACGTTGTTTTGGCCCCGGAGCGGATTTACGCCCGTTGATTCACGCCCTATGTTGCCGGTTAGGGTCACAAGGTTTGCGATCGCCCGCACGTTGTCAGTTCCGCAGGTATGCTGGGTTATCCCCATTGTATAGAAGATACCGGCCTTCCTTGATGGGCCGTAAAGCCTGGCGGCCTTGATGATATCTTCTTTGGGAACGCCCGTTATGCTCTCAACCCGCTCAGGAGTATATTCCGCGACAGACTTTTTCCACTCTTCGAACCCTTCCGTCTTCTCTTTTATGAACTCCTCGTTGCTCAGATCTTCTTTTACGATCACATTGGCTATGCCGTTTAGAAGGGCGATGTCCGTCCCCGGCTTCATCTTCATGAAGACCTCGGCGAATTTCACCATCGGCACCCTCCTTGGGTCGGCAACGATGATCTTCGCACCCCTGCGGTATGCCTTTATCATCCGGTTGGCGATGACGGGATGTGATTCCTTCGTGTTCGAGCCGACGATGAAGATGACCTCCATCCCCTCTATCTCGCGGATGGAATTGGTCATCGCCCCTGAACCGAAGATCGCGGCCAGACCGGCCACGGTGGGGGCGTGTCAGAGACGTGCGCAGTGGTCGACGTTGTTCGTCCCTACCGCTGCGCGCATAAACTTCTGGAAAACGTAATTTTCTTCGTTGGTGCAACGCGCCGATGAAAGTCCGGCAAGCGCGTCTGCGCCGTTTTTTGACTTTATCTCTTTGAGCTTCGAGACGATATAATCAAGTGCCTCGTCCCATGACGCTTCCCTGAAAATTTCGGATTTCGGATTAGGGATTACGGATTTTTTTTCTGACTCCTGTACGGGCGGGGTCCCCCCGCCACTACCCTTGGGCCCTATTCTTATGAGTGGCTTCGTGAGACGGTCGGTGCTACTGACAAACTGGTATCCGAACCTGCCCTTTACGCAGAGCCACCCTTCATTGGGGGTGTCATCTGCTGAAGCGATCCTGACTATCTCGTTCCCCTTTACGTGTGCGGTGACATTGCACCCTGTCCCGCAATAAGGACAGACCGTATCGACTTCCTTCGTACTTCCCGGCCTCCCCTTCTGCGCCCAGAGTTTCCCGGTGAGGGCGCCTGTCGGACAGACGGAAACGCACTGCCCGCAAAACTCGCAATTGAGGTCATCCTCGTAGGAGGTGCAGATCTTCGCCTGGAACCCGCGATAGCCGAAATCGATAGCCTCCACTCCCTGGACCTCGTCACAGACCTTTACGCATCTTCCGCACATGATGCACTTTTCGAGGTCCCTCTCGATGAAGGGGTTCCCATCTTTTTTCTCGTATACCCTTCTTTCGCCCTGGAAGGGATTTTCCCTGATCCCGTATACATACGCCAGTTCCTGGAGCGTGCAGGCACCCGTCTTCTCGCATACCATGCAGTCGTTCGGATGGTCGGAGAGGATGAGTTCCAGAACGGTCTTTCTCAAGTCCTCGATCTGGGGAGTTGAGGTCGTCACCTCCATCCCTTCGTTCACAGGTGTCGTACACGATGTGACCGGTCTCGGCACCCCCTTGATCTCTACGATACAGAGCCTGCACCCGCCGAAGGGCGTAAGCTTCGGATGGTGGCAGAGGGTCGGGATCGAAATACCCGCGAGCCTTGCCGCATCCAGGACCGTTGCATCATGAGGGGCGTGTATCGTCTTTCCGTCTATTGTGAGCTTTGCCATCAGTCCTACTCCCTCTCTATCGCCTTGAACTTGCATGTATCGAAGCACGCGCCGCACTTGATGCATATATTCGGGGCTATCACATGGGGTTTCTTTTTCTCGCCTGTTATTGCGCCCGCAGGGCAGGCCCTGACACAGGCCCCGCAGCCTTTGCATTTCCCCTCGATGACCGAGTATACGAGAAGGTCCCTGCATACCTTCGCCGGACACTTCTTGTCCCGTATATGGGTCTCATACTCTTCCCTGAAATACTTGAGGGTACTCATGATCGGGTTCGGCGCTGTCTGGCCGAGACCGCAGAGGGAAGTGGATTTGACGCTGTAGCTCAGCTTTTCGAGGAGCTCTATATCACCCTCCCTGCCCTCGCCTTTCGTAATGCGCGTCAGGATTTCGAGCAGCCTCTTCGTCCCGATCCTGCAAGGCACGCATTTGCCGCAAGACTCGGCCTGTGTGAATTCGAGAAAAAACTTAGCGATGTTCACCATGCAGTTCGTCTCGTCCAGCACGACCATCCCGCCTGAGCCGACGATGGACCCGACCTTCGCGAGGGATTCATAGTCAACGGGGGTATCGAGGAGCGATGCAGGGATACAGCCCCCTGAGGGACCTCCTGTCTGGACTGCCTTGAACTCCTTGTTATCGATAATGCCGCCGCCGATGTCATAAATGATCTCGCCCAGGCGTATCCCCATCGGTACCTCTATCAGACCCGTATTCTTGACCTTGCCGGTCAGAGCGAAGACCTTTGTGCCTTTACTCTTCTCCGTGCCTATCGAGGAGTACCAGGCAGCGCCTTGTCTAATGATGATCGGGATGTTGGCGAGAGTCTCGACATTGTTGATGACCGTCGGCCTGCCCCACAACCCGCGATGGACGGGGAAGGGGGGCTTCGCCCTCGGCATTCCCCTCTGGCCTTCGATCGAGGCGATGAGGGCGGTTTCCTCCCCGCAGACAAAGGCGCCAGCGCCGAGCTTGATACGAAGGTCGAAGCTGAAGCCGGAACCGAAGAGGTCTTTCCCCAGGTACCCCGCCTCGTGGGCCTGGGCCATCGCAAGTTTCAACCGGTCCACAGCCGCCGGATACTCGGCCCTGATATACACATAGCCCAGATTCGAGCCGATAGCATAGGCTGCTATCATCATGCCCTCGATCACGGAATGGGGATTGCCCTCGATGATCGATCTGTCCATAAATGCACCGGGGTCGCCCTCATCGGCATTACAGACAATGTACTTCGCATCGCCAGGCGCCTTACGGCAGGCCTCCCATTTTACTCCGGTCGGAAACCCTGCGCCCCCCCTTCCGCGGAGACCCGAGGCCTTGATCTCATTGATCACCTCATCGGGTGTCATCCCCGAGAGGATCTTCTTTATCGCGGCATATCCACCGGAGTTGAGGTAGGAATTAATGTCTTCGGGGTCTATCGTGCCGCAGTCTTTAAGGAGGATTTTGTGCTGCTTGGAATGGAAGGCGTAGTACGAGTCTTCGATAAGCCACTCGGTTACCGGCTTTCCCTCGATAAGATGCTCCTGTACAATCCTCTTTGCATTGTCGGGCTTGATCCCCTGATACGTCACGCTCTTGTCGCCGTCAACCACGTCTACAAGGACGTCCCTCGCACAGAACCCCCTGCAACCCACCTTCTGGTAATGGCAGGTAAAATCGAGATCGAGGTCGACGCAGAAGTCCGTGATCGCCTTCTTGAAGGCCGCGATGACCTCCTTGCCGCCGGCCGCGAGACCGCCCGTTCCGATACAGACCCTGACGACTACCTTTTTCTTGTTCTCTTCTTGCTTGTTCTCTTCAGCTTGCGACACCTGATTCCTCTTTCTGGAGCTTTTTGATAAGCTTCGAAGTGCCGTCGGGCGTCATTTCTGCATAGGCCCTGTTATTTACCAACACTACCGGGGCGATACTGCAGGCCCCGACGCACCGCACCACTTCAAAGGTGAATTTTCTGTCTTCCGTCGTCTCCCCGTCGGCTGAAACGCCGAGGTCCCTCTGGACCCTTTCTGCGATCTTGCTGCCTCCCTTGACGTGGCAGGCTGTCCCGCAGCAGACGGAAACGATGTTCTTTCCCCTCGGTTTGAGATGGAACTGGGAATAGAAGGTGAGGACGCCGTAAAAACGGCTTGGGGCGATTTCGAGCGCTTCCGAAAGGTACGTGACCGCTTCTCTAGGGATATACCCAAACTCTTCCTGAGTATCCTGCATCAAAGAGATGATGTTTCCGTCCTTCTCCCGGTGCATAGCGATGATATTGTCGAGTATTTTATTCATAAGCTTTCCTTATGCATTCATTATTATATTAAATTAACACGCTTCTTTTCAATGCCTTTTTTTAGCCCGAAACAAGGGAAATCAAGGGAAATCACGATGGGAAAATGCGGAGTCGGATATATCTAAAAAAATTGTCTTTCGCCTTCTCGTCTTTTCCTTATAGAGCCACAGGATGTCCCCGCAACCTTTTATTATTCTAACACATGGAATTTGTTCCAATCAATAAGCAGGCAATAAGCACAGCAATTCCGTAATAACATCCGGAAAGGCAACAGACAGAAGGCTGATAAGGGTTTTT
>OBEQ011290009.1_pt1 | contig 33891 bp, 28 predicted proteins | sample 1670901 | NCBI WGS metagenome assembly OBEQ01 (sample SAMEA104232315, study PRJEB22302) | groundwater metagenome | biome: forest; feature: aquifer; material: groundwater | place: USA | collected 2011-08-07 | depth 5.4 m | reverse complement strand
CGCCCCCAAGCGCCGCGGCGCTGCCTCCGACGCCGCATCGGGCACCGAGGCAACGACACCCGGCCACTTCCGCCCGCGACTCACGCTGAAAACGCTGACGCGAGGTGACGGCCTGCTCGGCCTGCGTGGCATGGAAGGTTTTGGGCCGCGCGGCGCGCAGGTTACGGTAGCCAGTGCGGCCTGGACGTATGCGACCCTGAGCGGCCTGGAGTGGGACACGTCCGCGCCGACCCGCCTGATCAATACCCGCCCCAAGCCGACCGAGCTGTTGCGCGGCGCCTGGAATGAGCGGGTCCTGCTGCAGCGCGACCTGAGCGCCGAGGCCGATGCCCGCGATGCGCTGTGGAGCACGGGTCTGCGGCCCCTGCCGCAGCAGGCGCTGCAGTGGCGCAGCCACGAGGCCGGTGAGGGACACGAGGACCTGTGGTCGCTGCCCCAGGAGTCGCACTTCGCCGACTTCTGGGCCGAGCAGGTGCCGCGCCTGCAGGCGCAGGGCTGGTCCATCGTCGTGCAGCCCGGCTTCGCGCACCTGAGCGTGGCGGTCGATGCGTGGCGGCTGGTGATCGACCCCGACACCGGCGACGAGCTCCGCCGCGAGCTGGCGCAGCCCGTCGGCCCGCGCGCACAAGAGGTGGCCGCGTTGCGCCAGCCGCCGCGCGAAGGTTCGTGGATGCTGAGCCTGGGGGTCGAGGTCGATGGCGAGACGCTGGACCTGGCGCCCTTGCTCGCCGACCTGCTCAAGCGCGACACCCGCTGGCTCGATGCACGCGAGATCGCCGCGATCGACGACGCGGCGCTGATCATGCTGCGTGCTCCCGGCGGGCGTCGCATCGAGGCACCGGCCGCACCGCTGAAGGCGATCGTCGGCGCGATGGTCGACCTGCTGACCGACCCACGCCGCGGCAAGCACATCGAAGGCCCGCTGCGCCTGTCGACCTGGGAGGCCCAGCGTGTCGAGGCGCTGCGCCTCGCGCTGCTCGACAGCCATGCCCAGCGCGCCGCACGGGCCGGCGAACACGGCAGCTGGCAGCTCCAGGGTCACGCCGGTCTGGAGGCACTGGCGCAGCGCCTGCTCGTGGCCGGCAGCCCGCCGCCGGTCGCGCCGCCGGCCGGACTCGGGCTGCAACTGCGCGCCTATCAACTGCACGGCCTCGCCTGGCTGCAGTACCTGCGCGAACACCACCTCGCCGGCATCCTGGCCGACGACATGGGGCTGGGCAAAACCGCGCAAGTGCTGGCCCACCTGCTGATCGAGCAACAGGCTGGGAGGCTCGACCGCCCCGCGCTGGTCGTGCTGCCCACCTCGCTGATCGCCAACTGGCAGGCCGAGGCCGCACGCAACGCGCCCTCGCTGCGCGTGCTGACCTTGCAAGGCACGAACCGCTCGCGCGACTTCGCACGCATCGCCGAGCACGACGTGGTGTTCACCACCTACCCGCTGCTCTGGCGAGACATCGCGACGCTGCAGGCGCAGCAATGGCACCTGCTGATCCTCGACGAGGCGCAGATGGTCAAGAACGCGGCCAGCCGCGCGGCTGCGGCCTTGCGCCGCCTGCAGTCGCGCCACCGCCTTTGCGTGACCGGCACGCCGCTCGAGAACCATCTCGGCGAGCTGTGGGCCCACTTCGACTTCCTGATGCCGGGTTTTCTCGGCGACGCGCGCAGCTTCACGCGCCAGTGGCGCAAGCCGATCGAGACCAACGGCGAAACGCTGCGGGCGCAGTTGCTGGCGCAGCGGGTGCGCCCCTTCATCCTGCGCCGCCGCAAGCAGGACGTGGCGACCGAGCTGCCGCCGAAGACCGAGGTGATCCGCCGGGTGCAGCTGCAAGGCCAGCAGCGCGCGCTCTACGAAAGTGTGCGGGTCGCGGCCGACGAGCAGGTGCGGCGTGTGCTCAAGCGCCAGAGTTTTGCCGGCGCGCAGATCGCCATCCTCGACGCGCTGCTCAAGCTGCGCCAGGTCTGCTGCGACCCGCGGCTGGTCAAGGGCGTCGCCACGCCGGCGACGATGGAGCGCGCCAAGATGGCGCTGCTGCGCGACATGCTCACCGAGCTGGTCGACGAGGGCCGGCGCGTGCTGGTGTTCTCGCAGTTCACCGAGATGCTGGCGCTGGTCGAACAAGAGCTGGTCGCGCTCGCGCTGCCCTACCTCACGCTGACCGGTGCGACCAAGGTGAGTGCACGCGGCGGCGTCGTGCAGCGCTTCCAGGCCGGCGAGGTGCCGATCCTGCTCTTGAGCCTGAAGGCCGGTGGCGTCGGCCTGAACCTGACCGCCGCCGACACGGTGATCCACCTCGACCCATGGTGGAACCCGGCCGTCGAGCGCCAGGCCACCGACCGCGCCCACCGCATCGGCCAGGACCAGCCGGTGTTCGTCTACAAGCTGGTGGTCGAAGGCAGCATCGAGGAACGCATGCTCGCGTTGCAGGCACGCAAGGCGGCGCTCGCCGAAGGCGTGCTGGGGCACGACGCGGCAGCGGCACCGAAGTTCAGCGCCGAGGACTTGCAGGGCTTGCTGGCGCCGCTCGAGTGATGGATGGCAAGGGATGATCGAACGATGAACATGCGCAAGAGCGGAGGCGGCGGGCTCGTCTATTCGACCGACGGCGGGCGCATGTGCCCGGCGTGTCGCAAGCCGCTGGCCGAGTGTGTCTGCGGCGCGCCGACCCAATCCGTGCCGCAGGGCGACGGCGTGGTGCGTGTCAGCCGCGAGAGCAAGGGGCGCGGCGGCAAGACGGTGACGCTGGTGCGCGGCGTGGCGCTCGACGCGCAAGCGCTCGCGCTGCTCGGCAAGCAGCTTCGCTCGGCCTGCGGGGCGGGCGGCACGGTCAAGGACGGCGTGATCGAGGTCCAGGGCGACCACTGCGAGCGCGTGCTGGCCTGGCTGAAGGCGCAGGGTTGGGCGGCCAAGCGTGCGGGTGGCTGAGCGCAGGCGCCAAGCGACTGGGGCGCCCGGCTAGCCGGTCGGGCCCGCCGTCACGTTGGCATACGAAGCCTCGACCGCCTCGACGGCGTGGTACTGCGCCGGCAGCAACAAGCGCACTTCGGCGCCCGGGCTGCCGGTGACTTCGAGCTTGTAGCCGTTGATCAATTCGACCTGGTCGCCGTTGCGGCTGACCAGGCGGTAGTTTCCGCGCGGCAGGATGCTGGGCACGACCCAGGTCGTAAAGCCCGGGCGGGCCCGCGCGGCGCCGTAGTGAAACAGCGGCGTGCTGTGCTGCTGCCAGTCGGCGGCCAAGGGCTGGCTTGCCGGTGCGGCCTTCGGATCGAGGCTGGAACAGGCGCCGAGGCCGAGCACAAGGCCGGCGCCCAGCAAACCTCGCAGCAGACGGGCAGCGCGCTCTCGGGCCGGGTTTGACATCGATGGCATGGGGAACCTCGCTTTGCGATAGGGCACGGGTCGGCGCCGAGCCGACCCTTCATTGGACCGCATGGCATGCCGAAAGTGCCACTTCGGCGCCTCGGGCCACCCTTGCCAGATCAGGGACTTGGGAAGGGGCATGACAGGGCATGACCATGGTTTTCCTCCAGACCGAACCGAGACCGAATCCTGACCGTAGCGGAGCGCTTCGCGGCGTAGTATTTGCCTCATGCAGCAGCAGGCGTCGACGGGCAGCGTGGACCTTCTCCAGATTGCACGGCGTGCGATGCAAGAGCGCGGCTTCCTGGCCGATTTCTCGCCTGCGACACTGGCCGAAGCGGCGGCAGTCACGCTACCGCCCCTCGCTGACGATGCCGATGCCGATACCGCGCTTCGCGACCTGCGCGGCCTGCCCTGGGTGTCGATCGACAACGACGACTCGCGCGACCTCGACCAGCTCACGGTCGCCGAGGCGCTGGCCGGCGACAGCGTCAAGGTCCGGGTCGCCATCGCCGACGTTGCAGGCGCGGTGACGCCGGGTTCAGCGCTCGACGCGCACGCGCAGCACAACACCACCTCGGTCTACACCGCGGCGCGTGTCTTTCCGATGTTGCCCGAGCTGCTGTCGACCGACCGCACCTCGCTCAACGAAGCCGAGGAACGGCAGGCGCTGGTGATCGAGATGGTGGTCGCGCCCGACGGCACGCTGAGCGAGTCGCAGGTCTACCGCGGCGTCGTGACCAGCCGCGCCCAGTTGGCCTACGACAGCGTCGCGGCCTGGCTCGAAGGCGTGGCAGCGCCGCCGCCGAAGGTCGCCGCGGGCGCAGGTCTGGATGAACAGCTGCGATTGCAGGACCGCGTCGCGCGCCTGCTCAAGCAGGTGCAGCGCCTGCGCGGCGCGCTCGAGCTGGCGACGCCGAGCGCGCGGCCGGTGTTCGAGAACGGCGTTCTGACCGATCTGCGGCCCGACGAGAAGAACCGTGCCAAGGACCTGATCTCGGTTTTCATGATCGCGGCCAATGGCGTCACCGCGCGCTTCCTCGAGACCAAGGGCTTCCCGTCGCTGCGCCGCTTCCTGCGCTCGCCGCGACGCTGGGAGCGCATCGTGGCGTTGGCCGGCGCGCTCGGCGAGCGGCTGCCTTCCGAGCCGGATGCCGCCGAACTGAACGCCTTCCTGACGCGGCGGCGCCTGGCCGACCCGGCGCGTTTCGCCGACCTGTCGCTGTCGGTGGTCAAGCTGCTCGGGTCGGGCGAGTACGTCGCGGCACCGGCAGGCCGTGCCAGCGAAGGCCAGCACTTCGGCCTGGCCGTCAGCGACTACACCCATTCGACCGCGCCGAACCGGCGCTTCCCCGACCTCGTCACGCAGCGCCTGCTCAAGGCCGCGCTGGCCGGTGCAGCCCCGCCCTACAGCGACCCTGAGCTCGACGCCCTGGCGCGCCACTGCACGCTGCAGGAAGACAACGCCGCCAAGGTCGAGCGCCAGGTGCGCAAGTCGGCCGCGGCGGTGCTGCTCGCGTCGCGCATCGGCGATCGCTTCCGCGCGATCGTGACCGGCGCCTCCGAGCGCGGGCCCTGGGTCCGAACCGCGAGCCCGACCGCCGAAGGCCGTGTCGTCGAGGGCTACGCCGGGCTCGATGTCGGCGACCGGGTCGGCGTGCAGTTGCTGCGGGTCGACATCGAGCGCGGCTTCATCGACTTCAAGGCCTGACCTGACCAGCGACCAAGTTCAGCGCGATGCGCGCAAGCGCCCCCTGTCCGCGTCATCCCGGCGAACGCCGGGATCCACTGCCCGAATGCCCACGGGCGGATATCCACCGCGCGGAGTCTGAACGAATGGGATGCCGGCGTTCGCCGATATGACGGCCGGGTTGGCATGGCGCGCGCGATGCGTCGTCCGGGGCTGAAGCAGTCGCTGATCAGTAGGCCTCAGGAGGCCTGATGCCCGTTTGACCGGGCTGCGCCGATGGTTACTCGAAGCGGCCTACCGTCGCCGACAAGCTCACTGCCGGAATCTCCATGGAGTTCAAGGACTACTACGCCACCCTCGGTGTCGAGCGCAGCGCCGCGCAGGACGAGATCAAGCGTGCCTACCGCAAGCTGGCGCGCAAGTACCACCCCGACGTGAGCAAGGAGCCCGACGCCGAGGCGCGCTTCAAGGAGGTGGCCGAAGCCTACGAGGCCTTGAACGACGCCGAAAAGCGCGCCGCCTACGACGACGTGGGCAAGCGCTACGCCGGCGGCCAGGACTTCACGCCGCCGCCCGGCTGGGACAGCGGCTTCGAGTTCAGCGGGCGCGAGTTCGGCGGCGGGGAGTCCTTCGACCACAGCGACTTCTTCGAGGCGTTGTTCGGCCGGCGCGGCGCCGGCGCGGCGCGCGCTCCGGTGCATGCAGCCGGCAGCGACAGCCATGCCAAGGTGCAGATCGATCTGGAAGACGCGTACCGCGGCGCACGCCGCAGCTTGTCGTTGCGCGTGCCGCAAGTCGACGCCCACGGCCAGGTCACGCTGCAGGAACGCCAGATCGAGCTCAACATTCCGAAGGGCATCCGGGAGGGCCAGCACCTGCGGCTCGCCGGCCAGGGCGGGCCGGGCCACGGCGACGGCAAGGCGGGCGACCTGTACCTGGAGATCACGTTCCGGCCGCACCCGCTGTTCCGGGTCGACGGCCGCGACGTCTACCTCGACCTGCCGGTGGCGCCGTGGGAAGCTGCGCTCGGCGCGAGCGTCACAGCACCGACCCCCGACGGCAGCGTGCAGCTCGGTGTTCCGCCCGGCTCGTCGGCCGGCCGCAAGCTGCGCCTGCGCGGCAAGGGCCTGCCCAGCACCCCGCCGGGCGACCTGTATGCGGTGCTGAGCATCGCGCTGCCGCCGGCCGATTCTGAGGCGGCGAAAGACGCCTTCGGCACGTTCGCCCGATCCTTCGCCGGCTTCAACCCGCGGCGCCCCCTGGAGGCATGAGCGATGGCAGAGCTGAACATCCCGGTCGTGGTCGAAGAAGAGGTCCGCTTCACGCTGGTCGAGCTTTGCCGCGCCAGCCAGGCCGAGCGCGAGCTGCTGATCGCGTGGGTCGACGAAGGTGTGCTGAACCCGAGCGGCGCGGCGCCGCAGGAATGGCGCTTCGACGGCAGCGAGCTGCGGCGCGCCCGCGCCGCGCTGCGCCTGACCCGCGACCTCGAGCTGAGCCCCGCCGGCGCCGCGCTGGTGCTGGACCTGCTCGACCAGATCGACGCGCTGCGCGCGCGCCTGAAGCGCGCCGGCGCGCGCTGAGCGGCTCAGGAAGCCGTGAAGACCGCGTACACCACGGTCGCGATCAGAACGACGAAGCAGAACGCTCCGGTGAAGTCCGACGCGGCACGCCCTTTGGCGCGGGATTGAACGGGCTTATCCATGCGGCAATCATCCCGCCCGCAGACCCCAGCGCACAACCCTCAGAACGTGGGATGCCCCCGGGGATGAGGGTGGTCGCTTGACAAGAGCGCGGCGCCAGCAGGGGCAACGCAAAGAATACAGACAAGCGCGCCGCGACGGCATAGATTGCAAGGTTTCCGTTCACCGCTGGAGATGCCATGGCAAACGCTCGAAGTTCGGATGGCGTGGTCGAAACTCCCGACGTGCTGCAGCCGGCGTTCAAGTTCGCGGCGCAGTGGGTCGACGGCTTCTACCAGGCGCAAAAGATGCAGATCGACGCGCTCTCCAGCTGGCAGCAATCGCTGGGTCCATCGTATTCGCCGTTCCCCGATCTGGTGGGCATGCAGCTCGAGTTCCTGCGCCGCGCGCAAGCCCAGGTCGACGACCTGCGTGATGCCTGGGTCTCGCATTGGGCGGGCGGCGTGCCGATCGACGCATGAAAGCCGGCCGCGCCGTTTTGTCACTGCTGTTGCTGGCGCCGCTCGCCGCGGGCGCGGCCGACGTCGAGGCCGGACGCGCCAGGGTGCAGGCGGTCTGCGCGGCCTGCCACGGCGCCAACGGCGTCAGCGTGTCCGACAGCATTCCCAACCTCGCCGGGCAAAGGCCCGCTTACCTCGAGACGCAGCTGAAGGCGCTGCGCGAGGGCACGCGCAAGAACCCGCTGATGAACGCGATGGCGAGCCAGCTGAACAACGACGACATCGCCAACGTGGCGGCGTTTTTCGCGACGTTGCCGGGGGCGCAGGCGACGGCGGCGAAGTCCGACTTCCTGCCGCAGCTGGTCAAGACCGGGGTCGGCTTTCCCGACAACTACCAGAGCACGTTCACCAAGTACCACACGATCAACTTCCCGGCGACCAAGCAGGTGCGCTACTACTTTGCCAACCCCGCCGCGCTGCAGGCGGCGCGCGACGGCAAGGCGCTGCCCAACGGCTCGGTGCTGTTCGCCGAGGTCCATTCGGCCAAGCTCGGCGCCGACAAGACGCCGCTGGTCGGCGCCGACGGCTTCTTTGTCGCCGATCAACTGCTGTTCTACACCGCGATGGCGCGCGACGCCGGCTGGGGCAAGGACATCCCCGACATGCTGCGCAACGAAGAGTGGAACTACGCCGTCTTCACTCTCGGCAAGCAACTGCGGCCCGGCGTCAACCAGGCCGAATGCCTGGCCTGCCACAAGCCGCTCGACAAGACGAGCTTCACCTTCACGCTCGAACCGCTGACCGCCGCGGCGCGGCGCAAATAGAAACAACGAATGACGAGTCTTCAATCACTGCTGGGCATCGAGCTGCCCATCATCCAGGCGCCGATGGCCGGCGTGCAAGGCAGCGCGCTGGCGATTGCGGTTTGCAACGCCGGCGGTCTGGGCTCGCTGCCGGCCGCGATGCTGAGCCTGGACTCTCTGCGCAGCGAGGTGAGCACGATCGCCGCGCAGACGACGCGGCCGTTCAACGTCAACTTCTTCTGCCACACGCCGCCGGCGCCGAATGCCGAGCGCGAAGCCGTCTGGCGCGCGGCACTGGCGCCGTACTACCGCGAGTTCGGACTCGATGTGAGCCAGGTGCCGGCGGGTGCGGGGCGGGCACCGTTCAGTGATGAAGCGGCCGACGTGCTGGACGCGATCCGCCCGCCGGTCGTGAGCTTTCATTTCGGCTTGCCGTCGCCCGAGCTGCTCGGGCGGGTGCGCGGCTGGGGCTCGAAGGTGCTGGCGTCGGCCACCACGGTCGATGAGGCGCTGTGGCTACAGGCCCACGGCGTCGACGCCGTCATTGCGCAGGGGCTCGAAGCGGGCGGGCACCGCGGCCACTTCCTGTCGCACGACTTGAGCCGCCAGCTCGGCACCTTCGCGTTGCTGCCGCAGATCGTCGACGCGGTGACGTGCCCGGTGATCGCGGCCGGCGGCATCGTCGACGCGAAGGGCGTGCAAGCAGCGCTCGCGCTCGGCGCCGCCTGCGTGCAGGTCGGCACGGCCTACATGTTGTGCCCCGAAGCGCTGACGAGCGCGCTGCATCGTGCGGCGCTGCGAAGCGAACGGGCTCGCCACACGGCGCTGACCAATCTTTTCACCGGCCGGCCGGCACGCGGCATCGTCAACCGACTGATGCGCGAACTCGGCCCGCTCAGCGATGACGCGCCCGAGTTCCCGCTCGCCACCGCAGCCATTGGCCCGCTGCGTGCGAAGTGCGAAAGCGTGGGCGTCGACGAGTTCTCGCCGCTGTGGTCGGGGCAGAACGCAAGTGCCTGCCGGGACATGCCGGCAGCGCAGTTGACACGCGAGCTGGTGGCGCGGCTTTAGCGCCCCGTTCGCACTGAGCTTGTTGTGTCATGAACTTGGGAGGGCTCAATAGCGTAGTTCTTCGGATGTCATACCGGCCCTTCGACTTCGAGCAGTGGATCCCGGCCTTCGCCGGGATGACGTCTGTCTACCTTGCGCCGCGAGCACGAAAGCGCAGGTAGTCTTCGGCGCTTTCGCGCGGCCGCTCGATCATCGGCAAGTGGCCGATCCCGCGCATCACGATCACCTGCGAGTTCGGCATCAGCTTGTGCAGCACTTCGGCGGTCGCGACATTGATGCCACGGTCCTTCTCGCCCCACACGATCAGGGTCGGCGTCGTCATGCCGGTGACACGCTGTTCGACCGAGTCGCCCCGCAGCTGCTCGAAGATGCGCAGCTCCAGGCCGTGGTTGCGGATGCGCTCGCGCGCCAGCACGTCGAGCATCGGTCGCGGGATGAACGGCGGGTCGCTCATCGCGAACGCAAAAGTCTGCGCGAACTCGTCTTCGTTGCGCACCAGGAGCTGATTGCGCCCGGTTTCGCGAATGCTCTTTTGCAGCTCGCTCTCAGGCGCCGACCAGACGCCGCCCGGGTCGAGCAGCCACAGGCTCTCGACCTGCGCCGGGTGCAGCGCCGCATAGGTCATCGCGATGTGGCCGCCCATCGAGCTGCCGCCCAGATGCAGCTTCGTGATGCCCAGCGCCTGCGCCAGCACCTGCAGCCGCTCGGCCTGCGCGATCGGCGCGTAGTCGGCGTCGCTCGGGTGCGCCGACTCGCCGAAGCCGAGCTGGTCGGGCACGATGACGCGGTAATGCGGCGTCAGGAAGCGCGCCACGCGCGTGAAGTTGTCCTTGTCGGCGCCGAAGCCGTGCAGCAACACCAGCGGCTCGCCCTGCCCGCCCTCGAGGTAGACGAAGTGCAAGCCATCGGGCAAGTCGATCTGTTTGCGCACCAGGCCGGCGCGACTGCGTTCGCCGTCCATCGCAAGGCGCATTGCCTGCTCAGGCGCGAGGTAGACGAAGCCGATCGCGGCGACGACGCCGACAAGCAATGCGGCGCCGGCAAGCACGGCGATACGCCAGGCGATGGATGACTTGGATCTCACGCTGCCTCTCCCCGAACACACTCATCGTTTGCCGGACTTTGACACATCAATGCCCGTGTTGACCACCTCGTCGCGCACGATGCACGCTGCGCGCGATTCGGTCGTTTGCACCATTGACGCCCCTGGCCGCCAGTTCTACCGTCACTCGCACCAGCGGCCGTGCGCCGCCGATCCGCTACATCGTGCCGTTCGCGCCCGGCGGCACCACCGACATCCTGGCCCGCGTGGTCGGCGAAAAGCTCGCCCTCGCGTTCGGCCAGCAGATCGCCATCGAGAACAAGGCCGGCCAGGGCGGGTCGCTCGGCAGCGCCGAGCTGGCGCGCGCCGCGCCCGACGGCTACACGATCGGCGGCGGCACGATCAGCTCGCACGGCATCAACGCCTCGCTGTACGACAAGCTGGAGCTACGACCCGGTGACGAGCTTCGCGCCGATCACGCTGTATGCGACCCAGCCCAACGTGTTGCTGGTGCACCCCAGCGTGCCGGCGAAGAACGTGCAGGAGCTGATCGCGTTCGACAACATTGCCACCGCACTGCCGCATGTCAGAGCCGGCAAGCTGCGCGCGCTGGCGGTGACGACCGCGAAGCGCACGGCCGTCGTGCCCGACGTGCCGACGCTGGCCGAGTCGGGTCTGCCCAGCTACGAGCTCAGTTCGTGGCAGGCGGTGTTCGCGCCGGCCGGCACGCCCAAGCCCATCGTCGACCGGCTGTACGGCGAGATCGCGAAGATCCTGCAGATGCCCGAGATCCAGAAGCGCCTGTCCGAGCTCGGGCTCGACCTCAGCGGGATGCCGCCGCAGGAGCTCGCCGCGCTGGTCAAGACCGACATGCCGCGGCTCGGCAAGATCGTCGGGGAAAGCGGCGCCAAGGCCGAGTGACGCGGCAGAGAGGCCGAGAGTCTTTCTACCGTCATCCCGGCGTGCGCCTGGCGCGCACCGGGATCCACTGCTGCATCACCGCGCGTCTGCACAGAGTGGATCCCGGCGTGCGCCGGGATGACATTCAAGTCGCAGTCACGCCGGCCAGGCGGTTCAGCTCGGCCGGGTCGCGGCCCAGCTCGGCCGCGGCGGCGAGCAGCTCGTTCCAGGTCGCGTGGTCGACCGGGATGCCCTCGGCCAAGCGGCGCGCGCGGGCTTCGCGCTCGGGGTCGCCGGCCACCCGAACATGGTCGACCCCGGGCTGCGGCGGCGAGGCCTTGACCCAGTCCAGAAAGGCCCGCATCTCGGCGCCGATGGCAGCGCCGTCGCCGAGGCGCTGCGGGTCGATCAGGATCGTCAGCATGCCGTTGATGACCCGCTGCCGGCCGCTCGCCGGCCCCTGCACGACCAGCCCGCCGGCCAGCGCGCCGCCGAGCAGCTCGCACACCAGCGCCAGGCCGAAGCCCTTGTGCTCGCCGAAGGTGCGCAGCGCGCCGCGCGGTTCGATGACGCCGTATCTCGGGTCGGTGGTCGGCCGCCCGCGGTCGTCGAGCAGCTGGCCCGGCGCCAGGGCTTCACCCTTGTTGTGGGCGACCCGCGTCTTGCCCTGCGCGATGACACTGGTCGCCATGTCGAGCACGATGGGCTCGCGCCCGGGCACCGGGATGCCGACCGCGAACGGGTTGGTGCCGAAGCGCGCATCGCTGCCGCCCCACGGCGCGACGATGGGCGAGATGACGTTGACGAAGTGCACCGACACCAGTCCCTCGGCCACCGCCATCTCGGCCCAGGCGCCGATGCGGCACAGGTGGTGCGAGTTCGCCAGCGCCATGACGCAGCTGCCGTGCGCCTTGGCGCGTTCGATGCCGAGCAGCATCGCCTCGCGGCCGATCACCTGGCCGAAGCCGGCCTGGCCGTCGAGCGCGAGCAGCGTGCCGCTGTCGAGCCGCGTCAGCACATGCGCGTTCGGCCGCAAGCCGCCTTCGAGAAAGGCGTTGGCGTAACGCGACAGCATGCCGATGCCGTGCGAGTCGTGGCCGCTCAGGTTGGCCTGCAACAGGTTGTCGGTGACGAGATCGACTTCGAGCGGCGCGCTGCCGAAGCCGCGCACCAGCTCGCTGACCGCGGCGCGAAGCGGCTCGAGCGGAATCGAATGCGACAGGACCATGGGCGCGATGCTACAAGGCTCGCGCCGCACCGCGCGGGCATTGCGATTGCCGCAAACTGCGCCCCCAAGCGGATCAACCGATCAACCGAAAGGAAATGCACGAGGCAAAGATCGCAGGTGTTCAAGAACTCGAAGGTCGGCAAGGTCGCGCGCTACCGACATCAAGGGCTTGAAGCACGCCTACGAAGGAGGCTGAACGCGCTGAACGGCTGATCGTGCAGCAGTGTTGCTTCGTGCCTCATTGGGTTGCAAGGGGCCTAGTTGAATTCGGTCATGCGACGCGGACGCCTTCCGAGGACGACAGAACCGCCGTGGCGGACCCACTCGGCCGGCGTCTGGCGACCGAGGAATAACAGCGGGCTGGCAGTCAACCCGTAGCTTCCGGAACGAAGGACACCGATGAGGTCGCCGTGTTCGGGGCCGGCCAAATCAACGTCAATGCCGAGGAGGTCGGTCGGATTGCACGACGGTCCCGCCACTTGACAACGAACAGGCTCACCGGTCGGCCGGGTCAGGTTGCGTAGCAAGAAGTTCGCACGCAGCGCCGCCCCGAAGGTTCCGGCAGCCGCCAGATGATGGTGCAATCCCCCGTCCACCATGATGAATCGCTTGCCGCGTGACGCCTTGCTGCTGATTACGCGGGACACGTAGATGCCTGCCCCTGCGGTTAGGTAGCGACCAAGTTCGAAGACAATCTTTCGCTCGACACGGGATGCGGCGACAAACGCCTCGAGCGCGGGACGCATCAATTCGGCCAGCGCGGCGAGGTCCAACTCCCGGTGGTTCTCAACGTGAGATACCCCGAATCCGCCGCCAAGATTAATCGTCCTGCACTGGAGTGGGGTTTGGCTTTCGATCTCTCGAACGATGCGCAGCGTGTTCAGAACGCCGTCAACGACGCCGGAGGGATCGAAGCACTGGCTACCGGCATAAATGTGAATGCCCTGGAACGCAAGCTCCGCCTCGTGCGCGACAATCGTTGCGAGCACGCCGCTCAACTCTTCTTCGTCGACTCCGAACTGCACCGCCTTCCCGCCCATCTTGATGCCGAACGCGCGGTTGAGCATTACGGGATTGATGCGGACCGTTACGTTGGCTCTCATGCCAAGCTGGCGTGCGACTCGCACGCACTCCATGAGCTCACGCATCGATTCGACGCTGATATTGCCGACCGAGTGCCGGATTGATTCAGTTATTTCGGCAACCGTCTTCGCGGGTCCGGCAAAGCTTAGCCTGCTGGCATCGTAGCCCGCGAGCAGCGCTTGTTCGAGTTCGCCGCCGGAAGAGATATCGAGACCGTCTGCGAACTTATTCACGGCACGCAGCAGCGCAAGATTCGGATTCGCCTTCACGGCGTAGAAGACCTGCACGGCGCCGCCAAACGCTTCCCGAATCGCCCCGATGCGGGCATTGACGGTATCGGCGTCGTACAGGAAGAAGGGTGTGCCTTGGGTTTGCGCAAGGGACTCGAACGCCGCGAGGTCCATGCTTTCCCAGGGATCGCCGCCGAACTCAGACATTGGCTTGGTCACACCTCTTCCCCTCGATTGCCTGGCAATGCACCCTGTGGATTGACGGAGGGCACGACCCGTTTCAGGCAGACGCGCTACCGGACCACATGATTCCGTCGACCCACAACTGGTAACGACGGTCGATGAGCACGCTCGGGACACCACTGTCTTTCGAGCGAAACAAATCGAACAGCTGGGCCACTACCCGCTCGTTCAGCGTTTGCGAGGCGCCACCCGTCAAAACGATCTGCGAGATCCGGTTCAGGTCAGCAGTGGGTAACCCGGGCCCGCGCCCCTGAGCAAATCGGTCGAATGCAATGAACAGGCAACCGTACGACAGGACCAGCGCCGACGGATCGCCCTCGCCTTCTCGCATCGATTGATACGTCTCCTGAACGCCATTGCTCAGGACAATCGCCAGAAACTCGTAGAGGCGCGGATGATTGCGCAACTGCAGCAGCAAGCTGTCGCGAGAGGCCACGATGCCGAGGTCGGTGAAAACGAAGCGCGCGACCGAGATGCCAGCGGAGGGCCGCTGCTCGCTGTCGTCGCGCACGATTTCCACCGTGTAGTGGAGGTCGGTAGTCGCGCCACCGATGTCGAGCACGACAGACGCTCCATTGATGTCGATGCTGGACGAACGTGCCAATGCCCGCTGAAAGCCGAGGCTGACGATTTCCGGTGTGGGACGGATTCCCTTCGACAGATTGCTTCCCAGCTCGCTCACACCCTCTTTGTAGACAAGGTCGTCCAGATACGCTCGGCGCACAGCCTCGAAGACGCTGAGCGAGCGACCAGAAAGGTTGTCGGCCAGCGGATTTGAAACAATAGTCGCCTCGGGTTGGAGTTGCTGGAAAATCGCCGCGAGGTGCTTGTTGCCCGAGTACACGAGTGAACCATAGCGATATCGCGATGGATCGAACGAGCGTAGCCTGCGTTCCAGCGGCGCGGCATCAGGACAATCGATCCCGCCACCGACCAGCAGAATGTCGACGGCACTGAAGCTGCCGCCCTGCTCGTCCAAATCGTGCACATAAACCGGGTTGGCGCCGGCGAGGAGCACTTGGTTGCGCATGGCCGCGCCGCTGTAGTGCTTGGTCAGGCTTACGATGCCGACACGCAGACCGCCATTCGCGGACGAGCAGACCACAATATCGTCGGTATTGACCTGCGTTCCGCAGCGCTCCAGCAGAGAGTGGACCTGGCGCGCGATGCCAGCCTCGAAGTCGCGCGGAAACAGTTGCTGCGACTCGATCTCGCCGGTATCGGCGACACGCGCGATCTTCCCCACCGTCGAGCCGATGTCCACCGCGATACGGGCACGAGTCCCAGCGGTTATCGCCTGCATGCCTTCGATCGCTGGTGTCATACCATCATCATGTTGATATCGCCAAGCAATTGCCGGTACGTCTTGTCCGAACGGCGGCCGGAAGATGTCAACAACTCCTTCTCGAGTCTGGCGTCATGGTCCGAGATCGGGACATTGCCGCGCTCGGCAATGCGGATCGAGCGGTTGCCATCGCGCATCGACACCAGCTTGTTGGCGTTGTCGACATGCGGCGAAAACGGAACGTCCAGATAGCCCATCTGGAATGCTCTGAACACGCTCTCCCAGAAGGCATCACCGGAAAGATTGAAGATGGCCGTGAGGATGCTGCGCGTTTCCGATTCGATGAGCTCGGCTTCCCGTTCGATCAGCGGCGAGGTCATCGGCGCGGCGCAGGCGAAGATGTTGAGCATGTATCGCACCATGTCGACCGCCTCGGCGTTGACGTCCGGCCTGGGAATGCCGAGCGCCTCATCGACAGTCTTCACCACCACCTTGTCGGCCGAAATCACGCTCGCGATCAGCCCAGATCCGGCAATCAGCGCAGCGGCCTTCTCCCGCTGATGCGGGAACTGGCCCATCCACTGGTGGTAGACGAGGTAGCTGCGCACATCCTCGAAGCCGCACTCTCGCAGATACGACGACGTCAGTTGGCGCAAGACCCTCGCCGTCGCGATGTCCTGAATCAATGAACCCGTCTGGCCGAAGCTGACCGCAAAGGACTTGACTCCCTGCTCGGCGGCAAGGAGGGCTTCGATGATCTGAACCGCCACGGCGATCGCCGGCGGCACCAGGGTCGCCGAAAGCGGACCGAAGCTCTCTCGGTGGATTGGGTACTCATCAGTCGAATTGAGCGCGCAGACTCGGTCCACATACTGCCAATACAGCAGGCACCGATCCAGCGGAAACCCTTCAGAGTACGGAAGGCAGTAGCAGATTCCGCCACCTTCGATCTCGGCGATGCCAGACGCCATCGCCACTTCGGCCAGCAAGCGTGCGTCCGGTGTTCCGTGGCGCAGGCTGATCGGCTTGTCGATGTCGGTGTACAGCTCGCGCGTCAATTCGTGCCCGTGGCTGATCAGAGGGTAGCCGTTGAGGTAATCCTTGCCCTCTTCTTCGCTGCGTCGAAGCAGTTGGGTCGCTGTCTCGTAGTGGTTGTGGCGAGTGCAACTGTCGATCGTCAACGGAATGAAGTCGGCGCCCGCCGCGCATAGCTGGCGCGTGAGCCGATGCTGGGCCTCGAACAACGGGACTCCGCCTCGAGGCTGAATACACGGGGCAGCAGCACGCTTGTCGTACGCTGTCCGTGGGAAACGGTTGCGCGGCACCTTGGACAAGAAGTCCCTCACTTCGTCAGGCGAGACTCCTCGCGCCAACGGATGCGAAAGCACCTGCTCGCGTGCACGTTCGATCCCAGTGAACACCGCATCAGGTCTAGGTCTGGCCACGTTTCATGTCCTCGAGCAAATCAGCGATGGCGACCCCAATGTCAGGTTGCTGGTGATAGACCCGATCGAAGCCGTAGCTCTTGAAAAGCGTCTCGACCTCGTCTTTGGCACGCTGGCCCACCACGATGTTGCCGCCGACGTACAGCAGTACATCGGGCATGCCCACATCGACGAAACGTTTGCGGAAATCGGCGCACCAGTATTCCCCCTCGCCGTTGAGCGAAGAGACGAAAACAGCTTGCGCGTTGGTCTCAAGAGCGGCTTGGCAGAAGTGCTCCTGGCGATTGCGGGTGCGCAGATTGAACACCTGGAACCCAGACTCCTCGAGCGCCAGTTGCATGATGCGATTGCCAACGATGTGAATGTCGTCACCAATCACGCCAACTACTACTCGTCCGCTGTGCATGCGGCTCATCTCGCCGCGACGCGCGGTCCGTCGGCCGCGGGAGCAGTTCCCATACGCTCGAAGGCGGCCTGCTTGATCGTCTTGCGATCGAGCTTGCCTGCGTTGCCCGTAATGGGAAAGGCCTCGAAATGCAACAGCTGAGCCGGCACCATATGGGTCGGCAACTGCGTCTTCAGGTACTGCCTCAGAAGCGGCTCCGGCACCGGCTTGCCCGTGACCGTGGTGTAGGCGCACGCCACGTCCTCACCCACGGCAATGTTCGGAATGGCGAACGCAACGGCATCAACCACCTCGGGATGGCGAACAACTTCGGTTTCCACTTCCGTGGGGCTCACTCTGAAGCCCTTTGTCTTGATCATCTCGTCGGCTCGAGCGACGAAGTAGATATATCCCTCCGCGTCGCGATACACGCGGTCGCCGCTGAACACTAGCGTTTCGCCGGGGAATCGGGGGTGGGCGCGGAAAACTTTGGCCGTGTTTTCAGGATCGCGCCAGTATCCCTTGGTGACTGTCGCGCCGCGATGCACCAACTCACCGACCACGTTGGGCGCGCATTCCTCGCCGTGCTCGTCGAGCACCATGACTTGGCAGTCGGGAATCGACTTGCCGACCGAAGTCGGATACAAGTCGAGCTTGTCTGGTTCCAAGTAGGTGGATCGGAACGCTTCGGTCAAACCGAACATGGAGAAGATCCTGGCTACGGGAAAAGTCGTTCGGAGGTCATTGATCATGTCCTCAGATAATCGCCCGCCGGTCGAGCAAACATATCGTAGTGACGAGAAGTTGTAGTTGGAGGTCGCCATCTTGAGGCGCTTGTCAAACATCTTGGTGATGATCACTGGCATCACCGGCAACACGGTGATTCGTTCCTTCGCCATCATCGCGAACAGGTCGTTCGGCAGCGCAAGGTTATGCAGATACAGCGTCGCGCCCTTGAGGATCGTTTGCCAGATCTGGTTGAGACCGTAGTCGAAATTGAATGACAGAACGCAGCCGATGCGATCTTCCTGCTCCGTGCCGAGGTAGCCAGCCACGATATCGGCGCCATCGGCAAGATTGCGGTGCGAGATCAGAATGCCTTTGGGGCGGCCGGTGGAGCCCGATGAGTAGATGATTGCGGCATTGTCGTTGCCGATGCGATCGAACAACTGCCTTGCCTGCAGGAACTGCCGCATGTACGGAATATTGGGCCGGCTCTCGTCGACTTGGCCATGGCCGATCACGAGCTTGGTGGTGTCGGCGAATTCGGCCACTTCCCCGATGCGCTCTGAATCCGTGATCATCGCCGCCATTCCGGAGTTGTCGATGATATGGCGGATGTTCGGTCCCTTGAGGCGCGGAAGGATCGGCACGAGCACCGCGTTCGCGAACATGACGCCGAGGATGACGGACACTTGGTCGGCCGTCTTCTCCATGCAGATGCCGACACGGTCGCCAGCCTGGATGCCCAGCTCACGAAGACACTCTGCGGTCGCCAGAGCTTCGTCGTGAAGCCGCGAGAACGTCACGGTTCGTTCGCGCGACACAATCGCCGCCTTGTCGGGCAGTCGCTGAGCCGTCTCGCGAAGAAAGTGGGGAATCGTCCTGAGCATGAGTACCTCTTATGTCTTTGGAATGAAGTTGCGAAATGGCGTGGGCCACCCGGGCGCGGCCTGGACGGCTGGATTCGATCGAGCGGCCGGCAAGCACCACGATCGAACCAAGACTCACGTTCCCGTAGCGGCCTTGCGCCTGTCGATCAGTGCCACGATGCCCGACAAAGTCGCAAGGTTGACACGCGCGAAGTCTTCAGGCTCCAGTTCGACGCAGAATGTTTCCTGGATGAAAAGAGCCAACTGAACGATGCTGAACGAATCAAGAATGTTCGCATCGAGCAAGTCCGCCTCTGGATCGAGCGCGCCTTCGTAGCCGCTCTCGCGGCGAACGTAGTCGCTCAGCACGTTGATTTCATTTCGCATCTCGACTTCCCCCTTACCGGTCCCCAATAGTTTGCACGCCTGTCTTGACACAGGCTGTCACTGGCTCGGCTCGACTCACTGGTTGAGTACGTCCGGCTTCAGCGTGAGTCGTACGCGCCCACTCTTGGTGAGCGAAAGATGGATGTAGGGAAACAGCGTCGCAAGCATCGCCTCGACTCGCCACGCCTGCAAGAACAACGCAATGCCGACCCTCTTCCAACCAAGGTGCTGATGTGCGCGCCGCGATGCGAGGTTGAAGCGCGTCAGCCTGCTGAACGTGTAGCGAACACCCCTTTGCGAAAGGAACTCGTTCGCTCCATTCCATAGCGCAACGAAGCCCAGGCCCATGCGATGCTCCGGGAACAAGTAGAAGTCGAAGTCGAACACCGACTCGCTTGCCCGATCGAGGAGATAGGTGCACTTGACCTCATCTTCGTCGTAGCTCGTGTTGGAGAACCACATGTAGCCGATTAGCGTAGTGTTCTTGAAGGCCCCGAGACAGATCGCGTTCTGCGCGATACGTGCCCGCAAAATCTCGGGTCGGACCGGCATCAGCGCAATCTCGGGGTCGCCATGCATGATTTCGCGAACGACGAGGCGTTTGCCCATGCTGCCCGGCAACAACGGCTTACTGGAAACGGGCTGCACCATTAGTTCATAGGCATGAAGGCGCAGGCGCGGGGAAAGGCTGGAAAGGACCCGGTCGATCGCGTACAGAAGTCCGGCTGCGAAGCCAAACTCTCGGAAAGGGCCTGCGATCTTTCGAATCATGGATCTGGACAAGTCCTGTGAGGCCCGCACAGCCAAATGTCCGGTGCCTTCGTTCAACACGTCACCACCTGCCATTCACTTGGCGGCCGGGCGGCCAACTGGCTGGTCAGCTGCGCACGCATCCTCAAGCACCGTCGCGAGCGCCTGCGCGCGGGCTCGTCGAGATATGGCGCAGACCTGCGGCGCCAAAGGAACGAGCGCGACGCCTCGGCGCACCGTGACGAGGTAGCTTGCGATTGCCGCCCGGCCTGTTGGGCGTCCTCCAGCCGCGCTGCATGGCGGATTCCGCCCCCTCAGCATTGCCTTGCCCGTGTCGCCTGTGGGGTCGGCCAAGCCGAGTATGGGTCGGCGAGCTCGGAAATATTCATAGGGTTTGGCGGGTATCTGTTCGTTGCAGTTTACGCCTTACCGCAGACCGAGCCCCGAGTGCCATGATGCGCCCCCGCCCCCGCGATCGATAAGCCGTTGATTTCGAATGGGACTCTCTCAGGATCCCGGGGTTGCGTGTTCAACTACGGGGCCAGCCCAGACCAAGCCCGGGCTTGGCGCCCCCCTTGTTTGGGGTCATCACCTTTGCGTCATTCCCGCTTATGCTGCACGCTGGCATCGGTTCGGGGGTGAACATACGAACCGCTGACTCGATACGAACCGGAGAGATGCCATGGAATTGCCCGCGATTGTCAACTTGGTCACCCAATTCTTGCGCCTTAGCGGCGCGCTTGCAGCGGCGCTCGTCGTGGCGGGCTGTGCGTCCGGCCGCTACCCGCCCGCACCAGCGGCGGCGGCGACGCCCGAGTATCGCTACCTGATCGGCCCGCTCGACTCGATCAACATCATCGTCTGGCGCAACCCCGATCTCTCGCTGACCGTTCCGGTGCGACCCGACGGGTTCATCTCGACCCCGCTGGTCGAAGACCTGCCGGCGATCGGCCGCAACCCGACCGACCTGGCGCGCGACCTCGAGAAGGCGCTCGGCAAGTACACCCGCGACCCGGTCGTCACCGTCGTGGTCACGAACTTCCAGGGCGCAAGTAGCGAGCAGATCCGCATCATCGGCGAAGCGGCCCGGCCGCAGGCGATCCCGTACCGGCAGAACATGACGCTGCTCGACGTGATGATCCAGGTCGGCGGCCTGACCGATTTCGCCGACGGCAACAACGCGGTGCTGGTGCGTGGCAAGGAAAGCGGCAAGCAGTACAGCGTGCGCCTGAAGGACCTGATCAAGCGCGGCGACATCTCGGCCAACGTCGACGTGAGGCCGGGAGATGTGCTGATCATTCCGCAGGGATGGTTCTGAGACACGGCCCCGGGGGCCGGCAGTTGTCCATAGGGGGGGTGAAGTTACGATGGATCAGTTGATCCAGCAGGTCATCGAGACGCTGCGCGCCATGTGGCGGCGGCGCTGGGTCGGCGTCGCCGTCGCGTGGGTCGTGGCGCTGATCGGCGCGGTCGCCGTGTCGATGATTCGTGATCGCTACGAAGCCAGTGCGCGTGTCTACGTCGACACCAAGACCGTGCTGCGGCCGCTGATGCGCGACCTGGCGGTCGAGCCGGACATCGAGCAGACGATCGGTATGCTCGCCCGCACCTTGATCACTCGGCCGAACGTCGAAGTGCTGATGCGCAAGTCGAAGCTCGACGAGCAGGCGCAGTCGCAACCCGCTCGCGAGCGCGTGGTCGAGTCGCTGCTGCGCGAGATCAAGGTGACCGGCAGCGGGCGCGACAACGTCTTCACCTTCAGTTATCGCGACGTCAGCCCCGAACGCGCCCGTCTCGTGGTACAGAACCTGGTCGCGATGTTTCTCGAGTCCGACACCGGAGCGAAGCGGCGCGACGCCGAAGCGGCGCGCGAATTCATCGACGAACAGATCAAGAACTACGAGGCGCGGCTCGCCGAGGCGGAAAGCCGCGTCAAGGACTTCAAGCTGCGCAACCTCGGCATCGCCGATTCGTCCGGCAAGGACTACTTCACCCGGATGTCGGCGCTGACCGAAGAACTCAAGAAGCTGACGGTCGAGTTGCGTGCCAGCGAGCAGTCCCGCGATGCCCTGAGGCGCGAACTGAGCGGTGAAACAATGTCCTTGATCCCCGAGCTGTCGGCGCCGACGGCGACGGCGACGGTGTCTGAATTCGATGCGCGACTGGATACGCAGCGCAAGCTGCTCGACGACCTTCTGCGCCGCTACACCGAGCTGCACCCCGATGTCATCTCGACCAAGCGCCTGATCGCGCGCCTGGAAGAGCAGAAGCAGCAGGAAGCCGAAGCCCGGCGTCGCGGCGCCGACGGCAAGCCGGCGCGCCCGGCGGCCAACCCGGTGCTGCAGCAGGTGAAACTGGCGCTCGCCGAGTCCGAAGCCAATGTCGCTGCGCTGCGCGTGCGCGTCGGCGACGTGCAGGCGCGCCTCGCGCAGCTGCGTTCGTCGGCGAGCCGGGTCCCGCAGATCGAAGCCGAAATGGCGCAGCTCAATCGTGACTACGATGTCATTCGCCGCACCTACGAGACAATGGTCGGCCGGCGCGAAAAGGCCTCGTTGTCCGAGGATGTCGACGCCACCCGCGCGGCTCAGTTCCGCGTCATCGATCCTCCGCGCACCTCGCCGCAGCCGGTGTTCCCGAATCGGCTCGGACTCGCCCCCTTGCTCGTGCTTGTGGCGCTGGTCGCCGGTCTGGCGGCGAGCTTCCTGATGGCAGAGCTGTTCCCCACCTTCGACAATGCGCGGGTGCTGCGGCATGCGACGCAACGGCCGGTGCTGGGCAGCGTTTCGATACTGCTGACGCCAGCCAGACTACGCCGCGCGCGCCACCACCACGTCGGGTTCGGGCTGGCCCTCGGCGGCCTGCTTCTGGTCGCCGCCACGTGGGTGACTTGGATGTCCAGGCAGGTGCTTCTATGAGGGCGACGCGTGAACATCATTGAACAGGCGGCGCGCCGGCTCGAGGAGCTGCGCCGCAGCGGCATCGACGTGCCGGCGCCGGATATGCCGGATTCGCCCGCGGGCGAATCCGCCGCGCACCCCGAGAGTGTGCCAGCCCGTGTCGCGCGACTGCTCGACGAGAACCGGATGCCGGCCCTGCCCCCGGCACGCGAGCGGCCGCGGACGGTACTGCACGACGTTTCCCCGGTCGCACGCTCGACCAGCGCCGCACAGTCAACGCAAGTCGACATCGATCTGGCGGGTCTTGCCGCGATGGGGTATGTCACGCCCGACACGCCACGCACGCAGATCGCCGACGAATTCCGGATCATCAAACGTCCGCTGCTGACCAACCTGCACGGCAAGTCGGCGGCGCCGGTGGAGCGCGCCAACCTGATCATGGTGACCAGTTCGCTGCCCGGGGAAGGCAAGACCTTCGTGGCTGTCAACCTGGCGATCAGCATGGCCATGGAGCTCGACAAGACCGTGCTGCTGGTCGATGCCGACGTGTCGCGTCCCGCGGTTCTGGCGCGCCTGGGCCTGGCGCCGTCGCCAGGTTTGCTCGACGTGCTGGCCGATTCGTCGATCGAGTTGGGCGACGTGCTGCTGCGCACCAACATCGAAAAGCTGTCGATTCTTCCGGCCGGTGCGCCGCGCGGAAGCGCGACCGAACTGCTCGCCAGCGACAGTATGAAGCGCTTGATCGAAGAGCTGGCAACCCGCTATTCCGACCGCATCCTGGTGTTCGATGCGCCGCCACTCTTGCCCTCCACCGAATCGCGTGTGCTGGCGACCCACATGGGCCAGGTCATCGTGGTCGTCGAGGCGCAGCAGACCTCTCAGAAGGCCGTCACGCAGGCCCTGACAACTCTCGAATCATGTCCGGTGGTCATGCCGCTTCTGAACAAGGCGAGCCATTCCGAGGTGGGCTTTTACTATGGCTACTATGGGCCGGTCGAAAGGTAGCGCCGGCGCCATGCGCAGTGTCGAAAGCGGGCCGGCCAACGATGGTCCTCGCAGCCGGCGGGCCATCGCCCTGTCGGTGGCCGTCACGACGGCTGCGTCGGCGGCCATCCTCGGTACGCCCAGCGCGCGCGCCGAGCGCTGGAGCATCGATGCCAGCGTGAGCTCGCAGCTCATGTGGACGAGCAACGGCGACCTCGGCCTGGGCGTCAGCGGTCAATCCGACAGCGTGCTCGACGTCCGTCCGCGGATCTCGCTTCGCGGCGAAGGCGCACGCTTGCGCATCTCGGGCTCCGCCGGGCTCGATGCCGTCACCTCGGCCCACGGCACCCAACCAAGCAGGGTGCTGCCCCAGGCGGACCTGAATGCACGCCTGGAAGCGGTCGAACGCCTGTTGTTCCTCGAGGCCGCAGTGCGCGCGATGCAGACCAGCCAGAACGTATTCGGCTTGCGCCCGGAAAGCGGGTCGACCCAGAACGCGCTGACAACCAGCCTGGTCCGGTTCAGCCCGTACATCGAGGCATCCGCCGGCCCCGATCTGCGCTATCGGCTGCGCAGCGACAACAGCTGGACCAGCGAACGGACATCGACCAACTCGCCGGCGGCGTCGCTCGCGAGCGGCCGCTTTGGTCGCCACTCGGTGATGCTGGAACACGATCCGCGGCCGCTCGGCTGGCGGGTGGAGGCCGAGCGTGCCGAAACGCGCTACGACGACCCGCTGCGCGAACCACTCGTTCTCGACGTGGCCCGAGCGAGCGTCGACTACGCGATCGGCCAAGACTTCAGCGCCGGCGTGCGGGCCGGCCATGAGCGCACCAGTTTCACAACCCTGAACCCCAACACCACCATCTACGGCCTGCAGGCAAAGTGGCAGCCTTCGTCGCGCACGACCTTGACGGCTTTCGAGGAGAAGCGCTTTTTCGGCAGGGCCTGGCGTCTCTCTTTTGATCACCGGATGCCGCGCCTCGCCTGGAACGTGGCGCTGTCGCGCAGCCTCAACACCACGCCGCAAACCCTGGCCGACCTGCCGCCCACCGACAATGTCGCGGCGCTGCTCGACGCAATGTTCACGACCCGCTTCCCCGACCCCACCGAGCGGGCTCGCGTGGTACAGGACTACATGGCGAGCCAAGGCCTGCCGACCTCGACACTGAGCCCGATCACCCTCTATTCGCAACGCCTGAGCATCGTCACCTTGCGCAGCGCCAGGGTGGTGCTGACCGGGGCGCGAAATTCGCTCGCGCTGAGCGCCTTTCAGTCGCGCTCCGAAGACGCGCTGGATGCCGGGCCGCTGGCCACCGGAGATCCGGCGGCCAACAACACCCAGTACGGCGCGGCGCTGGCCTGGAGCCAGCGCATGTCCAAGACGGTGGGGGTCGCCGCCGGAGTCGACTGGAGCCGCATCACCAGCCTGCGGCCCGTGACGCCGGAGCGCACCATCCAGCACAGCGCAAGCTTGCGGATCACCATCCAGGCGGCTCCGAAGACCAGTGCCTTCCTTGGCGCGCGCTACCGCAAGCTCGAGTCGAACGTGGTGCCATCGGGCCGCGACGGCGCCGTGACCGTCGGCCTCGAGCATCGGTTCTGAGCCCCGAATGAAGCTGCCAACCCAGCCGGGCCCGCTGCTGTGCGTCGTTGGCGCACGCCCCAACTACATGAAGATGGCGCCGCTGCTGCGCGCGTTCCGCGCCGAGCCGGGCCTGCCGCCGGCCGTGCTGGTCCACACCGGCCAGCACTACGACTTCGCGCTCAACGACCGGCTGTTCGCCGACCTCGAGCTGCCGGCTCCGGACGTCAACCTCGAGGTCGGGTCGGCCTCGCACGCGGTCCAGACGGCCGAGGTGATGAAACGCTTCGAGCCGGTGCTTCAGCAGTACCGGCCGTCGTGTGTCATCGTCGTCGGCGACGTGAACTCGACGATGGCGTGCACGTTGGTCGCCGCCAAGATGCATGTGCCGGTGGTGCACGTCGAAGCCGGCCTGCGCAGCTTCGACCGCGCCATGCCCGAGGAGATCAATCGCGTCGTCACCGACCAGATCGCCGACCTGCTGTACACCACCGAGCGCAGCGCCCACGCCAACCTGGCGCGTGAAGGCATTGCGCCCGAGCGCGCGCAGTTCGTCGGCAACCTGATGATCGACTCGCTGCGCGCGGCGCTGGCGAAGGCGGTCGCGCCGGCCGAGACCCTGGCCCGTTCGGGCGCCCGCGCCGATCTGTTGTCCGATCCGGCGGGCTTCGGCGTCGTGACCATGCACCGTCCGTCGAACGTCGACGACCCGGCCAGCCTGGCGGGCCTGCTCGACCTGCTGCGCGAGGTCGGAAAGCGCTTGCCGCTGGTCTGGCCCATCCATCCGCGCACCCGAGCCAACATCGATCGGCTGGGGCTGGCCTCGCGCCTGTCGGCAGTGCGCATGGCCTGCCTGGCGCCGCAGGGCTACCTCGAGATGGTCGGTCTCCTGAGCAAGGCGCGGCTGGTGCTCACCGATTCGGGCGGCGTGCAGGAAGAGACCACTGCGCTCGGCGTGCCGTGCCTGACGATGCGGCCGAACACCGAGCGGCCGATCACCGTCGAACACGGCACCAACACGCTGGTGCCGCGCGACCCGGCGGTCGTGCTGCGGCTGGTCGACGAGATCCTGGCCACCGGCGGCAAGCGCGGTCGCACGCCCGAGCTGTGGGACGGCCACGCGGCCGATCGCATCGCCGCTCACCTGGCCGGATGGCTGGCAGCCCGCCCCCTGGCGCAGCACGAGGTACTGGCGTGAACGCGCCGCAAGCGCCGCACGCGGTGATGAACGCGCTGACGGTGGACGTGGAGGACTACTTTCAGGTGTCGGCACTGGCGCCGCTGATCGATCGCGAATCGTGGGACACGCGGCCCTGCCGGGTCGAACGCAACATCGATCGCCTGCTCGCGTTGTTCGCGCAACGCGGCGCGCATGCCACGTTCTTCACGCTGGGCTGGATTGCCGAGCGCTACCCGCAGCTTGTGAAGGCCATCGTGGCCGGCGGCCACGAGCTGGCGAGCCATGGCTACGGGCATTTGCGCGCCAGCGACCAAAGCCGCGCCGAGTTCCTGCAGGATGTGGGGCGCGCGAAGGCACTGCTCGAAGACATCGGCGGGCGGCGCGTCCAGGGCTATCGGGCGCCGAGCTTTTCGATCGGCCCGGGCAACCTGTGGGCCTTCGACGTCCTGCTGGAGGCGGGCTACCGCTACAGCTCCAGCGTCTACCCGGTGCAGCACGACCACTACGGCATGCCCGACGCACCGCGCTTCTGCTACGACGCACGGCCCGGTCTGCTCGAGATCCCGATCACGACGACACGTGTGTTCGGGCGCAACCTGCCGGCCGGCGGCGGCGGCTACTTCCGGCTCGCGCCGTACCGGCTCAGCCGCTGGGCGCTGCGCCGCGTCAACCGGCTGGACGAGCGAGCGGCGATCTTCTATTTCCATCCCTGGGAGATCGACCCCGGCCAGCCGCGTGTGCCCGGAACCGGCCTGAAGACCCGGTTTCGCCACTACGTCAACCTCGACAAGACCGAGGCGCGGCTCGATCGCCTGCTGGGCGACTTTCGCTGGGGCCGCGTCGACCAGGTCTTCGGCCTTCAGAGCGCATGAACCTCGTGGACCTTCAGCGCCCGAGCGCCGGCACCTTGAAAGTGCGCCCTTACCGCGACGGCGACCGTGATCGCTGGGAGGCGTTCGTGTACGCCTGTGCGCAGGCAACGTTCTTCCATCGGATCGGCTGGCGCGAGATCTTCGACGAGGTGTTTCGCCATCGCAGCCACTACCTGCTGGCCGAACGCGACGATCAGATCGTCGGCGTGTTGCCGCTGGTGCAGGTCAAGAGCATGCTGTTCGGCCACGCCCTGGTCTCGCTGCCTTTCGCGGTCTACGGCGGCGTGGCCGCGACCGACCTCGAAGCGACTGCGGCGCTGCATCGCGCCGCCGTCGAGCTCGGCGGCGAGCTCGGCGTGCAGCACCTCGAGCTGCGCGACCGGCAAGTGGCCGAGCCTGACTGGCCGCAGCAGGACCTGTACGTCACGTTTCGCAAGCCCGTGCAGCCCGAACTCGAAGCCAACCTGCTCGCCATCCCGCGCAAGCAGCGGGCGATGGTTCGCAAGGCGATGCAGCGCAACCTGCGCAGCGAGATCGATGCGGGCGCCGATCGTTTTTTCGACCTCTACGCCGACAACCAGCACCGACACGGCACGCCGCCCCATTCGAGGCGCTATTTCCAGGCCCTGCGCAAGGTGTTCGGCGACGACTGCGAAGTGCTGACCGTGCTGAGCCCCGAGGGCCAGCCGGTCTCCGGCGTGATGTCGTTCTACTTCCGCGACGAGGTGCTGCCCTACTACGCCGGCGATACGCCGGCCGCGCGCGATCTGGCGGCGAACGACTTCAAGTACTGGGAACTGATGCGCCGCGCCTGTGAACGCGGGATCCGGGTGTTCGACTACGGCCGCTCCAAGCGCGGCACCGGCTCCTTCGATTTCAAGAAGAACTGGGGCTTCGAGCCGCAACCGCTGCACTACGAGTACCGGCTGTTCAAGCGCGACACGGTGCCGCAGAACAACCCGGCGAACCCGAAGTACCAGGCCGCCATCGACATCTGGCGGCGCCTGCCGCGCGGTCTGGTCAATGCAGTCGGTCCGGTGCTGGCGCGACATCTCGGATGAGGCCGCCGTGAAGTCCGACTCTCGCCCGCTGCTCGTGCATGTGCTGCACCGCTTCGACACCGGCGGGCTCGAGAACGGCGTCGTCAACCTGATCAACCGGCTGCCGCCCGAGCGCTTTCGCCACGCCGTGATCGCCTTGACCGAGATCACCGACTTCAGCCGGCGCATCCAGCGCGACGATGTGCAGCTGATTGCGCTGAACAAGGCGCCGGGCCAGGGGCTGTGGCTGTTCCCCAAGCTGCGCGACGTGTTTCGCGCGATCCGGCCCGACGTCGTGCACACGCGCAATCTCGCAGCACTCGAGATGTTGCTGCCGGCGTGGTGGGCGGGCGTGCCGGTGCGCATCCACGGCGAACACGGCTGGGACGCCGCCGATCCGGACGGGCGCAGCACCAAGTTCCGCCTCGTGCGACGGGCCTATCGGCCCTTCGTGCACCAGTACATCGCGCTGTCGCGCCAGCTGGAGCGTTATCTTGTCGACGATGTCGGCGTGGCAGAGAGGCGCGTGACGCAGATCTGCAACGGCGTCGACACGCAGCGCTTCCGGCCTGCCGCCGGGCCGCGCGGCCCGATCCCTGGTTCGCCGTTCGCGGCGCCCGACCTGTGGCTGGTCGGCAGCGTCGGGCGGCTGAGCCCGGTCAAAGACCCGCTGCTGCTGGCGCAAGCCTTCGTGCGCGTGTTGGCACTGGCGCCCGAGGCGCGCGCGCGGCTGCGGCTGGTCGTCGTCGGCAGCGGTCCGTTGCGCGCGGATGTCGAGCGCCTGCTGCAGCAGGCCGGTGTGGCCGAGCTCGCGTGGCTCACGGGCGACCGCAGCGACATCCCCGAGCTGCTGCGCGGGTTCGACGCCTTCGCGTTGCCGTCGCTCGCCGAAGGCATCTCCAACACCATCCTCGAAGCGATGGCCAGCGCCTTGCCCATCGTCGCGACTGCGGTGGGCGGCAACGTCGAGTTGCTGAAGGATGGCCTGACCGCGCGGCTCGTTCCGTCGCGCCAGGTGGACACGCTGGCGAACGCCCTGCTCGACGACTTGCGCCAGCCCGCGGCGGCGCGCGAGCGCGGGCGCCGCGCACGGGTCGAGGTCGAGCGCAGGTTCAGCCTGGACGGCATGGTCGGGGCCTACGCCGATCTGTACGACCGGCTGCTCGCCCAGGCCGCGGCGCGCGGTGCGATGCAGCACCGCTTTACCTAGGAGCGCAGCATGTGCGGCATTGTCGGCATCTGGGATTCACGCGGCGAGCGTCACATCGATGGCGCCGTGCTGCTGCGCATGAACGAGTCGCAGCACCACCGTGGGCCCGACGAGACCGGCACCCACTTCGCGCCGGGCCTTGGGTTCGGCCACAAGCGGCTGTCGATCATCGATCTGAAGACCGGACAGCAGCCCTTGTTCAACGAGGACCGTTCGGTGGTCATCGTGTTCAACGGCGAGATCTACAACTACCAGGAGCTGATTCCCGAGCTGACTGCGCTCGGCCACGTGTTTCGCACCCGCAGCGACACCGAGGTCATCGTGCACGCCTGGGAGGCCTGGGGCGAGGCTTGTGTCGACCGGCTGCGCGGCATGTTCGCGTTCGCGATCTGGGACCAGGGCCGCCAGACACTCTTTCTTGCGCGCGACCGGCTCGGCGTGAAGCCGCTGTTCTACGCGGCGCTGCCCGATGGGCTGTGGTTGTTCGGATCCGAGCTGAAGTCGCTGCTCGCGCATGGCGGGCTGAAACGCGAGATCGATCCGCGTTCGGTCGAAGACTACTTCGCGCTCGGCTACGTGCCCGAGCCCCGGACCATCTTCAGCTCTGCGCACAAGCTGCCACCGGGCCACACCTTGCTGCTGCGCCGCGGCCAGTCGGCGCCCGAGCCGCGCCGCTACTGGGACGTGCGGTTCACGGGCGCGAACACCGTCAGCGCCGAAGACGCACAGGCCGAGCTGATCGCGCGGCTGAAGGACAGCGTGCGGCTGCGCATGATCTCGGAGGTGCCGCTCGGCGCCTTCCTGTCCGGCGGCGTCGATTCGAGCGCGGTGGTGGCGATGATGGCGGGGCAGTCGGCCGACCCGGTCAACACCTGCTCGATCTCGTTCGCCGATCCGGCCTTCGACGAAGCCAAATACGCGCAGCAGGTGGCGGATCAATACCGCACCCGTCACTTCGTCGACCGCGTCGCGACCGACGACTTCGACCTCATCGACACGCTGGCGGCGCTGTACGACGAGCCCTATGCCGACAGCTCGGCCATCCCGACCTACCGGGTCTGCCAGCTCGCGCGCCGCCATGTCACGGTGGCTCTGTCGGGCGACGGCGGCGATGAGAGCTTCGGCGGGTACCGGCGCTACCGGCTGCACCTGAACGAAGAGCGCATGCGCTCGGCGTTGCCGCTGGGCATGCGGCAACCACTGTTCGGCATGCTGGGCCGCCTGTACCCGAAGGCGGACCGGGCGCCGCGCTTCCTGCGTGCCAAGTCGACCTTCCAGGCCCTGGCGCGCGATTCGGTCGACGCCTACTTCCACAGCGTGTCCATCTTCCGCGATGACATGCGCGACGCGCTGTTCTCGCCCGAGTTCAAGCGTCGGCTCGCTGGCTACGGCGCGAGCGAGGTGTTCCATCAACATGCGCGGCGCGCCGACACCGAGGACCCGCTGTCGCTGATCCAGTACCTGGACCTGCAGACCTACCTGATCGGCGACATCAACACCAAGGTCGACCGCGCCAGCATGGCGCATGCGCTCGAGGTGCGCGAACCGCTGATGGACCATCCGCTGGTCGAATGGCTGGCCAGCTTGCCGGCCAACCTGAAGCTGCGCGGCGGCGAGGGCAAGTGGTTGCTGAAGACGGCGATGCGGCCGCATCTGCCCGACAACATCCTGTACCGGCCGAAGATGGGGTTTGCCGTGCCGCTGGCGCGCTGGTTCCGCGGGCCGCTGCGCGAACGGGTGCGCACTGCGCTGCTCGACGGCGAGCTCGGCCGTACCGGCTTCTTCAATCGCGCCTACCTCGAGCACCTGATCGACGCACACAGCGCCGGCCGGCGCGACTACAGCGCGCCGCTGTGGACGCTGCTGATGTTCGAAGCCTTCCTGCGCGTCGGTGGTCACGCCGGCGCGGACACAGCGGCGAAGCCAGCGGCAGCGCCGCGGCCAACACCGGTGCCGGCCTGAGGCATCGCCGACTTCCCGTCCATGCGCATCCTGCACGTCCTCGACCACTCGCTGCCGCTGCACAGCGGCTACAGCTTTCGCACAGTGGCGATCCTGCGCGAGCAGCGCGCGCTCGGCTGGGAAACCCATCACCTGACCACGCCGCGCCACGGTGCAGCGCCGGGCGAGCAGGAAACCTGCGACGGCTGGACCTTCCTGCGCACGCCGTTCCGCCCCGGCGCCTGGTCGACGCTGCCCGCTGTCGGCCCGTATCTGGACGAGATGCGCGCCACCTCGGCGCGCCTCGCGACGCTGGTCGAGCGCCTGAAGCCCGACGTGTTGCACGCCCATTCGCCCGTGCTCGCTGCACTGCCGGCGCTCTGGGTCGGGCACCGTCTCGGCGTTCCGGTGGTCTACGAGATGCGCGCGTCGTGGGAGGACGCCGCGGTCGACCACGGCAGCACCCACGAAGGCAGCCTGCGCTATCGCATGTCTCGCGCGCTCGAGACCTTCGCGCTCAAGCGCGCCGACGCGATCACGACGATTTGCGACGGGCTGCGCCGCGACATCGAGTCGCGCGGTGTGGCCGGCGAGCGCATCACGGTCATTCCGAACGCGGTCGACGTGGCGGCGTTCAGCTTCGGTGCCGCGCCGGACCCGGCCCTGAGAAGCCGGCTCGGGCTCGACAAGGCCACCGTCATCGGCTTCGCCGGATCCTTCTACGGCTACGAAGGGCTGGACCTGTTGCTCGACGCTGCCGCCCGGCTCGCGCCGCATCGGCCCGAACTGCGGGTGTTGCTGGTCGGCGGCGGCCCGCAGGAGCAGGCGCTGCGCGCCCGGGCCACTCGCCTCGGGCTGGCCGATCGGGTGATATTCAGCGGCCGCGTGCCGCATGCCGAGGTGCAGCGTTACTACGAGCTGATCGACGTGCTGGCCTACCCGCGCCACTCGATCCGCCTGACCGAGATCGTCACGCCGCTCAAACCGCTCGAAGCGATGGCGCAGGGCCGCATGTTCGTCGCCTCCGACGTCGGCGGGCACCGCGAGCTGATCCGCGACGGTGAGACCGGCACCTTGTTCCCGGCCGGCGACGCCGCGGCGCTGGCGCGTGCCCTCGCCAAGCTGCTCGACGATCGCTCGCAATGGGACACGATGCGCACTCGCGCCCGCCGCTTCGTCGAGACCGAGCGCACCTGGGCCCGCAGCGTCGCGCGCTACGCCGACGTGTACGGCCGCGTGCTGGCAGCGCGGCCCGCCGGCGCGATCGACACGCCGCTGCCCAAGGGTTGAGGGAAATCGAATCGATGTGCGGCATCCACGGCTTTTTCCACCTCGACGGCATGCGTGCGAACGCCGAGTGGCTCGCGAAAATGGGCAAGGTCACGAGCCACCGCGGGCCCGACGACAGCGGCGCGCATGTCGACGGCGCGTGCGCCATCGGCATGCGGCGCCTGTCCATCATCGCCCTCGCCGGCGGACCCCAGCCGATCGCCAACCACGACGGCTCGCTGGTGATCGTGTGCAACGGCGAGATCTACAACTTCCGCGAGCTGCGCCGCGAGCTGCAGGCGCACGGCCACCACTTCAGGACCGAGTCCGACAGCGAAGTCGTGCTGCACGCCTACGCACAATGGGGCGAACGTTTTGTCGAGCGGCTCAACGGCATGTTCGGCTTCGCGCTGTGGGACCGCCAGCGCCAGATGCTGCTGGTCGGCCGCGACCGGCTCGGCATCAAGCCGATCTACTGGCTCAATGACGGCAAGCGCTTCGCGTTCGCCTCCGAAGCGAAGGCGCTGCTGGAGCTGCCGAACGTGGCGCGCGAGGTCGACCCGCAGGCGCTGGCGGCCTACCTCGAGCTCGGCTACGTGCCGTCGCCGCTGTCGATACTGCGCGGCATCCACAAGCTGCCGATCGCATCGCTGATGAAGATCAGCGCGGCCGGCGTGGTCATCGACAGCTACTGGCAGCCGCCGACCGCGGTCGACACGCACACCAGCGCCGACAGCTGGGTACGACAGGTGCGCGAGCAGCTCGAAGCGTCGGTCAAGATGCAGATGGTCAGCGACGTGCCGATCGGCGCCTTCCTGTCCGGCGGTGTCGATTCGAGCGCGGTGCTGGCGTTCATGTCACGCCACAGCGGCGCGCCGGTCAAGACCTATTCGATCGGCTTCGACGGCGGCGCGGCCGAACGTTTCTACAACGAGCTCGACCAGGCCCGCGAGGTCGCGACGCTGTTCGGCACCGACCACCACGAGATCCTCGTGAAACCGGATGTCGTGCGGCTGCTGCCCAAACTGCTGTGGCACATGGACGAGCCGATCGCCGACAGCGCCTTCGTGACCACCTACCTGGTGTCCGAGTTCGCGCGCCGCGACGTGAAGGTGATCCTGTCCGGCGTCGGCGGTGACGAGCTGTTCGGCGGCTACCGGCGCTACCTCGGCGAGCACTACATGCGCTATGTCGACTGGCTGCCTCAGCCTGCCCTGCGCGGCGCGGCGCGGCTGGCGGACCTGCTGCCGAGCGACCGCCACTCGAAGTGGCTGAACTACT
>OBEQ010662671.1_pt1 | contig 33913 bp, 32 predicted proteins | sample 1670901 | NCBI WGS metagenome assembly OBEQ01 (sample SAMEA104232315, study PRJEB22302) | groundwater metagenome | biome: forest; feature: aquifer; material: groundwater | place: USA | collected 2011-08-07 | depth 5.4 m | reverse complement strand
GGGCTCCTTTCGATTTGCATGAGCCCATCGCAGCAATTTCTCGTCGAGATTCAAGCCCTATTTCTGAAAATCTCCATCGAGAAATAAAAATTCTTAAATAAATTGCGAAATTGAATCATGCGGCATTTCGCAACAGTTCCTTATTTGGTATTGTCAATTGTTTGTAATTTGTGCCTGGGGATTTGTAATTTAAAAACTTTGCTCAAAAAACAAAATGTTACAAGTTTATACTATAGGCTTCCAATCAAATAACTTAACAGCTGTTGTTTATGCTCAATGAGCGTCATGGCAATCACATCATCCAAAGGCTTGAGCATTGTATCTCCTTTGGGAACGATGATCTCATCGCCGCGCATAATCGAAACCAAAACAGAATTCGGCGGGAGCTGTAATTCTTGCAGGCGTTTATTGATAATCGGGGATGTTTCGGGTAAATCCACCCGAATCAACGCCAGGCGGCCGCGCTTAAAACTCACCAAGTCCACAAAATCCGAAAACGAAGCTTCTTCCTCGATAATTTTTCCTAAAATAACGGTAGCGCCGATCGGGACGTCGATCCCCAGCTCATTAAAGGCCCGTTCATTGTCGGGGTCATTGACGCGGGCGATGGTGCGAGAAACTTTAAATTGATCTTTCGCAATCTGACACACAATAAAATTATCCGCATCGCTGCCCGTGACTGCCGCCACCACCGCTGCTCGTTCAATCCCAGCCTGCTCTAAAACAAAAGGCTCGCAGCCGTCACCGCAAATAACGATGATATCCAAGTTACGAACGATCTCATTAACAACCGCGGGGTCTTTCTCAATCAACACGACGGTATGTTTCGCCTGAGACAATCGTTTGGCTAAAAAAACACCGATGCGCCCAGCACCAACCACAACAATGTACATTTTTAATTTCCCATTATAAATTGAAAAGTTTTTTAATCCTCGGCAAACTCTTCATTTTAATAACCGCAACCAAAATATCGCTTTTCTTAAAAGTAGCCGTGGGTTCAGGAATAATCGGAGGGGAATTTCCATGACGAATGGCGGTGACCACAAGTTCTCCGGGGATATTAATGTCGGCAACGGTTTTGCCGAAGATCTTTTCATTGGTTTCATCGACGGGAATTTCTAAAACACCCATGTGTCCGGACTCAATAAGATAACTGGAAAGCATTTTATCCGCAATCTTATCGCGGATCATAGAGGCAAAAAGCGTGGTCTCGCTTAAAATATCCAGGCCCAAAGTTTTATAAATCGCGGCTTTGCGAGGATCGTAAACCCGGGCGATCACCCGCGGGACTTTAAAGATTCCTCGAGCGACTTGCGAAGCCATGATATTGATATTATCGGAATTAGTCAAAGAACAAAAAACATCGGTGCGTTCGATGCCGGCATCCTGCAAAATTTTCGTCGAGACACCGTTGCCCTTGATCGTTATTCCGTTGAAGGCCTCTCCTAGACGGGCAAAAGCACTTTCATTTTGATCAATCACGACCACATCATTGCCGCCCAACGATAGCAGCCTCGCCAGCTCGGCTCCCACGCGTCCACACCCCACCATCACAATATACATGAGGACACCTCTTTGAAATTTTATCAGGAGGAAGACTTTACCGCGGCGGGCTCTGAGATATGCTCTTTCGCCAATTGAACTAAACGATCAAATACCGCCGGAGCATTCACGGCTAAATCCGCTAAAAGCTTTCGATTAATCGAAACTTTCGCCAGCAATAAACCTTTGATAAATCGGCTGTACTTTAAACCGGATTCCCGGCAGGCCGCATTAATACGGATGACCCAAAGATTTTTGATCTCCCGCTTCTTAACGCGCCTATCTCGATAGGCATACACCATTCCTTTAGCCAGAGATCGACGGGCTTGCTGGTAACGTTTACTTCTTTGACCGAACTGACCCTTAGCCTTTTTAAGGACCCGTTTTTTTCTTTTGTGGGTCGAAACGGCGTGTTTAATTCTAACCATAGGGCAACAACCTCCTTATGCGCTGCTCGTCGGTGTGCGACACGTAACCAGCTTTTCGCAAATGTCGTTTTCGTTTTCTTGATTTCTTTCCTAGAATATGGCCGCGGCCGGCATTTCGTTTTTTAAGTTTTCCAGATTTCGTTCTTTTAAATCGTTTAGCGGCCGACCGATTCGTTTTCAGTTTCGGCATTTTCATTTTCCTTTCTCTCAGAGACAACGCTTTTCTCCGACCTGGGAGCAATGACAATCGACATCACACGCCCCTCCATCAGCGGAGTTTTTTCCAGCTGTCCATGTCCTCCAATATCGGCAATGAATCTTTCCAAAATATGCCGGCTTTGCTCTTTAAAGGCCATCTCCCGGCCACGGAAAAAAAGATTGATCTTCACCTTATCCTTTTTCTCTAAAAAGGTGATCACCTGCCTGAGCTTAACCCGATAATCATTTTCATCAATGTGGGGCTTGACCCGGATCTGTTTCAAGTGGGAAATCTTTTGGCTCTTTTTGACCCGGCGTTCTTTTTTCTCTTGATCATATTTATATTTGCTGAAATCCATAATCCGGCAAACCGGAGGTTTTCCCATCGGGGCAACCTCGACGAGATCCAGATTATGTTCTGCGGCAAGCTCCAACGCCCGACGCAGGATAACGACACCCAATTGTTCAGAATTCGGCCCGATCACGCGAACTTCCGGGGCCTTTATTCTAGTGTTGATCCGGATATTCTTTTGAATATTAACCACCTCCCGTTCTAAATTTTTATCACTCGATAAACCAATCTACTTTTTCATTTCGAGCTCTCGATGGATTTGTTTTAAAAATTCGTCGGGACTCATGCTGCCAAGATCGCCCGTTCCTCTTTTTCTCACCGAGACTTTTTGTTCCGAAATTTCTTTATCACCGATGATAAGAAGATACGGAATTTTTTTTATAGTACCTTCTCTAATTCGCTTATTTAAGCTCTCATTTCTTGGGTCAAGTATAACGCGAAAACCTTGGCATTGGAAATTTTCTTTTAAGCGATTCGCATATTCTACGTGTTCCGGTTTTATGGGGATAATCAAAATTTGCGACGGAGAAAGCCACAGAGGAAAAGCTCCGGCATAATGTTCAATCAACGTTCCGATGAATCTTTCCAAGCTTCCCAGAATTGCCCGGTGCAGCATAATCGGCCGGCGAGGTTCTCCGGAATCGCTGATGTAGGTAAGATCAAACCTTTCCGGCAAAGAAAAATCACATTGAATAGTGGCGCACTGCCACAGACGGCCCAAGGCATCTTTGAGTTTAATATCAATCTTCGGACCGTAAAAGGCGCCATCGCCGGCGTTGATTTGATACTGCAATTTTTTTTCATCCAAAGATTCTTGAAGCGCGCGAGTGCCCGTATCCCAAGCCTGGTCTGATCCGATGTGTTTTTCTGGTTTCGTACTGAGCTCAATCGCTATGTCTTCAAACCCGAAATCTTTCATCGTCTCAAAAACAAAATCAATCACCTGTTTGACTTCATCTTTGATCTGATCTTCCCGGCAAAAAATATGCGCATCATCCTGAGTGAATCCGCGCACCCTAAGCAGCCCGTGTAAAACCCCGGCCTTTTCCTGACGACAAACGGTGCCTAATTCAAAAAACCGAATCGGCAGATCGCGATACGAACGCAGCCGCGATTTATAAATCAGCATGTGCCCGGGGCAATTCATCGGTTTAACCGCATATTCTTCTTCGTCGACCTTGAAATAATACATGTGCTCTCGATAATATTCGGCGTGCCCGGATTGTTCCCATAATTTTCCCTTTAAAATTCCCGGCGTCATCACAAAATCATAACCGCGCTGCACATGCTGTTGGCGAACATAATCTTCGATGATCTTACGCAGCATCGCGCCGCTGGGATGATAAAAAATAAGCCCGGCTCCGGCGGTATCGTTATAAATATTGAAAAGATCGAGCTGTGTTCCTAATTTTCGATGATCGCGATTCTTGGCTTCTTCCAATAACTGCAGATAATCCTTCAATTCTTTTTCAGAAAAAAAGCATGTCCCATAAATCCGCTGCAGCATGGGATTTTTTTCATTCCCCCGCCAGTAAGCGCCCGCGACCGAAAGTAATTTAAACGCTTTTATTTCGCCAGTGCTCTTCACATGCGGCCCTTTACACAAATCTAAAAACTCATCGCCGGTTTTAAAAATAGAAACTTGCGGGTCGGGAATCCCATTAATCAATTCGACCTTGTAACTTTCATGCCTCTGAAAAAAAAGGCGAATGGCGTCTTCCTTAGGCATAGTGGTTTGAATGAAGGGGAGATTTTTTTGAATGATCCGGCGCATGGCCTTTTCGATTTTTTGTAAATCTTCGTCAATAAACGGTTCTTTTTTGTCAAAATCATAATAGAAACCGTTCTCGATCGCGGGACCGATCGTGACTTTCGTCTCAGGCCAAAGCTCTTTCACCGCCTGCGCCAGGACATGCGAACAGCTGTGTCGTAATTTATCTATATCGCGGGAATAGTCCATAAAATTAGAAACAGGCCGGCACTCTGTTTAAATATTTTACGGCAAGCAATCCGTCGATGGAAATATCTTCCTCGATTAACGGCCAGTGGATACCATATCCGGATGGAGAAATTTCAAAACGCGCGCGTTGTGACGACGCAGCATTCAAAAGGCACCTGGATACTTTACGCAAATCAAAAACATACGCCTTCCCATCGATGTCAATCTTTAAATGACCGTTATCGAAACCGCCATTCTTTATTTTGTGAATTTTATTCATCCTGCCGCCTTCCGTAAAATTTTTCCCACTGCTGTACAATATACTCAAAATGGCCAAAAATAATTTTACGGATTTCCCTCCCGCTATTTCAAGTATCATCGGCATTTTTACTCTATTTTGCGTAAAAATTATAACATATTGCTCAACAATTTGGTGGACCCGACAAGACTCGAACTTGTGACCTTCTCCATGTCAAGGTGACACTCTAACCACCTGATCTACGGGTCCGGTACCTGATCTATTCTTTTACTCGATCATAAAGGATTTCCATGCTTTTAAATTCTTTTCCATCGGGGGAAAGAGCATACATCTCATAAGAATAATGGTCGTTATCCAGGATCTTCGTCAGGCTGCGAAAGGTTTTATTTTTTTCTCCGCTTAGGGGAGAAGCGTAAGAACCTTTTTCAGTGAAAATTTTTGTGGCTAAATCATATTGCCCCACAGACGTCATCATCCCTGTCCTCATGTTATGAATCCAGACCGAATTGTATTCTTCCCTTAAATTATCATATCCTATAATTGCGATTTCCTCAAAAGGCTTGCCCATGAACGTTCCTTGAATCTCTTCATAAAGAAATCGATTTCCTAGGATCCATTTGTTCTGATTTGTACCTTTTGATTCTTCGGGATTTGAGTCGATTCTCTTCCAGTAGCGGACAGTGTGATTCCATCTTCCGATCAAAGGTTCAAGATATTTGTGGTTTTCGCCCGGACTTGAATCCTTCCTCCATTTGGCCATCATTGGATCTTCCGATGGAGGAATTTTTTCATCGATAGCATATATATTCTCAAGAGAAAGGAAGCTAAATACCGTCAAAAAAAACGTAATCATTACATAAAAATTAAAAATTTTTCTCATTTGCTAATCCCCTTTCGAATAGTCAATAATCATGCCGGGAGAGGGAATCGAACCCTCACATCCTTACGGACGCAGGATTTTAAGTCCTGTGCGTATACCAATTCCGCCATCCCGGCGAAATCACTTTTGCCCGATAAACAAAATGTAGAGCTTCTGGGAGAATGTGCATAAATGCGGGCGTGAATTTTGCCCCGCCTTGATTACGGATCGGAAAAGGCGGGGCAAAATTCACGCCCGGGACTTCCGTTGCTACCGCTGTACGTCAACTACAGCTTCATTTCTGGAGGCGCGGATGGGAATCGCACCCATGCATCGCAGTTTTGCAGACTGCTCCCTTTCTACTTGGGTACCGCGCCAAGGTTCTTTCGACCTCTGCCGATGACAAAAATCAAACAACCCCTTTCACGGTTTTCACAATATCTTCGATCTCGGCTAAATGGCCTTCGCCATAAGTTCCGCACGCAAGATTTCCTTTAATCGGAGGAACGAAAATGATTCCTAAATTTTTCAGCTTCTTTATATTCTCTTGAACAATTTTATTTTTGAACATCTCGTCATTCATGGCGGGAGCAATGATGATTTTTGCTTTGGTAGCCAGGGCGATTGTCGTCAATAAATCCTCGGCAAGGCCGCAAGCGATTTTTCCGATGACATTAGCGGTTGCGGGAGCAATCAGGAAAAGATCTATTTCTTTCGCCAGTGAAATATGGTTCATCCGCCAGGATTCCTCATCAAACATATCTTGAAAAACCTTCTGTCCACAAAGACTTCTTAAAGTCAAGGGGGTAATAAACCTTCCTGCTTCCCTTGTCATGACAACAGAAACAAGATAACTTTCTTCTTTTAACCGACGAATGAGCTCCGCAGCTTTATAAGCGGCAATGCTGCCGGTTACGCCCAGCAGAATTTTCTTATCTCTAGACATTTTGCTCCTGGACTATGTGCGGATCATCTTTATGTTCCGCCTTGGCGGATTTATTATCCTTGGAATTTTTCTTTTGCTGTTTCGGGTCGAATTCAGAAGACACCTCTTTGAGAACGACCTTCCCTGCCAATATTTCTTCCAAAGAGATGGTGGCCGTTTTTGTCGACGCCGGTATCTCAATGAGACTCGGGCTTCCATCGGCTAACTCCTTCGCGCGCTTGGATGCCATACAAACCAATTTATAAATACTGTAGCCTGCCTGTGGTAACAATCGTTCCAGTGGTTGATACCCCATATTAGTAATTCCCTCCTTTTATGAGTTGCTATAAATAATTCTCGAGATTTTATGAGAAATCATTTCGAAACGCCCTCTAGTTTTGAGGTTAGAAATGGCTTCTCATAGAGTTTATTTATATATCACATGTCCTTTCAGTTGTCAATTTTAGATGACGCCCCTTCCCGCCGGAGTCTCCAGTTCTTTCGTGAGAATAGATTCCAGTTCTATGACCGCTTCTTCTAAATCATCATTGATCACAATGTAACTGTAATTTTTCGCTTCCGAGAGTTCTTGGCGGGCTGTCTGTAAACGTACTTTTAGGGCTTCTTTTGTTTCGGAACCTCTAGAAATTAATCGCTTTTTTAAAACCCCAAAAGACGGGGCTTGTATAAAAATCGAAACCGCATGGGGAAAGTCTCGACGAACAACCGCAGCTCCCTTCACATCAATACACAAAAGGACATTCTTTCCGCTTTTAAGCAAGCGTTCGATATTTTTTCTGGGAGTGCCATAATAGTTCTCAAATACTTTTTGCCATTCCAAAAAATGCCCTGCTTTGATCTTATACAAAAATTGTTGGGGGGGGAAAAATAAATAATCGCGGCCGCTTCTTTCACCCAAGCGTCTGGGCCGCGTTGTTGCGGAAATTGATTTAACCAACTTTCCTTTGAGGCACCTACTTACAAGTAATTTTTTGTGCAGTGTCGTTTTGCCAGAGCCAGACGGACCAGAGATAATAATAATTTTCCCACTAGGCATTTAGTCATTCATCAATAAAATTCTTACTCGATGTTTTGCGCTTGTTCTCGGATCTTTTCGATCTTACTTTTTAAAGCGATAACCGCGTTAGAAACAATCTGATCCTGCAATTTTGATCCAAGGGTATTGGTTTCTCTTTGCATTTCCTGGGCAATGAAATCTAATTTTTTCCCGATGGCAGAATCGGTCTTTAAAAGTTGTTTGGCTTCTTCAATATAATGAATAGATCGAGAAATCTCTTCGTTGATATCACTATTTTTTTGAAAAGAGGCAAATTCCTCGTTGGTCGCCTTTGATTTTTTTTCTTTTAAAATACATTCTTTGCGCTGCTGAATCTTCTTTATTTCAAGCAACATCCGTTTTAATTTATCCGAGATATCGGCAACCAAACTTCGGCCCTCGCTTTTACGCATCCGATGAAGTTCATTTAACGCCGATCTCATGCTTTTCTCAATCGCTGGCCACAACAATTCTGGACTTAGATAGTTTTCCTTGGACTCAACTACGCCAGGGAGCTTAATCAAATCCGATAAAGTTAAATGATCACTAAAACCAAATTCTTTTTTGAGCATCTGTGCATATTTTAAATATTTTTTCACCACATCTTTGTTAAAATCTAAAACATCATAAGGTTTATTTGTGATTTTAATTGAAATAGTTATTCGTCCACGCTCAATTTCTTTTTGGACAATTTCCCTTAGTTTATTTTCAATAGACGCAAACCCGACAGGCAAAAAATAATTAATATCCAAATAGCGGTGGTTGAGGCTTTTGATTTCAACTATACCTTTAATTCCTTCCCTCGCCAATTGCGAACACCCAAAACCGGTCATCCCTTTGATCATATCCACACCTTTTTTGTATAAGATTTGAGAATTATTTTTTTAGTCGGGAAAAGATCTATGATGATTTCCTGTGGTTCAAACCACAGCTTTATTTCTCGTTCCGCTTCTTTTAAATCCGACGAAACATGAAGAACGTTTTCAAAAACACCTTTAGTCGTAATTCGGCCACAAGAACCTCTAATGCTCATCGGATCAGCCTCTTCGGGATTCGTAGCTCCAGCCAGATCTCGACATTTTTTTATCGCATCTTCTCCCCAAAGAACTAAAGCCATAACATATTTGCGTTCATGAAAAATCCCAAGGCTATATTGAATAACTTCTTCAAAAAAAGGCTTTCCTTTAAGATGTTTATAATGTTCCTTGGCTAATTTTCTAGAAACCTTAACTATATGACTAGCAATAATTTGCAATTTTGCTTCGGCTAAACGGATTAAGACATATCCCATAATATCCTTAGTCATTCCATCAGGCTTAATCAAAACCAAAATATTTTCTTTCACTTTTTAATAATCCCTCGAATTCTATCAAGATCCGCTGAAGAATAATAGTCAATAATTATTTTCCCGCGCTTTTTTTGAGCCAATATTCGAACTTTTGTTCCTAATGATTTTTGCAGATCTTCTTCTAAGGCAATAAGATAACTGTCTTTGGAAGGGGATTTCCGTTTCCAGCGCCGATGATGCTCATTGACGCCAAATCGAATCAAATTTTCTAACTCACGGACAGAAAGGTTTTTATTAATCGTTTGCTCAAAAATTTTTTTCTGCTCAAGAGTACTTTCAATGCCGAGTAATGCTCGGGCATGCCCTTCAGAAAGAGTTCCATCAAAAACACTTTCTTGAATCTCCTGTGGCAATTTTAATAACCGGATGATATTGCTAACCGTCGAACGGTCTTTCCCGATGGACTGAGCAATTTTTTCCTGAGTAAAATTAAATTCAATCATCAACCTAGTAAAGGCCCTGGCCTCTTCAATCGCGTTTAAATCCTCTCTTTGAATATTTTCTACCAGTGCCAAAACCAATGCCTCCTGATCGCTCACTTCTTTCACAACAACAGGAATTTCTTCCAGATTTAAAACCCGCGCCGCTTTTAAACGCCTTTCTCCAGCAATAACCTCATAACCAACATCCTTGGGACGAACCAAAATAGGCTGAAGAACACCTTTTTCTTTAATAGACGAAATAAGATCTGCTAACTTATCATCGTCATAAACGGTTCTTGGCTGCAGTGAATTTTCCTTTATTTCTGAAAGCTTAATACGCACCACTGGATCAATATTAGGAAAAATACTTTTTTCTGGAATAAGCGCAGATAGACCTTTTCCCAGAGCTCGATTTTCCATTTTTCCTCCTTACATAAATGTCTTAACGGTTTTCTATAACAGGCTGACTGTTTTCATGCAACTGCTGATTTTCTAAGGGAGCAGGATCACTGATCGGTTCTCCTAAAAATTCTCGAGCAAATTCTTCGTATTTTTTAGAACCGATCGAATTTTTATCATATAAAATAATTGGCTTACCAAAACTTGGGGCTTCGCTCAATTTTATATTTCTGGGGATGATTGTTTTATATACCTTATCTTTAAAATAATTCTTAATCTCAGCAACCACCTCCATAGTGAGGTTTGTCCTAAAATCTGCCATAGTCAAAAGAACCCCTTCTATCATCAAATTAGAATTAAGTCCATCACGGATTAAATTTATAGTATTTATTAGCTGAGAAACCCCCTCCAAAGCATAAAACTCGCATTGAATAGGAATAAGGATCGAATCGCTGGCAACAAAGGCGTTCAAAGTCAACAACCCTAAGGACGGCGGAGAATCAATAAAAATAAAATCATATTCTTCTTTTATTTCAGATAAATTTTTCTTTAAGCGGGTTTCGCGAGAGCATGCCCCAACTAATTCGATTTCTGCTCCCGTTAAATTAATGTTACAAGGAACAACGTCCAATTTTGGAATTTGGCTTTTTTGGATCGAATCGTTTACCGAAGCTCTCCCCAAAAGCATATCGTAAACCGATTTTTGAATAGTATTTTTATTTATCCCAACACCGCTGGTCGCATTTCCTTGAGGATCGGTATCTACCAATAAAACCTTTTTTCCGTAAAATGCCAATATTGAAGACAAATTAACTGCCGTAGTGGTTTTTCCTGTTCCACCCTTTTGATTACAAATTGCAATTATTTTTCCCATCATTAATTTTTCACTTTCATTACACTCAGGACTTTCGCGGTTGCCCGTTCGCTCATGAGAACCCGTCCCGCCATTTCTCTAAAGTATAAGGAAGGCGGGGCTGGGTTCTAAGTTCGCTCTACGGGTAACCGCGAAAGTCCTAACACTATTTCACGTGAAAACTTAAGAAAGCTTTATTGTTCTTTTGATACGATGATACTCAAGTTTTATAAAAGTTAAAAACGCGCACAAAATGTGATTTCGTTGTGATCGTTCTTTGACTAAATAGCAGCGTTCAATACCACAACATTGTTTAATCGCCCGATGAAAAATTTCGATGTTGCAGCGATAGGCATTATGATTTTTGATTGTCTCGTGGTCATTTAAAGACAGGTCGTTCGTAGCGATAAAAGTAATGTCGCCGTTTGCGGCAACTATCTTACTGACTAGAACAAAACCATAAGCCTTCAGCTAAACCTTGTGAACTGAGTTTTCAGTCCAATCCAAATTGGCCACTGGAATATAAGTTCCTTGAACTAATGAAACTAATCGATTGCATTTTAACGCACCGATCCACTTCCAACCTTTACGTGCGATGGCTTGAGATTATCGACACATGTATACCAAGCATCCAGAGCAGCATATACAACGGCTTAAAGCATCTTTTCTCGGTGGTGTGGATCATTTCTCGCGCGTGATCATTTTTCGTCTTACCATCACAGGTTGGATCGTATATTCGATAATCAATCGGAATGAGTTTTTCACCATCACTCCAGAGATGATTAACGATATCAATTCCTTGAACGACTCTGTGATGTTTGCTCGAATATTGTCTCTTGGTTAATGCCATGTTGTGTGCGTATTGTTTATCCAAAAGGCTATCATCAAGAATCAAATAACCTTTGTTGGGATCAACCATATTTGGGCTATTTTGCCATAACATTTTTGACTTTGCATGGCTCACTCCTTGAGTTTATCGCTTTAACTTTACTGGCACCGATTATCTCATGGCCTAAACCTTGCTTAAATCTTAAACTCAACTTTCTAGTCCAAACGCGAAAGTCTTATTAATGTTACCTTTATCTTCGCTAGCTTTGCCCCTTCCATGCCAAATAACCCTTTTTTTTCCTCACAGACCACTCTTACTTTAATTGCTTCACGTGCAACGTTCAAAGTTTCTACGGCCTTCTTGATCGCGTCCTCCACGGTTCGCCCCTCAAATTCAATATATTTTTCACTTTCTTTCATCTCAACCTATCCTTTTAAAACGGCCATCTTTCCCTGTTTAGCCATTTTCCACTGAGTAATGGCTGATAAAAAATAAAATATTGTAAAATAAAGCGCCAATCCACTGGCAACTCGATAAAAAAAGAATCCAATTATAACAGGCAGAACATTAGCCATCATTTTCTGTTGAACAAGCTGGTTTGGATCAGCAATAACCATATTTTTAGCAGAATTTTTCTGTTGAAAAAACATAGCCACCATCACAAGGAAAGGCAAAATATTTATCTCGTTCCCTAAAAAAGGCATCGAATAAGGCAAAACAAAAAGCCGATCGGGTTCAGATAAATCTTTAATCCACAAAAAATTGGCCCCTTTAAAATTAAAAGAACGCCATAAAACTTGATATAATGAGACAAAAATTGGCATTTGCAAAAGCATCGGCAAACAACCGCCGAAAGGATTAAATCTATGCTTTTTATATAACTCCATCATTTCTTTCTGCGTTTTTTGTGGATTATCTTTGTTCCTTGCTTGGATTTTCTGAATTTCCGGTTGCAATTGCTGCATTTTTTTCACAGAAGAGATGCTTTTCAAAGTCAAAGGATAGGTAACTCCATAGACGAGAAGGGCTAAAATTATAATACAAATTCCCCAGTTGGGAATAAGATTATGGGTGAAATTTAAGGTTCGCAACATTCCTTTGCCAACAATATCCGTCAAACCAAACGTCAAAACATCCATAAATCCGCCAATCTTAAAATTCATTATTTTATCAAAGCTGGCGGCATAACTTTTAAGCAATTTAAGGTCCTGGGGCCCCACATATATCAAAGAACTCAAATGTATTACACCGCCCGGCGCCACAGTTGTTGTCCTTGGAGATATTTTTATCTCTAAAATCTCTTCATTCAAAGGATTTACGAAAGCCTCGTTCGTTTCATATTCCGGCTTAACAATAATGCAAAAATATCTATCTCGAAAACCGGTCCAATTAATTTCTCCCGAAGTTATCCTTTTATCCTTCTCATTAAAACTACTGGCGTTATTTTTTCGAAAGAGGTCAGAAGGAGTGGCTATGGAATATTCATATAAAGTTTTCTCAGTAAAATAGTTTTTAGGGAGATTTTTTTTGTCCAAAAAATAATAATCAATAGTAAAATTTTTTATTTTTTGTCCAATCTCTTTAGATACTTTAGTCTTGTTAAAAAAAGATACCGTTGCAGCTATCTTAAATTTATCAAAAAAATATGTCTTTTTTACATTAAGCTCATTATTGTCAAAAACATATGTAATCTTACCTCTTGAAAACTCTTCAATCTGAAAAGGAACATTCTCAAAACCCTCTATAGTTATAAAATCCCTAACCATAGGTGAATATGCATACTTTTTCAAGGATATTTTCTTGAGTTTTCCTCCTAAATTTGAAAACTCAGCTAAAAACGTATCAGTTTCAATGAGATCAATTTTTTCTTGAACGGATTGGAAGGAAGAAATTTCCGAAGAGAGAGAAGATTGGAGAGTTTCTTTGGGAAGACGATTATATTTATCTGTTAGATATTTATTCTCAATGGCTTGCGATACTTTCAAAAAATCAACATTTTGCCCTGACCGGGGAATTAAAGCACTATAAACGAATAACACCATTACGGATAAGATAATGGCCAAAAGCGTTCTTTGTTCCATATAGAATTTACCTCAAAGGATCGTATCCGCCTTTTGAAAATGGTGAGCAACGAACGATGCGAAATAAAAAAATTACGATACCCTTCAATGCTCCATATTTTTTGATAGCATCTAAGGCATAGCTCGAACATGAAGGATAAAACCGACAGGATGGTGGAAAAATTAGATTTACTTTTTGATAAGCCTGAATTATGAAGGAAACTATTTTGACCATCGCAGGGGCTCTTAAGACCGAAACCGATATTGATTTAACGCACTATACACTAAGTTTTTTTCGACCCTTAAGCCGCCTGCGAGCTAAAACTGCCCGCCCCTGTGCTGTTTGCATTCTTCGACGGAAACCGTGTCTTTTCTTTCCCTTTATATTTGTAGGTGTTTTTAAATGCTTTTTCATGGGAGAAATTATAACACACGCTTTCTTTTAGTCAAGTTATTTGCGAAGAAATAAAAAATATATCCTTCAATGAGTTATCTTTAAATTTTAATCAAATGGATTGAAATACAAAAAAAATTTGCTATAATAGGAACACTTTTTATCTCTCGGAAAATTTCTTCGGATTTTTTTATATTTCGAAGGCATCTCGCTTTAAAAAAGCTAGTCATTGTTAAAAAATCTTAGAGTGTTGTGAAGAACTTGTGAATAAATTATTTTTTTTTCCTTTAACTATTCTTCCAGAACAAGTTATAAAATATCTTAGAATTAACATTTTTTGCGACATTTAATCTTTAAACTCACATGAGCCTACTGACAATTTGGGAAAAAGCGCAGTCGTCTATTAAAGATAAAATTGGTATCTCAACTTATGAAACCTGGTTTTCTTCTCTCAAAATAAAAGAAAGAGACAATGCCACTTTGATTATTGAAACTCCTAACGAGTTCTTTAAAAACTGGTTTATCGAACACTACCTTCCTTTCATAAACGAATCTATCCAAAAACTTTCTTCGCCAGACATTCAGCTAGAATTTACTGTTAATACCAATCTGCTCCAGGAAAAAACTCAAAACAAATTAGCCCAATTTGAAAAAGAATTTCAAGAAGTTGATAAACAGCGTTCAAATTTAAACCCGCGGTTCAGTTTTGAAAATTTCGTTGTCGGCCCTTCTAATCGTTTTGCACATGCAGCTTGTCTGGCGGTAGCAGAATCGCCCGCCAAAGCATACAATCCTCTTTTTATTTATGGGAAAGTGGGATTAGGAAAAACCCATCTCATGCAGGCAATTACGCAGCAGATTCTCGCCAATAATCCCAAAATCAAACATTGTTATCTTTCTTCAGAGCGATTCACTAATGAATTGATCGATGCCATACGTAACCGTTCCACAACGCAGTTCCGCCAAAAATATCGCAATATTGACGTATTATTGATCGATGACATTCATTTTATTGCCGGAAAGGAATCCACCCAAGAAGAATTTTTTCATACTTTCAATACGCTCCACGATAGCCGTAAACAAATTATCATTTCATCCGATCGGCTGCCCAGAGATATTGCCAACCTTGAAGAACGCTTAAGCTCGCGTTTTGCTTGGGGATTGATCACCGATATACAACCACCGGATTTTGAAACACGCGTCGCTATTTTAAGAAAAAAAATCGAACGAGAACCAGTACAAGTTCCGTACGACGTGCTTCTTTTTATTGCACAGGAAATAAAAAGCAATATTCGCGAATTAGAAGGAGCTTTAATCCGAGTCATTGCTTATTCTTTATTAGAGGAAAAACCTATTTCGCTGGAAATGGCTAAAGTGATCCTCAGGGACATGGTCAAAGAAAACATGAAAAGTATCAATATTGAACTCATTCAAAAAAAGGTCGCTGATTTTTTCAATATCTCCGTTTCAGATTTAAACATGAAACGCCGTAATAAAAATATTGTCCTTCCTAGACAAATTGCCATGTATCTTTCGCGACAATTAACCAATTTTTCTTTACCAGAAATTGGCACCGCCTTTGGAGGAAAAGATCACACAACGGTTTTACATTCCTGTAAAAAAATAGAATTCAATATAAAAAATAATAAAGAATTACAAAATACCATAGAAAAATTAACCACAACTATTAAACAGTGATTCATTTTGAATCAACGGACTATCAACAAGCTAATTTCACATAACCCTTTAAATGGAAAACTATTTCACACTTATTAAAATTATCCACAGCTATTATGATGAAGACTACTACAATTAATTTTTATAGATAGAATTAATAACCTTCAGGAAGGATATTAACAAAATGAAAATTAAAACCTCAAAAGAAAATCTTTTATTAGGCATTCAAACTGTCCAAAACATTGTTTCATCTAAAGCTACTTTACCTATATTATCTAATATGCTCATAGAAACAAAGGCGGATACTTTAAGATTAAACACTACGGATCTAGATATCGGTATATCCTGTGAGGTTCCTGTGAATATCTATGAAGAGGGAGGAATAACTATTCCGGCGAAAAGATTCAGCGATATTGTCCGAGAATTGCCTCCCGGGGATACTGTTATCAATACTAAAAAAAATAACCAGATTGATATTGAAGGAGAGAATTGTCGCTTTAAATTGATTGGTTTACCTAAAGAGGAATTTCCGAAATTTCCTGAATTTAAAGATAAGGAAGTGATTCAAATCGAACAAAGTATTTTAAAGGAAATGCTGCATTTAACTTCTTTTGCCGTGTCTCATGAAGAATCGCGTTATGTTTTAAATGGAATTTTGTTTGAAATTTCTGATGAGATTTTTCGGGTGGTGGCAACCGATGGACGGCGTTTGGCAAAAATTGAAAAAAAAATACTTAGCAACACTAAAAAAGATTTTACGATGATTATTCCATTGAAGGCTATTTTGGAAATTATGCGGAATTTAAAAGACGTCGGCAGCGTCTCCATTATTACCGGAACAAACCAAGTGTTGTTTGATATCGATGGAACACTTATTGCCACGCGGATTATTGAGGGGGAATTTCCGAATTATCATCAAGTTATTCCTAAAGAAGTTTCTCCTAAGATCAAAGTAAAGACACCGGATTTGTTGTACGCTATCCGTCGGGCGAATTTATTGTCGACGCCGGACTTTCAGGCGATTAAATTTGAAGTTTTTACGGATAAAATTGTGGTGTCGAAAACCACCCCCGATGTGGGCGAGTCTCGGGAAGAAATTCCGATTGAATACGGCGGGCCGGAATTGATTGTTGGTTTTAATCCGCAGTTTTTAATGGATGTTTTAAAGAATATTAATCTGGAAACCATTAATTTGGAATTGGTCGCTAGTGATAAGCCTGGGGTGATGCGTTTGGGAGATTATCTTTATCTGGCGCTGCCGATGAGGATTTGATTTTAAAAAGGGGGCGAATTAGCAACGGGCGGGGCCGCCCGACGATCTCACTTCGAAAGCGGCCCCGCCCCGCGTTCCCCACGAAAGGATTCAAATGGACGCAAAAAAACAACCCGAATCGGAAATTACAAAATTTGAGGCCAAGTTCTTAGCGCAAAAAACGAAAAAGCGCCACAAGCTTCTCAAACAAGCCAAAGGTGGAGATATGCGGGCGTTAGGAATTGTTTTGGTTCTCGGTGTTTTATAGCCCTGTTCAAAAAATATGCAATATATTACCCGTCGTGGGAATATTACGAATTTTTGGAACTGGGCTATAGTAGTTGGCGGGTTCACATGGAAGGGAATTTTGAGTTAAAAAGTTTATTCGGTATTCATTGCTTTTATAAGTATTTTGCTTCTTGTACTAAATCTTTTAAGAAGTCAGATCAACGCCTTAATTGAACTCCTCGGTGAAGACGAACTCTTAAAAATTAAAAAATAATTATTTGTGTTTAACTTCGTGTCGTGGCGAGCCCGGCGCTTTTAGTCGGGCGAAGCAATCTTTTTAATCTAAAGAGATTGCTTCGTCGTCGCTGAAAAGCGCTCCTCCTCGCAATGACACAATAAGATCAGTCATTGCGACGCAAATGAACACCATCAAAGACATCATTCCCCAAGTCATCGAACAATTATCCCTGCGCCAGCCGGACAGCCAAATGAAAATCCAGCGCCTCTGGCAAAATATTATCGACGAGAGAATGTTTTCACATAGCACTTTGGAAAATTTTACGCAAGGCGTTTTAACGATTTGCGTTGATTCCTCCGCATGGCTTTTTCAAATGAATTTAAATAAAAGAAGAATCCTGGAACGCCTGCAAGAAGAGATGCCCGAGGTAAAAAATATTAAATTTAAAATAGGGAAGGTCAAATGACAAACGAAAACGAAGATTCTAAAGACAAAGGAAATTATGACGCAACCAAGATTCAGGTGTTGGAAGGAACCGACGCAGTTCGGATGCGTCCCGCCATGTATATCGGCGATACCTTCAGCCGCGGGCTGCATCATCTGGTGTATGAAGTGGTGGATAATTCAATCGACGAGGCGCTCGCCGGATATTGCGATACCATCGAAGTTTTTATTCATGAAAATCAGGCGGTGTCGGTCATCGACAACGGACGCGGCATTCCCGTTGATATGCATAAGACCGAAAAGAAACCGGCCGTAGAGGTCGTTCTGACGACCTTGCATGCCGGCGGTAAATTCGATCACAGCGCCTACAAAGTGTCCGGCGGGTTACACGGTGTGGGGGTCAGCTGCGTCAATGCGCTTTCCGACTGGCTGGAGGTTGAAATCAAACGCGACGGCAAAATCTATCATCAACGTTACGAGCGCGGCAAGACGGTGACGAAACTGGCCGTCGTTGGAAAAACCAAATCCACCGGCACCAAAGTGACCTTCAAACCGGATCGTACCATTTTCAAAGAAATATACGTTTATTCTTATGACATTTTAGCCAAACGGCTTCGAGAGCTCGCCTTCTTGAATAAAGGATTGTTTATTAAGCTCATCGACAAACGCGGTGAAAAAGAAAAGGAATCCATTTTCCAATTCAAAGGCGGAATTGTTTCCTTTGTTGAATATCTTTCTATGAACAAAGAGCCGCTGCATAAAAAGGTCGTTTATTTCCAGAAAGAAAAAGAAGGCATCGAAATGGAAGTGGCGTTACAGTACAACGACAGCTATACGGAAAATGTTTTTAGTTTCGCCAATAATATTAATACTTCCGAGGGAGGAACGCATTTAACCGGTTTTCGCTCGGCCTTGACGCGCGCGATCAATCAGTATGCCAAAAATAAAAATTTATTGAAGAACGAAACGATCTCCGGCGACGACACGCGAGAAGGGTTAACGGCCGTCATCAGCATCAAAATTCCCAACCCGCAATTCGAAGGACAAACCAAAACCAAGCTCGGTAATTCCGAAGTCGAAGGGCTCATGGCCTCTGCAACGTTTGAAGCCCTGATGAGTTTTTTTGAGGAAAATCCTCCGATCGCCAATAAAATCATCGAGAAAGTGATTGTGGCCTCGCGCGCCCGAGAGGCGGCACGCAAAGCGCGCGAGCTTACCCGTCGAAAAGGCGCACTGGAAAGTGGCGGCCTTCCCGGAAAACTGGCGGACTGTTCACAGCGAGATCCGGCTTTGTGTGAGTTGTATCTCGTCGAGGGAGATTCTGCCGGCGGCTCGGCTAAGCAGGGGCGCGACCGGACCTTTCAAGCCATTTTGCCTTTAAAAGGAAAGATCCTTAACGTCGAAAAATCCCGTCTGGATAAAATCCTCAGCAACGAAGAAATCCGCACGATCATAACTGCTTTGGGAAGCGGAGTGGGCGAGGAGTTTAATGTTGAAAAACTTCGTTATCACAAAATCATTTTGATGTGCGATGCCGACGTCGATGGTTCGCACATCCGGACGTTGATTTTAACTTTGCTCTATCGCCAGATGCGCCCGCTGGTGGAAGGCGGATATGTTTATATCGCCCAGCCGCCCTTGTATAAAATTAAACGCGGTAAGCGCGAGGAATACATTGAGACCGAAGGGGAGATGAATAATCTCATTTTGGAACTCGGCATGGAAGGCTTAAAATTGATTCGATTGAAGGGCCAGCAAGAATATTCCAGTGCGCAGTTTAAAGAGACCTTAAGCGCGCTGTTTGAGCTGGAGCGCACCACCGAAATCATGCACAAGCGCGGGATCGAATTTGCGGATTTTATCGAGCATTACGACGAGAAATCCGACATCATGCCGCATTATTTGGTCAAGTCCGAAGGCCAGAGTCATTTTGTTTATGATGATAAGGAACTGGCAGATTTAACTAAAAACGATGAAGAAGCGCAATACCTCGAGATCTTCGAGTCCGAAGATGTTCAGGCCCTGCAAAAAAGATTGAGTAAATTCGATTTAAGCGTGAGCGAATTTTTAAATCCGCAAACAGCGGATTCCAAAGCAGAGAAGAAAAATCCTAAAGAAGGAATTTTGAAACCTTTATTTTTGCTCGAAAGTGAAAAAGACCGGCACGAATTTTATTCCTTAAAAGAAATTCTACTCTTTGTCCGAGAGCAGGCCAGCAAAGGCATGCAGATTCAAAGATACAAAGGTTTGGGAGAAATGAATCCGCAGCAGCTATGGGATACCACGATGGATCCGGCGCGGCGAACCATTTTGCAGGTCACGGTCGAAGATGCCGTGGAGGTTGATAAGATTTTTAATATCCTCATGGGTGATGAGGTTGAACCCCGTCGGGCGTTTATTGAAACGAATGCGCATGAGGTGAAGAATTTGGATATATAATTTGCTCGTTGAAGGTTAGCCGGTTACGTAGCTCGTAACGTCTATCGTCAGTCGTTCATCGTTTGGATAACGATGAACGTAAAACGATACGAGCTACGTAACCGACTAACGATTTACGAAAAGTAGAAAGGGTTAAACGACAATGAGAGATTTCGCAACAAAAGAAAAGATTATTCCAGTTTATATCGAAGAGGAGATGAAAGACTCGTATCTTTCGTATTCGATGAGCGTTATTGTGGGCCGGGCTCTGCCGGATGTGCGTGACGGTTTAAAACCGGTCCACCGACGGATTCTTTATGCCATGCAGGATTTAAATCTCGAGCACGCCAAGCCTTATAAGAAAAGCGCGCGCATCGTTGGGGAGGTTTTGGGCAAATACCATCCGCACGGCGACACCGCCGTTTATGACACGATGGTGAGAATGGTACAGGACTTTTCTTTGCGTTATCCTTTGATCGACGGCCAGGGAAATTTCGGTTCCATCGACGGCGATGCCGCGGCCGCGATGCGTTATACCGAGGCCCGCATGGCGGCGATTGCCGAGGAGATCCTGGCCGATATAGAAAAAGAAACCGTCGATTTCAGCCCTAATTTTGATGCCTCATTAAAAGAGCCGAGGATTTTACCGGCCAAAATTCCCAATCTTTTGGTCAACGGTTCCAGCGGTATCGCCGTCGGGATGGCCACCAACATGGCCCCGCACAATCTCGGCGAGGTTGTCGAAGGTATTGCTCATCTACTGGACAATCCCGAAGCAACGATCAAGGATTTAAATAAATTAGTGAAGGGACCGGATTTCCCGACGGGTGGAATCATTTGCGGGCGCGAAGGCATTGTGGATGCCTACACCACTGGGCGCGGCAAGGTCACTTTGCGGGCTAGGGCGGCGATCGAGCGGCAAAAGGGGAACAAAGATTCTGTTATTATTACGGAACTTCCTTATCAAGTGAACAAAGCCAATTTGATTGAAACGATCGCCGGGCTCGTTCAAAACAAAAACGTCGACGGCATTACCGATATCCGCGATGAGTCGGATAAAGACGGGATTCGGGTGGTGGTCGAACTCCGGCGGGATGTGGAGCCGCAGATCGTTTTGAATTATCTTTATAAACACACCCAGCTTGAAACGACTTTTGGCATCATCAACCTCGCCTTGGTCAATAACGGTCCGCAGGTTTTGAATTTGAAACAGTTGATGACGCACTACATCAATCACCGGCGGGTCGTGATCCGTCGGCGAACCCAGTTCGATTTGGATAAGGCCTTAAAGCGGGCGCATATTTTGGAGGGGTTAAAAATTGCGTTGGAATTTATCGATGAAGTGATCAAGGTCATCAAGACCGCGAAAACCACGCCCGATGCCAAAGTCGCTTTGATGAAGCGTTTTAAACTTTCCGAAATTCAATCCCAGGCGATTCTGGAGATGCAGCTGCAGCGCTTGACGGGGCTGGAACAGAGTAAAATCGAGGCAGAATATAAGGAGCTGTTGAAAAATATTGAAATGTTCCGGGCGATTCTGGCCTCGGAGAAAAAGATCGATCAAATTATTAAAGAGGAACTTTTAGAGATCAAAAAGAGTTTTGCCGACGATCGTCGCACCGAAATCGCGGCGAAGGCCGAGGAGATCGAACTCGAAGATATGATTGCCGAGGAAGAAATGGCGATCACCATCAGCAATACTGGTTATATTAAACGGTTGTCCGTGGATAGTTATCGAAAACAAAAACGCGGCGGCAAGGGCGTGACTGCCATGGAAACCAAGGAAGAGGATTTTGTTAAACACCTTTTTGTGGCGAATTCCAAAGATTATCTTTTGATCTTCTCGAATAAAGGGGTGGTGCGCTGGCTCAAGGTTTATGAAATTCCCATCGCCTCCCGAGGCGCCAAGGGGAAGGCCATTGTGAATCTTTTGTCTTTTCAAAACGATGAGCAAATCAGTTCCATTGTGGCGGTGAAAGAATTTTCCGATGACCAGTTCATTGTCATGGCTACCGCCAAAGGAATTATCAAAAAGACGAAGCTCTCTGCGTTTAGTAATCCCCGCAAAGGCGGGATTGTCGGAATCACCTTAGATAAGGGCGATGAATTGATTTCAACGGCGCTCAGTGCCGGTAAATACGAGGTCCTTTTAGCGACGAAAGAAGGTCAATCTCTTCGTTTCGAAGAAAAACAAATCCGCGATATGGGCCGGGCTGCCGGTGGAGTCCGTGGGATCAAAGTAGATAAAGATGACATTGTTGTTAGCATGCAAGTTTTTCCGTCGGATATTGAGAAGACAGGAAGCACATTACTGACGGTTACCTCACTGGGCTTCGCCAAGCGCTCTAACTTCGGAGATTACCGCACACAATCCCGGGGCGGGAAAGGAATCATCAATGTGAAAGTCACACCCAAAAATGGTCATGTCATCGGGGTTTTAGGAGTGACCGATGAAGATGAAATTATGGCCGTGACCAAAAACGGGATGATCGTCCGTTGTTCTGTCAAAGACATCCGCGCCACAGCCCGCAGCACGCAGGGAGTGAGATTGATTTCTCTGGCAGAGAATGATACGGTCAGTTCGGTGGCGAATGTGGTGGCGAAGGAAGATGAATGACCTTGCTTCACCGCATGTCCGGCGGCTTCTACAGGAAATTTTCTTGACGGTATATTCTTCTCGAATATAATAGGGACCTGTTGAAAAGTTAAAGCTATTGACCCTGTCGTCTAGCCTGGTCAGGACACAAGCTTTTCAAGCTTGCAGCACGGGTTCAAATCCCGTCAGGGTCGCGTTTTATTTTTCGCGCTGTTTAAAATCTTCCAGGGCAAACGATAATCCCTTTCTAGCTTCTTCGGTATGAGTGGCATTAAACGCGGCATACAAATATTCTAAACCAGCTCCTTTAAATCCCAAGTCATATAAAGTGATTCCCTGCTCGAGGCAATCGATATAAGAGGGCGGAGGATTGATAAATTCTTTTATTATAGAAAATATCCCTTTTTGAGATGTAGGATAGTTTTTTAGCACGGCGCTTATTTTTTCGATGGATGGACGAGTCGATAAAAGATGCGTCTCAAATTGATTGAGCTCCTCGGTTAAGGGAAACGCCTCCCGTTTAACAAAAAGAATATAACCATCGCCCGCCTCAATGATTTGCCATTGAGGATTTTTTATAAGGTACTTAAGAAATTTTGTATTGGCGGGATTGTCGGTGTGGACTAATACAATTTTAAATTGGAATATTTTTTCTGCGCTAGGCCACAGGGATTCCGGATTCCGTCGAGCTTCAAGATAGATCGCGTAGGCATTTTGGTTCAACTGACGTCCGTCCACAAACGGTTTTAAATCCGGATAAGCCTTCCAAAGAATATATCCTCCGTACAGGTCGTTGTTAAAAATATTTCCGGTGAGGTGGTTTTTTTTTAAAAGGTCTAAGGCCGACAGCGGATTAGAAGGGGCTTCTCGTAGAGCCAAAACCCGGCGAATTTTTCCTTTCCAAAAAATTTTGTTATTTACCAGGTGGAGAATGTTGGCAGCCAAGATGACACCGAGGAGCCCATAGATCAGAAGCTCGATCTCTTTGGTTCGGCGGTATTTTTCCCATCTTTCTTTTAGGAAAATATTGGCAGCACATTCCGCTAGGATGTAGGCGGTTGTCAAAATAAAAAAGTCGCCGTTACGCCGGCTATAAAGAAAAGACGACAAAGAAACCGCAAAAAGAAGAATCATGGTGAATGGATTCTTTTTGTTCACGAACAGCGCTGCCGCCGTCAGAAAAAATAAAAGGAAAAACCAAACCCCATCGAAAGAAAAAATGTAGACGGGAGACATGGCCTCCAAAATGAGGCCGGCGAATTTGTAAAGATGAATATAGCCGGGCAAGAAAAAAACTTTCCAGGGATAAAGGGCCCCGCTTAGTCCGTAAGGATTAATGATAAAAAGAAGCCAATAGAGGATTAATGTCCCCAAGAGATATTGGCTTCTTTTTAAGACGAGACGGTTTTCTTCCAAGGTGTTTGGAGATGTTTTTTCGATCGCGCTTCCTAAAAATTTGATCCACTGGGAAAAACAAAAGATGCCAATTAAAAACGTTCCGTAATAAAAGCTTCCTAAATGGACGTTGGACCACAGGATTCCTAATCCGGGAAGCCAAAGAAGTTTTTTGTGACGAGAATCTTTTTCATATCCCAAAAGGAGGATCAGGAAGATTTGAATAAATATCCAGTTGAATAAAAGCGGACGCAGAAATCCGAACGGGGCTATTGCGCCGGAGAGAACAAAAATGAGCGGCATTAAAAAACAAAGCGGGATTTTTTTCCTGGCGGCAAGGAGGAAGAGGGTGATGACCATAAGGAAAAAAAGGGAACGGAAAATTTGCAATCCTAATTCCCCTCCGGCCAGGAAGGCAAGGTAATAGGTACAGCTTCCCAGCCATTGCGTGAGAGTCCAACGGATTTTTTCTGACGAAAACGCAAAAGGGTCGATTTCTGGAATATGCTTGTTCTCGACAATAAACCTGCCGGCGCTTAAATGCCACCAGACGTCGTCGGTTTCAATCGGGCGGAAAAAAAGGAGGGCGGCAAAGAGGTATAAAAGGATGAGGCAGCCCATTGCGCAGGATTTTTTTAAAGATATTTCAGCTTTTTTCATGGCCTATTTTAGGAGTTTTTCCTCTGGATTAAGACGTTGTAAAAGCATATTCCGCATGGCTTGACTATCATTTATTTTTAAGGCGTCAAATAATTTTTTTAGGGATGCCTCAGGATATCCCATAAACCAGAGGGCCAGGCTTTCCTGCTCGAGATCAAAGTAAAGATATGATGGGCCAAAGAGCTTTTTCACAAAACTAGACGACCTGTTTTGCTTAAAAAACAATTCCTTTCTTGTCAGATTTTTTTGCGGCTCGGGAATTTTCATGTTTTTAAGATAATTTTCATATCCTCCGATTTCTTGGGGAAGCGAAAACCGCCCTTTCTTAATAAAAAGAATACTATTCCCATCAACGGCCATCAACTGCCAAGAAGGCTGGGCGCTAAGATATCGCAAAATTTTTGCATGCGCCTGATCGAAACTGAGCAGAACAATATCGAATTGATAAATTTTTTCTGCCAGCGGCCATTGTTTTTGCGGGTCACGCAAAACATTTAAATAAGTTTGGAACCTTTCTTTATTTAATTGCCGCCCGTCAATAAAAGGTTTTAATGACGGATAGCCCTCCCAAAGCAAATACCCTCCGTAATGATGTGTATTAAAAACACGGCCGTTGATATGGTTAGTTTTTAATAGTTTTACCGCTGTTTCGGGGTTAGTCGGGTGTAAAGAAAAAGAGACTTCTCTTTGAACGGCATAATGATGGACATTAAATACATTTAACGTTCGAAAAATAGCTATGCTTATGATAAATACCATAATAGCATAAACCCCAACGTTAATCGTTCTCGCAAATTTCCACTGCCGCCAATTTTCTTTAAAAGAGATATCCGCCAGGCATTCGACAAAGACATAACTAGAAACAAGAACAAAAAGGATACTCGCCCGCTCTCCGTAGAGAAATAAAAATAAGGAGAATAAAAAAAGCAGCGTGTTGGGCAATTTATTTTTTTTGCTGAAGGATAACCCTAAGATGGTTAAAAGAGCTATTAGCGGAAACCAAACACCGCGAATCGTTAGAATATAGACGGGGGAAAAATTTTCCGAAATGATTTCAACAAATTTATAAAACCTAATATAATCCGGCATAAAGAAAACTTTAAATGGATACAGGGCCCCTGCTAGCGTATACGGATTGATCAAAAAAGAAGCGATACATCCAATAAAAATTAAAATGAGTTCTTTAATTTTCTTACGGAGCGCAGCAATATTTAAAGTTTCGGTGGTACGTCCTTTTTTAAGTTGAAAATATTTTATGCTGGCGGAGAATAAAAAAATTGCTAACAAGGGCATTCCATATACGATACATCCCAGATGCAGATTGAACCACACGATGGTGAGAACGGGCAGGAAAAATAACATTTTAGGATTACTATTATTTTGGTGATTAAAAAGGATGATAAGAAATAAGGGGATGAAAAGGATGTTAAAGATATCTGGTCTTAAAAACAATCGTGTGACAAGCCCAAAGCACATAACGAAAATCCAAAGAAGAAGCAAGAAGGCGGGGAGTCTTTTTTGGGCATAGAAAATAAATATAGCGATGCAGGCAAGAAATACGCTGGCGCGAAATATGCCCAGACCAACATTTCCTCCAAGGAGAAAAACACAATAAAATATTAGACTGCCTAGCCATTGAGAAAAAATCCACGGGGTTTTTTCTCCAGAAAAAGAGAAGGGATCAATGCGGGGGAATTGGTTGTGTTCGAAAATAAATTTCCCGGTTGCCAATTGCCACCAATTATCTCCGACCTCTAGGGAACGAATAAAGAAAAAGAGGAGAAATACAGAAACGAGAAAAAAAACAATAATCTTTAGAAATTTCTCGAACGAGCCTGCTGCTGGAGAGCTTTGCGGAACGGACATATTAAAATCTATTTTTGAGGAAAGAAATATTTTTAACCCAAAGATTGCAATTGAACTACAATTGCAATCTTTGCCCGGAGGGCCGCTAGAAAAAATCTCTCCGAGATTTTTTCTGTACAGCGGGGTTAAACCCAAGAATTTCAGTTGACGCTTTCTGTGTTAACTTTATAGGAAAACTGAAATTCTTGGGTTTAAGCGGTTTGGACGATTGTGACATGCGTTTATACTAACAACCTTGGTGGATCGAGTCAACAGGAGGAGTGATTATTGATCTTTTCCTTGACCCTGCCAAATCTCCCTGCCTGCCTTTCTTATAAATCGGCGGGCAGGGAGATTTGGCATTCTGTTTAGTAGTAGAGAAGGTCAATAAATAGATTTGCTTTTTAGTCGGAAAGGTCTAAAATATCTTCCAAACGATGAGCGTTTTCAAAAAAATTAATGCTGTTTTCATCCATTAAGGAGGGGAATATGTTGAAGATATACGGCGGCGATTTATCCTCACCGGCGAATAAAGTGCGCTTTGCCGCAAATGCTTTGGGATTAAAATACGATTATATCCGCGTGAACCTTCGCGCTGGAGATCATCAAAAGCCGGAGTTCTTAAAGCTTCATCCGGCAGGAAAAATCCCAGTCATTGATGATGAGGGATTTTTCCTGTTTGAAAGCAATGCGATCATCCGGTATCTGGCTGAAAAAAATAAATCGCCTTTGTATCCGAAAGATTTAAAAGAAAAGGCCACCGTGGATCAGTGGATAGAATTTGGCAGTCATCATGTGGGCTTGGCGATGAGTAAAGTGGTTTATAATCGCCTTTTTGCTCCGATGCGGCGAGTTCCTGTCGATGAACAATCGCTCAAAGACGGCCTTAGTTTTCTCGATCGATTTCTCCCCGTTATCGATCAGCAATTAGGAAAAAATAAATTTCTCGCCGGAAATCAATTGAGTCTGGCGGATATTAATCTGCTGGCGATTTTCGATCCGGCGGAAGTGGCCCAGATCGATTTGAGTAAATATAAAAATATTGTGAAATGGCGAAATGCTTTAAAGAAAGAAGATTTCTACACCCAGTGCCATAAATCCTACGAAGAACTTCTGAAGAAATAACGCGTATTATGAAGATTGCCGTTATTCAGTTGAATTCCTCGGACGATAAAAAAAGTAATATCGCGCGAGCACTGAGTTTTGTTGAGAGCGCGATCCAGCACCAGGCCCGTTTTATCGTCCTTCCGGAAGTTTTTAATTATCGCGGGAAGATCAATACAAGAAAGAAACTGCAATCGATTGCCGAGCACCTCCCGGGAAAATCAACGGCGCCGTTTCTTAAGATTGCCCGACGGAATAAGGTTTTCATTTTGGCCGGATCGATTTATGAAAAGATTGGAAATTCCAATAAAGTTTATAACACCTCCGGTTTAATTTATCCTTCTGGAAAAGTATGTGTCCGATATCGGAAGATTCATCTGTTTGATGCACTGATCGGGAAAAAAGTAGTTAAGGAGTCGGCGCTTTTTAGAGCTGGCAGAAAACTGGCGTTTGGATGCGTGGATGAATTTAGCGTTGGATTATCGATTTGCTACGATCTTCGGTTTCCCGAAATTTATCGTGAATATGCCAGAAAGGGGGCACACATCTTGTGTGTTCCTTCTGCTTTTACGAAGATGACCGGAAAGACGCATTGGGAAGTTCTTTTAAGAGCCCGTGCCGTTGAAAATCTGTGTTATGTGGTTGCGGCGAATCAGATCGGGTGCGATGCCCGGGGGATTGAGGCCTTCGGCCACAGCCTGATTGTGAACCCCTGGGGCGAGGTGATCGCCCGGGCTTCTGCAGATAAAGAGGAAGTTATCTTTGCCGAGATTTCGATGGAAACTCTTCGAGACAAAAGAAAAATTTTCCCGTCTGCGATTTTAAACCCAAGAATTTTAGATGACGCTTATTGTGATAACTTTTAGGGAAACTGAAATTTTTGGGTTTAATGGAGTTTTGGATTGTGTGTTAGAAAAAAAGATGATAAAATACGCCTATTCTACCGAAAAATATTTTAAGAAAAAAAATTTTGCAATTGTTGCGCAGTCAACTCCAGGAAGACCGGCTTAAAAAAAGCGGTGTTATCGCGGAGAAACTTTTTTCGATGCGGGAGTTTGTAGAGGCGAAAATAATTTTATTTTACGCCTCCTTTGATGGGGAAGTTGAAACCTCTGAAATGATGAAGCAGGCACAAAGATTAGGAAAAAAAATAGCATTGCCAGCCAGTATAAAAGCTCAAAAAAAAATCATTCCTACTATGATTGAAAATTTCGAGGACGATTTGCATGCAGGCGCTTATGGCATTAAAGAACCTCGGGGTTTGCAATCGAAAGCTCTTGATTCCCGCCAAATTGATTTGATTATAGTTCCCGGACTAGCCTTTGATCGAGAGAACAATCGTCTAGGGCGAGGAGCGGGTTACTATGATCGCTTCTTGCGAGATATCCCTGCCGGAATTCCTACCTTTGGCCTTGCTTTTGATTTTCAAATCGTTGATCGCTTGCCTCACCTCGATGCACATGACATAAGGCTTTCTTGCGTTATTGTCAACTGAAGTTTTTTTATTGAAACCTTGGCAATAATTTTTCCAATTCCATGAGTTTTCTCATGGAAAAGTTACTGAGGTTGGTATTTTTTATGATCTCAGTATTTATATAAAGAGGGGAGAGTGTAAAAAATGTGGAGTATCGAAAGAGTTTGTTATTTTAGTGGAGTCGTTTTCAGTTTTGCCTTTTTAATCGGGTATGTGGTGCGATGGATTTTTGCCGGACAGCGGATTAAATTAGCGGAACAAAGAACCAGAGAATTAAAAGAAGCCACCCAACGAGAAGTTGAGAACCGAAAGAAAGAGGTAGAGCTTGCGGCCAGAGATTTATTAATCAAATTACGACAGGATTTTGAGAAAGAAACCAAGGAGAGGCGCGAAGAAGTTTTAGCGTCTCAAAAAAGGATTCTGCAAAAAGAAGAAAATCTCGAAAAACGAGTCGATCTTTTAGAAAAAAAAGAGAAGGACATCAACCAGCGGTTGGCAGCGTTGCAATCTGACGAACAGGCCATGAAAGAAAAGAAGGATCAACTGGGGCAGCTTTTGGCGGAAGAAAAAAAGCGGCTGCAGATTATTTCCAACTTAACTCCGGAAGAAGCAAAGAAATTGCTTTTATCCCGCTTGGAGGATGAATTGATTCAAGAGAAAGCAACTCGCATCAGAAAAGCAGAAGAAGAGATCAAAGAGAATGTAGAGAAAAAAGCGCGACAGCTCATCTCAACGGCCATTCAACGCTGCGCTTCAGATCATACCGCGGAAACAACGGTGAGTGTGGTTAGTCTTCCGAGTGATGAAATGAAAGGCCGTATCATCGGTCGGGAAGGCCGAAATATCCGCGCTTTAGAAACCGCCACCGGCGTGGATATTATTATTGACGACACTCCTGAGGCGGTGACGATTTCAGGATTTGATATGATGCGACGCGAAATCGCGCGTATCGCTTTGGAAAATCTGGTTGCCGACGGGAGAATCCACCCCGGACGGATTGAAGAAGTGGTGGAGAAGGCCAAGAAAGAATTGGATGATCGTATTAAAGAAGAAGGCGCGCGCGCGGCCTTTGATTTAGGGATTCACGGGATGCATCCCGAACTTTTAAAACTTGTGGGGAGATTGAAATTCCGCACGAGCTTTGGTCAAAATGCGCTGCAGCACACCAAGGAAGTATCTTATCTCATCGGGGTCATGGCCGCGCAATTGGGCTTGGATTCTAAAATTGCCATGCGGGCGGGGCTTCTTCATGATATTGGAAAAGTCGTCAGCCAGGACGTGGAGGAAGGCACCCACGCTATCGTCGGGGGAAATCTCGCTCGTAAATACGGCGAACCCGAAGAGGTAGCTAAGGCTGTTGAATCTCACCACGAAGAAGTGGAAATGAATACGATTTATGGCATTTTGGTGTGCGCGGCCGATGCCATCAGTGCCGCCCGTCCCGGGGCCCGGGCCGAGACGTTAGAAACTTATGTTAAACGATTGGAAAATTTAGAGACGATTGCCAATTCTTTTAAAGGGGTTGAAAAGGCTTTTGCTTTGCAAGCCGGCCGAGAAATTCGAATCATTGTGAATCCCGAAAAGATCAATGACGATGAAGCGATCGTCATGGCCCGCGACATCCGTAAAAAAATCGAAGAGGAAATGGAATACCCCGGGCACATTAAAGTTCTCGTCGTAAGAGAGACGAGGGCGGTTGAATATGCAAAGTAATTCTCAAATTTACGAGGGACGTAAGATGTTAGACGTAAGACGTCCACGTCTAACGTCCCTCGTCTTACATCTTACGTCGATATGAACATCCTCTGCATCGGTGACATCGTCGGACGTCCTGGTCGAAATACCTTGGCGGGGCTGCTCTCTGGCCTTAAAGAAGAATTCAAAGTAGATTTTGTCATTGCCAACGGCGAAAATTCCGCTGGAGGATCCGGGATAACTTCCCGTACGGCGAATCAATTGTTTGAATTGGGTTGCGATGTTTTAACCACGGGAGATCATGTTTGGGATAAGCAAGAGATCCTCCCCTATTTGTCTACAATTGACCATATTCTTCGTCCGGCTAATTTTCCCCCGGGAACCCCGGGCCGTGGTTGGTGTATACGACAAACCGCTATGGGGCAGAAAATTGGTGTAATAAATCTTTTGGGACGGGTTTTCATGCGATATAATGTCAACTGCCCTTTTCGAGAATTAATCGCGGTGGCCGAAGAAATAAAAAAACAAACCGCCGTCATTATCGTGGATATGCACGCCGAGGCAACGAGTGAAAAGGTTGCGTTAGGTCTTTTTATCGATGGAAAAGTTTCCGCGGTTGTGGGAACGCATACGCATGTTCAAACCGCTGATGAAAAAATTTTACAAGGCAAAACAGCTTTTATAACCGACTTAGGAATGACCGGAGCGCAGAATTCCGTGATCGGGCAGAATAAAGATAAAATCATCGAGCGGTTTTGGACGTTGTTACCAACGAAGTTTGAAGTGGCGACAGACGATCTTTGGCTGCAGGGCGTTGTCTTGGAGATTGATGAAAAAACGGGAGGCGCTCAAAGAATTGTGAGGTTGCAAAGGAGATTTCCATGAACAATTGGGACGGCTTAAATCGAAGAAAATTTCCGAGAGTGAATTATCCCTGTTTGATCACTCTTAAACATCAAGATGAAGAACCCGAAATTATTCTGACCCATACGGAAAATGTGGGCATCGGCGGTGTGTGTATCGTTATTAAACGCAAGATAAATTTATTTGCGCCCGTGGAATTGGAACTGGATTTGCTGGATACCGACCATCATATCAAATGTCAGGGCAAGGTTGTTTGGGTAGTCCGCAGAAGCAATGAAAAGAAAAAACCGCTGTTTTATGATATTGGTATTGAATTTTCCAATATCCTTTTTTCTGACCAAAGACGGCTGGAGGAAATAGTGGAACGTTTGGGTAAAAGTCAGCAATATAGCGATATTTAATTTTAACGCCGTGTGCGATTTTTGCTATTCATGCGAAAATTCACACGGCGTTAAAATTAAGGAGATAAATTATGACTCGAGTTCGATTTGCTCCTAGTCCGACGGGGTTTTTGCATATTGGCGGGGCGCGTACCGCGCTTTTTAACTGGATGTATGCCGGATCCCAAGCTGGTCAGTTTATCTTGCGTATTGAAGATACGGATTTGGTTCGTTCTAAGAAAGAATTTCTCGAGGAAATTTTAGCTAGTCTTAAGTGGTTGGGCCTTAAATGGGATGAATTGTATTTTCAAAGTCAGCGGTTTGATATTTATCGCGAACACGCTAAGAGACTCTTATCCGATGGGAAGGCTTATAAGGAAGGCGAAGCGGTTATTCTGAAGATGCCCGTTCAACAAACCATCAGGCTTTATGATCTCATCCGGGGAGAAATTCAGTTTGATTCCGCAGAAATCAAAGATCAGGTTTTAATCAAATCGGATGGGTCGCCGACGTATAGTTTTGCGTGTGTGATTGATGATGCGCTGATGAAGATATCCTGTGTTATTCGAGGAGAAGATCATATTTCCAATACCCCTAAACAAATTTTAATGTATCAGGCCTTGGATTATAAGATTCCTAAATTTGCGCATCTTCCTTTAATTATGGGGGAAGAAGGCGGCCGGCTTTCTAAACGGAGCGGCGCCACCGCGGTCACGGATTATAGAAAAATGGGTTTTCTGCCGGAAGCGATTGTCAATTATTTGATGTTGCTGGGCTGGTCGCCGGGAGGGAATCAGGAAGTGATTAGCTTAAGTTCTGCAGTTAAAAATTTTTCGATCAAAAAAATTAATAAAGCCGCCGCGATCTTTTCGATGGAAAAATTGGCGTGGATTAACTCCCAATACATTAAGCAAACCGATACGGCTTCTTTAACCCAATTAATCCTTCCTTTTCTTCGAGAAAAGGGAATTTCCATCGAGGGCATGAATTTAGAACGCATGGTAGATTTATACAAACCGCGCCTGAGCACGCTCACGGATTTTTTGGATTGGACGCAATTTATTTTTGTTGATGATCTAAAAATTTCTCCAGCATTGAAAGAAAAGTTTTTTGCAAAAGACGTTTCCAAAGAATTCAATTTATTGGCGCAAAGATTGCCGGAAATTAAAGATTTTACCGTTGGAGCCTGCGAAAAGGTGTTTAGAAATTTAGTGGCTGAATTGCAGATCAAGGCCGCCGATTTAGTTCATCCGGTGAGAGTTGCGCTGACGGGAAACGAAGTGGGGCCGGGACTTTTCGATACGATGATTATTTTAGGGAAAGAAAAAACCGTTCAGAGGTTAAAGCAAGCTATCCAACAATAGTTGCTCAATGGAGGCTCGCCGATGAATAACAAATGGCTTAGGTTGGTTGTGATTGTGTTTGTCTTCTCGGTAACGGGATGCGAAGGCGTTAAGAAGGTTGTTAAGAATGCGGATGAGTGGGTGAAGACAAATATATGGTAAAATTTTTTTCCCGTCTCGCTTTTTTAAGAAGAAATGCGGGTGAGACACAGACGGGAGAAAAATTTTATTGCCCTGTCGTCTAATGGTAGGACATGAGACTCTGGATCTCAGTATCTTGGTTCGAGTCCAAGCGGGGCAGCCAGTTTGTACAATCCTGCATTTTCGCAAAGAAAATGTAGGGTTTTTTGTATGCGGGCGTTAGAGTTGCGTCATTCAGGGAGTAGTTCGAGGCTATTCTCTTCAAAATTTGAGCTTTCTCGTCGTTATTTGATCG
>OBEQ010032455.1_pt1 | contig 33914 bp, 34 predicted proteins | sample 1670901 | NCBI WGS metagenome assembly OBEQ01 (sample SAMEA104232315, study PRJEB22302) | groundwater metagenome | biome: forest; feature: aquifer; material: groundwater | place: USA | collected 2011-08-07 | depth 5.4 m | reverse complement strand
CGCATCGAATATCCCCGCCAAGCGTTGCAACTGCGCGACAAAGATGTTGCGGTCATGGAATCGAGTGTTGATGTGACGATTGATGTAACGAGTACTGACGATGATACAAATCCAGACAGTAAACGCGGCATCCCGCATTGATGTGGCGACAACGCGACGACTCGCGCGACAAGTGCGCGCGGCGTGGCGGGTGTGGCGCGGACCGGACGTGCCCATCACGATTCGTTTGGCGGGCGATGCCGAAATCGCGACGCTCAATGCGCGCTATCGCCGCAAACCAAAACCGACCGACGTCTTGTCGTTTCCGTATCACGAACATTCCCAACTCATCGCGGGCGATGTGATCATTGCCGTTGGTGTGGCGCGTCGCCAGGCCCGCGCGCGCCGCTGCACACTCGCCGCAGAAATGTTGCGTTTAGCGATTCACGGCCTTGCGCACCTGCTCGGGTACGATCATCACACCCGCACAGATTTTGCCGCCATGCGCGCGATCGAGTGGGCGGGATTGTGTGCGGCCGAGTCGTGACGCGACGCCTTTTTCCTTGCACTTCACTCGCCCACAATTTATTGCACTGCGCAGACAGCTGCACTTGCGAATGGGGGAGAGCATGCATGTTTTGAAACGCTGGATGGTGTGGAGTGTGTTGATCGCATTGGTGAGCGTGCCCATACAATCATGGTCGCGCGATCAGCGGCCCGACTCGTCATTGTTCGATCCCGCCAGCGATTCCGGGCGCTACTTAAGTATCCACGACGCGCAAACTTTTTTGCAAGGCCGTTGGAGCATGGGTTTTTATCTGAACTATGCGCGCAAGCCGCTCGTATTGCGCAACATCACCACCGCCCAGGATTTCGACATCGTGCGCGATCAACTCGATGCCACGCTCGTCGGGGCCTACGGCATCACGGATTGGGTGAGTGTGGGCGCCGCGATTCCCGCGACCCTCTGGCAAACCTTTTTCGATCCCGATGCGCAACGACTCTCGGGCGGTACCGCGCCCCAACAAACCAAAACGGGCCTGGGCGATATTCGCCTCGAAGGCAAATTTCGGCTGCTCGACATCGAACGCTACAATGTCGGTATTTCCCTCATCCCGCATTTCATTTTTCCATCGGGGAGCAAAGGGAGTTTCATTAGTGGCGAGCGCTGGACGCCAGGCCTCACCGCGGCGATCGAAGGCAATATTCACGATCGCGTCTGGCTCTCCATGAATGTGGGATATCAATACGTCCGCCACGAAACGCAATATTTTAGCGGCAACGCCAACGCGATCATCAAGGATCTGTTGCGTATTGGCGTTGGTGCGCGGGTGAAGGTCACCGACGAATGGGCGTTTCTGGGGGAGGCCCTGACCGAAACCGTGGCGAAGAACGGGTTCTCGGTGGCGACGCAAACGCCAATCGAATTTTTAGGCGGCGTGCAATATGTCCCGCAGCGCGTGCCAGCCCTGCGCGGGCTGGCCTTCTCGCTGGCGGCCGGTTCCGGTGTGACGCGTGGCGTGGGCGCACCGAAGGCGCAGGTGATTTTTGGGGTGAGCTACCCCACGCCGAAGATCGTGAACCTGGGCAAAAAAGAACGCCCGCATGTGAAGATCGTCGACAAAATTGTCATCACGCAAAAAATTCATTTCGCGTTTAATTCATCCGAAGTGCGTCCGGTGTCGTATCCGATTCTCGACGACGTCGCCGAGTTGTTGCGCAGCAATACGCAGATTCGTCGCTTGCAGGTGGAAGGCCACACCGACTCGGTGGGCGGCGACGCCTACAATCTGCGACTCTCCAATAATCGCGCGCAGACGGTCGTGAAATATCTGGTCGGCAAGGGCATTGCGGCGTCGCGTCTCACGGCGATTGGCTACGGCGAAAGTCGGCCGATCGCCGATAACAACACGGCCGAGGGTCGTGCCAAAAATCGTCGGACCGAATTTACCATCCTTGAATGAGTGTCGCCGTGCGCACGGAATTTTCCGCAGATTCGTTGGCCGGACCGGTGCAATATGTCCCGGGCGTGGGCCCGCGCCTCGCCGCGCGGTTAGCGAATCTTGGCATCGAGACCGTGCATGATCTGCTCATGCATCTCCCCGCGCGTTACGTCGATTGTCGCATTGTCGATGCGACTGGGCGCGTCGCGGTGGGCCCGCATCGCACGGTGGTGGGTGTGGTGCGTGCGAGTGGATCCGCGTGGATGGGTCGGTCGCGCCGAAAAATTTTCGAGGCGCTCATCGACGACGGCAGCGGCGTGGTCTCGGCGAAATGGTTTCATTTTCGCGAATCGTATCTTGCGGCACAGTTGCCGATTGGGGCGCGGGTGCGACTCACCGGCGACGTCACGGCGTTTGGTAACACCGCACAATTTATTCATCCCGATGTCGAAGCCATTGACGCCGACGACACCGCCACACACGCGGCCCGCATTCTACCCATTTATCCCGCGACGGAAGGCGTCACGCAACGCATGTTCGGCAAAATCATTGCGGCCGCGTGGGAGAAATATGGCGCGCGTTTGCAATCGTGTCTGCCGAGCGCCCTCGCGAGTGCGCATGGACTCTGGCCTCTGGCCGATGCCGTGCATGCGGTGCATTGTCCCGAGCTCACCGCCAATGTCGCCGCGCTGAATGCGCGCGACACACCCGCGCATCGCACGCTCATCTTCGACGAAATTTTTCTGCTCGAAGTGGGGCTCGCGCTGCGCCGCGCGGCCACGCAGCAAGAACGCGGGGCGGCGGTCTGCTGGGACGCGCAGGCGGCGCGTGATTTTGCGCACGCGTTACCGTTTACCTTAACGGCGGCGCAGGAGCGCGTGTTGCACGAAATCGCCATCGATGTGCAACGGGGTGTGCCGATGCGTCGTTTGGTGCAAGGCGATGTGGGCAGCGGCAAAACCGCCGTGGCCGCGGCGACTGCGGTGCAACTGATTCGCGCCGGGTATCAAGTCGCGATCATGGCGCCAACCGAAATTTTGGCGCTGCAACATTTTCGCACCATGTTGCCGTGGCTATCGGCGCTCAATATTTCACACGAGCTACTCACCGGTACGACCCGCGCGTCCGCGCGCCGCGAGATTTTGGCGGCGTTGCAGGATCATCGCGTGCACTGCGCGATTGGCACGCACGCGCTGCTGGAAGGCGACGTGCAATTTGCAAAGTTAGGTTTGGTCATCATCGATGAACAACATCGCTTCGGGGTCGCGCAACGATTGCAGTTGCAGACCAAGGCCACGTTGGCGCCGCATTTGCTGGTACTCACGGCCACGCCCATTCCGCGCACGCTGGCCATGACTGCGTACGGCGATCTCGATATTTCCTGCATCGATGAACTCCCCGCCGGTCGCCTGCCCGTGTTGACCAAATGGTACACCGACGCCATGCGCGAAAAATTACTGGTGGGCATGCGTCGCGAACTCGAACGCGGGCGACAAGTCTACGTCGTCTATCCGTTGGTGGAAGAGAGCGAGAAGGTCGATCTGAAAAATGCCACCGCGATGGCGCAGGAATTGGCGGTGCAATTCGAACCGAATTTTCGTGTGGCGGTGTTGCACGGTCGCATGAAGGGCGACGAAAAAGAAGCGACGATGCAGGCCTTCAAACGCGGCGAGATTCATATTTTGGCGACGACGTCGGTGGTGGAAGTGGGCGTCGATGTGCAAAACGCCACGGTCATGGTCATCGAACACGCCGATCGCTTCGGGTTGTCGCAGTTGCATCAGCTGCGCGGTCGCGTGGGGCGCGGCGCACATCAGTCGTATTGCATTTTGGTCGCCGCCCGCCACGTCTCGGACGACGCGCGGCAGCGGCTCTCGATCATGGTGGAAACCACCGACGGGTTTCGCATCGCCGAGGAAGATTTGAAAATTCGCGGCCCCGGGGAAATTCTCGGTACGCGCCAATCGGGGTTGCCCGAACTGCGCATCGCACGCTTGGTCGAAGACAGCGCAATGATTGCGCAGGCCCGCCAAGCCGCCTTCGCCCTCATCGAAGGCGATCCCCAATTAGCCAGTCATCCCACCGTGTACACCGCCGTCCGCGCCCGCTGGGGCGCGACACTACAATTGGGGGATTAGCGATTCCGATGACGAACTCGATTACGAAAACGCCGATGACGATGAGGATTGCGATGACGAAAAAACCGATCACCCCGAATTACGAATTGTTTGCAGTGACCGGCGACCGACGACCGACGACTGGCGACCGCTGTTCCCCGTTGACACCCATTCTGCGCGATGTTACCGGGGGCGTGGCTATGAATAAATCGGATCTCATCGAAGTGGTGGCGGAAAAATCGGCGTTGGCCAAGAAGAAGGCCGAAGAGGTCGTCGACCTGATTTTTCGCATCATGACGCAGGCGCTGGCCGCGGGCGAGCGCATCGAATTGCGCGGGCTCGGCAGTTTTACCGTGAAGGAATACAAGGCGTATCAGGGGCGCAATCCACGCAGCGGGGAATCCATCGCGGTCAAACCGAAACGGTTGCCGTACTTTAAGGTGGGCAAAGACCTGCGGGAACGCGTTGATGGTCAAAAGTAAATTTCCTGCCGTTGGTTTTATTGCATGAACACAATTGAAGAGTGGTTGGCCCTGCACGCCGCGGTGGTGCATCGACCGCGGCTGGGGCACGTCTTGCTCGCGCGTTTCGCAACGCCCGCGCGCATTATTGCGGCGCCGCGCGATCTGCTCGACGCCACTGACGGTGAGTGGAATATCATCCAACAAGTACGCAGCGTGGCGGCCGCGACGGATCTGGCGGCGCTGTTGCGCGTCTGCGCGCGGCAACAGATCACGATCATCACCTGGGACGACGCGCGCTATCCCGAATGGCTGCGCCAAATCGCCGATCCGCCGCTCGTGTTGTTTGTGCGCGGGTGCGTGGAAGCGCTGGCGCATTATCCCAAGGTCGCGATCGTTGGCACCCGCAAATGCTCGCCCGCTGGGCATCGGATGGCGACCGAACTTTCCGAGGAACTCAGCAACGCCGGTGTGCAAATCGTGAGCGGTCTGGCGTACGGCATCGATGCGGCCGCGCATGCTGCGGCCTATCGGTCGCGCAGCGGTACCATTGGGGTGTTGGCGAGCGGCGTCGATTCCATTACGCCGCGTGGGCACACGCGCCTTGGTCACGATCTCATGCGCACCGGTTGTCTGTGCAGCGAATATCTGCCCGGCACTTCGGCGGAACCATTTTATTATCCGTGCCGCAATCGACTGATTAGTGGATTGTGCAGTGCCGTTGTCATTGTCGAGGCCGAAATAAAAAGCGGCACGATGTGGACCGCGGAACATGCGGTGCGACAAGGTCGTCTCGTGTTGGCGGTGCCGGGGCTCGCGGGGTCAAAGCTCGCCAGCGCAGCGCACATGCTGATTCGCGAGGGGGCGGTGTTGGTGGAAAACGCCGCGCAGGTCCTGGAGGCGATTCGCCCCCTGCACGCCAGCACGATCGGTCACGCGGACGAAACTTTACAAACCCTGTCGCCTCCTGCTATGGGGCAGCCCCTTTTGGATTGGCTCGCCACGCCGCGCAGTCTGGACGACATCGTCGCGTTCGCGGGCCGACCGACTCACGAGCTGCTGGGGTGGCTCACGACCATGGAACTGGCCGGGCGGTGCAGGGTGACCGTTGCCGGGCAGTATCAAATCCTATGAGTAAATCATTAGTCATCGTGGAATCGCCGACCAAGGCCAACACGATCAAAAAATATTTGGGACGCGGGTACGTGGTGAAGGCGTCGGTCGGTCATATTCGCGATCTGCCCACCAAAAACCTGGGCGTCGATCTCGAAAATAATTTTGCACCGACCTACGAAATCATCAAGGGCAAAAAGAAGGGGATGGACGAAATCATCGAGGCCGCGCGCGACGCCGACGCGATCTATCTGGCGCCCGATCCGGATCGCGAGGGCGAGGCGATTGCGTGGCACGTGGCGGAAGCGATTCGCGAAGGACTCGGCGGAAAAAAACCGCGCGCCGCCAAGAAGGCGACCAAAACGGCGAAGACCGCGAAACCTGCGGCCAAGAAGACGACGAAAAAATCGAGCGCTGCGGCGACTGAAGAAGTCTCGGTCAGCACGAGCGTTCCGGGTGTCGTTCCCATCATGCATCGCGTGCTCTTTCATGAAATCACGGCGCCCGCGGTGAAGGCAGCGATTGCGGCACCGACCACACTCAATCCGAATTTGTTCGAGGCGCAACAGGCGCGTCGCATTTTGGATCGCCTGGTCGGGTATCAGGTGAGTCCGATTTTGTGGGAGAAAGTGCGGCGCGGATTATCGGCGGGGCGCGTGCAATCGGTGGCGCTGCGGATTATTTGCGAACGCGAGGCCGGGATCAAGGCGTTTGTGCCGGTGGAATATTGGTCGCTCGTCGCCAACTTCGAGGGCAAATCACCGCCGCCGTTCGAGGCGAAACTCGTGTTGTGGGACGGAAAAAAGCCCGAGCTCACCGACAATATTACTACCGACGCGGTCGTGGCAGCGTTGGCGAATCAACCCTTCACACTCACGCACATCAAACGACAGGAACGCAAACGCAATCCGCAGCCGCCGTTCATCACGAGTAAATTGCAACAAGAGGCCGCGCGCAAACTCGGGTTCACCGCGAAAAAAACCATGATGCTGGCGCAGCGCTTGTATGAAGGCATCGAACTCGGCGAAGGTCCGGTCGGGCTCATTACCTACATGCGGACCGATTCCGTGCGCGTGAGCGACACCGCGCTCGCGCAGGTGCGGGAAACCATCGCGCAACGATTCGGTGCGCACTATGTGCCGAGCGAACCGGTGCAATATCGCAACAAGCGCCAAGGCGTGCAAGATGCGCACGAGGCGATTCGCCCGAGTATGTTGGAAATTTCGCCGGAACAATTGGAGGGTGTCGTCGAGCGCGATTTATTTCGTTTGTACGATCTCATCTGGAAACGGTTCGTCGCCTCTCAAATGATGCCCGCCAAATTTGATCAAACGACATTCGAAATCGAGGCCGCGCGTGCGCAATTCCGCGCCACCGGTTCCATCATGACCTTCGACGGATTTATTGCGGTCTATTTAGAAGGCATCGATGACGCCGCCGAAACCGACGAAGAGGACAACGCCAAGTTGCCGCAACTCACGGAGGGCGAAGTGCTCACCTGTCATCTGTTGCAACCGCATCAACATTTCACACAACCGCCGCCGCGCTTCACCGAAGCGTCGTTGGTGAAAGAACTCGAAGAGCGCGGGATCGGCCGACCGTCGACGTACGCCGCGATCATGAGCAACATTCAGGACAAGGAATACGTCAGCAAAGAACAGGGCCGATTTTTCGCCACCGAACTCGGATCGCTGGTCAACAATCTGCTCGTGGAAAATTTTCCGAAAATTTTTGACGTCGGATTCACGGCGGCGATGGAGACCGAACTGGACGATGTCGAAGAAGGCCGGCTACCGTGGGTAAAAGCGCTGCGTGATTTCTACACGCCATTCGCTGAAACGCTGGCGCTGGCCAAGGCGCACATGCGCGACGTGAAGCGTCAGGAAATTCCCACCGAATTTGCGTGCGAAAAATGCGGCAAGACTATGCTCATTAAATGGGGCCGCAACGGGGAATTTCTCGCCTGCTCCGGATATCCGGAATGCAAGAGTACCGCCGATTTCCGCCGCGTTGACGGCAAATTGGTGTTGGCGCCACCCGAAGAGGCCACCGATGCGGTCTGCCCCAAATGCGGTGCGCCCATGATCATTAAACGCGGGCGGTTCGGGCGGTTCATGGCGTGTTCAAAATATCCCGAATGCAAAACCGCGAAAGGCATTCCGGTCGGCGTGAAATGTCCGCAAGACGGCGGCGATCTGGTGGAAAAACGTTCCCGCAAGGGGCGCAATTTTTACAGCTGCGAAAATTATCCCAATTGCAAATTCGCGGTCTGGGATCGTCCGGTCAAAGAACCGTGCCCGCAATGTCAGCATCCATTTCTGGTCGAGAGCTATTCCAAAAAATCCGGTCGCACGATCAAGTGCCCGCAAAAAGAATGCGGCTATGCGCGGTCGGGCGAGCCCGATGCCGCTGTGGAAAATGCCGGGCAGTAATTTACGAGGGACGAGGGACGATCGTTCGCTGCGCTCACTGGGACGAGGGACGAAACGGTAACAGCAGTCACTGCAGTTTCGTCCTTCGTCCCAGCGACCAGAGGGAGCGGTCGTCCCTCGTCTTTCAATGTTTCCTAGTCTTTCTCATCGGAATCGGCGGCGGCTTGATACCGTGATGTTTTTTCGCGGGATGATGCGGCAGCGATGATGGTGTGCGCGTCGGGATCGGTGGCGGTTTGATGCCGAGCGCCGGGCGGCCGGGAATGGGCGGCGGTTTGATGCCGGTCGAAGCGGTGATCGAAAATTTTTGCAAATAGGGCGCGCACGAGGCATGCGCAATCGCTGGCAGCGGCGGGTGCGCTTCGTTGCCCACCGCCGTGAGTCCGCGCAAATCGAGTCGACACGTTCCATTCTCTTCGGTCATCACGACATCGCCGCGATACCGCACCGGCAGCGCCCGTCCGTCGGGCGTGCGCGCGATGACTTCCACCGTGACATTTTTGAGCACGGACTGTGCATCATCGTTGGTCGGCAATGCTTCGCACCGCCGCACATCGATCGTTCGCAAAAACCGCGCTGGAAACTCATCGCCCATAGTCATTATTAGTATCGGCACGCGTGCGGAAAAAGTTGCGTGACGATTTTTCTACACATGATCGCCCGGCGGCGAGCTGTGGGTGGTTGGGGGCGGGGTGTCATCGGGACACAACGGCAACTCGTTCAGCTCATCCGGGCAATCCGGAATCGGTTCGAATCCTGGCGGGCAGCCGAGCGTGTCATCGCCCGGAACGATGCCGGTTGGTGGATGGGTCGTTTGCAATTCAATAATCATCGGGGCATTGGGATCCAAAATGCCGGTGAGATCCTCCGGGTTCGCCAATTCGCAACGACCGCCATACATGGCCTGACAGAACTGCAAGGCCTGGCTCATGGTGGCCAGACGTTGTCCCATGGCCGGTGTGACCCAGGAGTGCGTCGACGCGTCTTCCAAAATTTCCCCAATGATGCGCACGGCCTGATCGGACTGATTGGCGTGCAAATAAAGCAACAACGTGATTTTGAGCATGCCCACGCGATCCGTGTGTGGGCACGCGGCGTCGTTGAGACAGACGCGCATTTGTTTCTCTGTTAATGAGGCAGCTTTGTCCCATTCGTGGCGATCCATGTATCTTTTTATTGTGGCGATATTTTCGTCTGTTGCGGTTGTGCCAGCTTCGGCTGTGCACGGGTCGATCTCAACGAAGTGAAATTCGTACGTTGGTTGCATGAAGGCGCCCAACCCTACCCCGAGCAATATCCCCGCACTGGCCAAGACCGCTGCGCCCAACAACAGGGGCGATACCTTGCCCGCTGGCTGATGCGCGAATGGGCGGGCGCGTGTGGTGCCAGGCATCGTGGGTGGTGCGGTCGACGTCATCGTAAATGTATCTTTTGCGACGGCCGTGCGCGGCAAAGTCACACGCTGCGCTGGTGTGCGGCCGATCTGTGGCGTGCGCGCGCGGTGCCCCGATTCAAGGCGCGGCGCCGTGAATCGGCAATTCGCCGGACGATATCCGCCGCCGCCCGCGCCAAAATTCGCCGTGCGCATCGCATGAAACATCCGGCGCATGGGATTATTTTCCACTGACATAGTACGTCTCCTTTTCCCCCGTTGTTCTGTGTATCGGCAACGCGCAGAAAAAGTTGCTTCATCGCATAACTTCGAGAAACGTCCCCAAAGTTATGCGATGAATAAAAAAAGGCCGGTGTCGCCACCGGCCTTTTTCTCACCATCATGTGACGTGATTATTCTTTCATCTCTTCGAATTCCGCATCGACGACTTTTTCGTCGGGTTTGGCGTTGGGATTCGCGCCTGGCGCGGCACCGTCGGTGCCGGTCGCTTGCTGGGCGGATGCCTGATTGGCGGCGGTGGCCTTGTACATCGCCTCGGCCATTTTGTGCGAGACCTGCTGCAATTTTTCCGACGCGGATTTAATACGCGCAGCGTCTTTCGATTCGATCGCGCTCTTGCAATCGGCGAGCGCGGCTTCGACCGGCGCGACATCGTCTGCGGGAATTTTTTCTTTATTTTCTTTGAGCGTCTTTTCGGTGGCGTAAACCAACGCGTCCGTCTGGTTGCGCAATTCGATTTCCTCGCGCCGTTTCTTGTCGTCGGCCTCGTGCGCCTTCGCGTCTTTCACCAGTTGCTCGACTTCATCCTTTGCGAGCCCAGAGGACGCGGTAATCGTGATGTGTTGTTTCTTGCTCGTGGCCTTGTCCTGCGCGCTCACGTTCACGATCCCGTTCGCGTCGATGTCGAAGGTGACTTCGACTTGCGGCGTGCCGCGCGATGCGGCGGGAATCCCGTCGAGCACGAAGCGACCCAGCGTGCGATTGTCGGTCGCCATTTCGCGCTCGCCTTGGCACACATGCACTTCCACGCTGGTTTGTCCGTCGGCGGCGGTCGAAAAAACCTGCGACTTGCGCGTGGGAATCGTGGTGTTGCGTTCGATGAGTTTCGTCATGACACCGCCCAGCGTTTCGATGCCGAGTGACAGTGGCGTCACGTCGAGCAACAACATATCTTTCACGTCGCCCGCGAGCACGCCGCCTTGTACCGCTGCGCCAGCCGCGACGACTTCGTCGGGATTTACACCCTTGTGCGGTTCGCGACCAAAAAATTCCTGCACGAGTTGCTGAATTTTCGGAATGCGCGTGGACCCACCGACCAAAATGACTTCGTCGATGTCCGACGGTGATTTGCCCGCGTCTTTCAGGCACAATTTGCAGGGCGCCAACGCCTTTTCGAGAATATCGCCGACCAGCGATTCGAATTTCGCGCGCGATAATTTCATGAGCAGATGTTTTGGTCCGCTTTGGTCGGCCGTGATGAACGGCAGATTGATTTCGGTTTCCATCACGTTCGACAATTCACACTTCGCCTTCTCGGCCGCTTCCCGTAAGCGTTGGCGGGCCTGCGGATCGTTCGACAAATCGATACCCTGATCTTTTTTGAATTCCGCCACGACGTATTCGATGAGTTTGTGGTCGATGTTGTCGCCGCCCAAATGCGTGTCGCCGTTGGTTGCAATGACTTCCACGACATTCTCTCCGACTTCCAAAATGGAAATGTCGAAGGTGCCCCCGCCGAAGTCGAACACCGCAACGGTCTGATCTTTTTTCTTGTCGAGACCATACGCGAGCGCGGCCGCGGTCGGTTCGTTGATGATGCGCTTCACATCGAGACCCGCGATCTTGCCCGCGTCTTTGGTGGCTTGGCGCTGACTGTCGTTGAAATACGCCGGGACCGTAATCACCGCTTCGGTGACGGTCTCGCCCAAATAATCTTCCGCCGCTTTTTTCAATTTGCGCAATACGTGCGAGGCGATTTCGGGCGGCGAATATTGTTTGCCGTCGATGTCGAATGCGGCATCGCCGTTGTTGCCCGCCACGACTTTGTAGGGCACGAGTTTTTGCTCATGCTCGACTTCGTTGGCGCGGCGGCCAATAAATCGTTTGGAGGAATAAATCGTTTTGGTGGGATTAATCGCGGCCTGCCGATTGGCGGCCTGTCCCACCAAGACCTCGCCCTGCGCCGTAAACGCCACGACCGACGGCGTGGTGCGCGCGCCTTCGGCGTTCTGAATAATCTTCGGCGCCCCACCTTCCATGATCGCGACCACGGAATTCGTGGTGCCCAAGTCGATTCCAATAATTTTTCCCATAGTGTTCTCCGTTGATGACCACATTGCACATGACGACGCAGGGCCATATGGTAGGCGAAGCATGGAATGTCAAGCGAGGCGAGGCGTTTTTTACAGTGATGTGTGGTTGCTGGCTCGTGCAGTGTGAACGACCCCAATTTGCGCGACACTTTGCGCGACGAAATCTTCCAAGTCATTGATTCACAAGCCGACAGACCCCCTCGTTTTGGCATGGCCTGCATTGGCGAGGGGGTGCTGATCCGCAGTGGCGTTGGAGTTCATAAGGTTCCATTAAAAGGCAGAGGGACGTCGGGGCGAAAATTATTTTCAAATTTGTAGCAACTTTTTGTGGGGAAGTGACGACATACATATCGTCAACCACCAGGAGACTACGATGGCGCTATCGATGCGGATCCAGCAGGCAATTATTGGTTGGGGGTATGCAGTCTATTGGGTGACTGCCAGTGACGGAAAAAAGATGGGATTTGCTGATACCGATGGGAACGGCAGGATTGAAGCGGGCGCCGACACCATTTATTCAGCGGCCGCCGACAACCAAAAAAGCGCAGAGTTTGCGAGGTACGCGCAGGTGGCGGAGAAAACGATCGCGCGGTTTACAGCGAGATTAACGACCGCATTGCCTGCGGTTGTGAAATTCATGCGGCGGGCCTTTCGCTATTCCGGCCATGAGCGTTTTAATATTCGGGAAGATGGAACCTGGCAACATTGTGTCGATTTCAACGGGGATAAAAAAACCGATCAAGTGCATGTCCTGCTGCCCGATGGGGCCGATCTGTTTTTGAGTGGGACGACTGCCTATGCATTTGTGCCGTGTCGAGATGGAAAAAATATTTGTGGATCAGTGGATCAAACCCGAGCAGGTGTTTGGAATTACCTGGCGCAGTTTGATAGTCTCTTCGGTGATTGAGGGGGGAGACGATTTTTATTCCGCGCGCCTACTCCCTCGTCCCAAAATCAAACTCGAGCCCAATCCGTCGGCCGTGTTCGAGAATTTCGGCGGGGAGTTGGGGGAGGCGGCCGAGCGAGAGTCCGGCTTGGACGCAGGCGTGATCGAACGAGGCAATGCCCGACGACCGCGCGAGTTCGCTGGTCAGCACGCGGCCGTATTTGTCGAGCCGCAGTCGCATGCGCACCGCGCGATGCGGCCTCTCGCCCAGTGCGGTGTAGGTCGCGTCATCTAAGTAGAGCACCGCTTCAAATTTTTTCTGCACGGTCGGGAGATAACTCGCCCAGAGCTGATCGAACACGCGGCTTTGTGCCATGTCCACCGCGCTTCCGCCGGTGAGCAGCAATCCAAGGATCGCGATCATGAAGAGTGCGCGCGCCAGGCGCTCACCCGGTTCAGATATTTTGAGACGAAAAAATTTCATACAAGATGCCCCACCGCACGCCGCGATCGCTGATCAACACTTCATCATAGCCGAATTGTTGCATGACGTCATGCAAGAGCAGCGCGCCAGGAAAAATCACGTCGGCGCGCGCGGGCTCCAGGCCAATCATTTTTTTTCGCTGCGCCAGCGTGGCGCCGCGGAGTTGTTGCAACAGTGCGGCGATCTGCGGGCGCGACAGGCGGCTGCCATGCACCTGTGCGTGTGAATAGTGCGCGAGCTGTAGCTGCATGGCGGCGAGTGTCGTGGCCGTGCCGGCGAGTGCAATGAGTTGCGGTGGGGGCGTGGCGATTGGTAGCGGAACGGTGCTTTCTGAAAACGCCTCGAGAATGGCCGTTTGCAGGGCTTTTTCGTCGGTTGCGCTGATGGGGTCGCTGTGCGTGCATTGTTCATGTAACACGACGGAACCGATGGGAATGGAGACCGTGTGCAATTGCGGTGCATGACGTGGAGCCTGCGTCTGCCACATACATTCCGTCGAGCCGCCGCCAATGTCGAGCACCAGCGCGTCGGTCCCAAAATCCCGCGCCGCTGCGGCAAACGATAACGCCGCTTCGCGTTCGCCACTGATGATTTCAATCGCGATCCCACACCGGGCCGACACCGTCGCAACAAATGCGGCGGCATTGTGTGCGCGACGAAACGCGGCGGTGCCGACCGCAATCACGCGTTCCACCTGATGTTCCCGACACAGTCGCGCGTAATCGGCCAGCACGGCCATAGTGCGTTCCATCGCCGCATCACAAAAATCATCGTGCGTGGCGAGTCCTTCGCCGAGCCGCGTAATGCGTGCGTCCTCATGTACTACTACGTGAGTACATGCGTCGGCGCATGAAGCAATCGTGAGCAACACGGTGTTCGTTCCGATGTCGATGGAAGCGATGCGCATAGAGATTAGAGACTAGAGAATAGAGAATAGAGACTAGGAAATGCAAATGCTCACTAGTGGTCTCTTCCTATTCTCTAGTCTCTATTCTCTATTCTCACACGCTACGTGCGCGAAGACCCGGGCGTCGTCGATGATATTTTGAATCACGCAATATTCGTTGGGTTGATGCAGCGAATTTTCGAGTTTGCTGTAGACCGCCGTGTGCCATCCTGCCTCGCGCAGTGGCGTGGAAAATGTTTGTCCGCCGACGCCCACGAGTTTGGGTGTGAGTCGATGCACGACCTGCACGGCGCTTTGCACCGCGCGCACCACCGGCGCATCGGCCGGTGTGGCGGGGGCGGCCGGCGCGACATGATCGACTTCGACTGTGATCGCCACCTGACAGCGTTGCTCCACGTCACGACAAATTTCCGCCACGACTTTTTGCACGTCGGCCGCATTGGTGCCGGGCAGCAACCGACAATCCATGCCGAAGATTTCCTGATTCGGAATGACATTAAAACTGACGTCGTTGCCCCAGCGTTTCGTTGGTTCAAACGTACTCTGCGGTTCTTCGTCGAAGTGCAAGTTGCTGGCGGGAAACCGCGCATGCAATTGTTGCAATGCCACGATGAGTTCAGCGCCCGCGCGACACGCGTTGTGACCAAAGCGTGGTGTCGAGGCGTGGGCGGATTTGCCGTGTACCGTGAATTTGAGCCACAATACGCCCTTTTCGGCGATTTCGATCTGGTCGCCCGCGGGCCAACCGCCATCGGGAACGATAATCAAATCGTCGGGCGAAAATAATTTCGTCGTGGCGAGAATATGATGAATGCCATGTTCGTTGCCGACCTCCTCGTCGGACAAAAAAAGCAGGGCGACATCGTGCGGGGGCGTGACGCCCGCGACGCGCAAGGCCTTGGCGGCGTAAAGCGATGACACGATGGCCTGATGATTGTCCTCTGCACCGCGCCCGAAAATTTTTCCGTCGCGCACCGTGCCTTCAAACGGCGGCGTTTTCCACGCGGACAATTCCCCGGCGGGGACGACATCGAGATGCGACAGAATCCACAGCCGCGGTCCGCGCGTGCGGCCCCGCAAATACGCGGCAATATTCGGTCGCTGCCCATTCGACACGCGCGGGTCGGGGCAGGGATACTCGACAATCTCGTCGACGATTGGTTCCAATATTTTTTTGAGCGCGCGCGATTTGTCCCACTCACCATCGCCGCCATTTTCCGGTGCCAACGCAGGAATGGCCAGGAGTTGCTGCATGCACGCCACGAGTTCATCGCGCAGCCCATCCAGCGCGGCCGATACTTTCTGAAATGTGTCTGACATAGCGCGCACGATACGAGCCGCGCCGCAGAGAGTCAAAAGAAATGTCGCACTCATCACTTCGCAACAACATATTTTTGGCCGCAAAAGGGCGCAAAGAGAACAAAGATTTTCTTTGACGTCTTTGTGTTCTTTTGTGGCCAGATCCTTTTTGGATATGTTACATTTCCTCGATGGGTGGCGCACCGCTCGGGACATTTAACAACCTCATTGCCAAATACAGCGATCTCGTCTTCGCCATCATGCTCGTGGTCGTCGTCGGCATGATCCTCATTCCGCTGCCGCCGTTTTTACTCGACGTCTTGTTGGGACTCTCGGTCGCCATTGGCGTGATCATCCTCATGGTGGCGCTCTACATTTCCAACGCGTTGCAAATTGCCTCCTTTCCGACGATTCTCTTGGTTACAACGCTGTTTCGCCTCTCGCTCAATATCAGCTCCACGCGCCTCATTTTGGCCGACGGGTACGCGGGCGAGGTGATTCATCGCATCGGCAGCATTACCACCGCGGGCAATTACGTCGTCGGTGGCATTCTCTTCGTCATCATTACCCTCGTGAATTTTATCGTGATCGCGAAAGGGGCCGAGCGCGTCTCGGAAGTCGCGGCGCGGTTTACCCTCGACGCCTTGCCCGGCAAGCAAATGAGTATCGATGCGGATTTGCGGGCGGGCATCATTAATATGGATCAGGCGATGGAGCGTCGTTCGATTCTGCATCGCGAATCGCAAATGTACGGCGCCATGGACGGCGCGATGAAATTTGTGAAGGGCGATGCGATTGCGGGCATCATCATTGTGCTCATTAATATCGTTGCGGGATTTATCATCGGGATGTGGCAGCGCCACCTGCCGGCCATGAAATCGCTACAGACCTACACGCTGCTCACGATCGGCGAAGGCCTGGTGCAACAAATTCCCGCGCTGATTATTTCCGTGTCGTCGGGTATTGTTGTTACGCGCGTCGCCTCCGAAAAAGAATGGTCGGGGCTGGGGCGCGAGATCATTACGCAGATCACGCGATTTCCCAAGGCGCTTTTTGTCGCGTCGGGATTGTTACTCGCGTTGGCGTTTCTGGGCATGCCGCCGCTGCCATTTATTTCACTGTCCGCGCTGGTCGGCGGCGTGGCGTTTTTTCTGACGCGCGCCAAAGATCAGGTCAAAGACGAAGTCGCCGACACGCCGCGCCAAGATGTCGTGAAGCAGGCCGTGCAAAAACATGGCGATCAACTCCCGTTCATTATGCCCATGCCGATTTCCATGGAGGTCGGCACCGCACTCATTCCGTTTGTCGACGACAAACAAGACGGCGGGCGTTTTATTAACGAACTCATTCCGCTGTTGCGCCACGGACTCTATTACGAACTCGGCGTGAATTTTCCCGGCATTCAGGTGCGCGGGCAAACGGTCGACATGGAACCCGAGGCGTACGTGATCATGGTGCACGAGGTCCCCGTCGCGCAGGGAAAAATTATGCAGGGTTGTATTTTGGTCGGTGAATCGCTCGAACAACTCAGTCTGTTTAATATTACCGGCACCGAAACGATTCATCCGATCGATGGTTCAGTCGTCACGTGGATTAGCGCCGAGCATAAAGAAATCGCCGAGCAGGCGGGATTTCGCATGTGGGACGTCGCGGAATTTTTGATTCTGCATCTCTCGTATATTTTGCGGCGCCACGCCCAGGAATTTTTAGGGCTGCAAGAGGTGCAAACCATCATCAGCGAATTGGAAAAAACGCATCCGGCATTGGTGAAGGAACTCATTCCGAAGGTCATTACGCTCTTGCAACTCACCGAAATTTTGCAACGCCTCGTGCAGGAAGATTTGTCGATTCGCGATTTGAAGACCGTTTTTTCCACGCTCGCGCAATGGGGTGAGATCGAGCGCGACACACTCATGCTCGCGGAACATGTCCGCGCGGGCCTGAAACGCTACATTACGCACAAATACGCGGGACCGTCGAATACGCTCGCGGTGTATCTGCTCGATCCCGACATTGAAGATATGGTGCGCACCGCGATTCGTCGCACCGAAAAGGGAAATTATTTGGCGCTCGAACCCGACGTCACGCAGGAATTGGTGGAGGCGGTCGGCAAGGAAATCGCGTCGCATCCGTTCCCGCCCGGCGCGCGACCGCCGGTCATTCTGACCACCGCCGAAATCCGTCGCTATTTTCGCAAGGTCATCGAACTCGAATTCCCGCAACTCGCCGTCCTGTCCTACCAAGAACTCGCGGAAAATTTACGCATCCAACCCATCGCCCGCGTAAAAATTCCGCGCGCCGATGCGGCGTGAAAAATTGTTACGTCAAAATTAATTTCACTAACAACACCACGACGACGACCAACACAATCAGTCCACTCCAGAGCATTCCCATTTCGGTGGGGGAGAGATTGTCGAGCAGGCGGCGGCGCGCGCGGGGGACGGGATACGCTTGTTCGGCGGGTTCTGCCGGGCGGGATGGGGTTTCGTCGACGGAAATATTTTCTGTCGATGTGGTGGCGGAAGGCGTTTCGTCGGGTGCAGTCGGCGCGGTGCCTACCTGTGTGGCGGCGTCGAGGTCATCGCGGGTTTTGCGATGTTCGCGCACATGTTGACTCACGGCTTCGACATTAATTTCGCGCGGATTACGAAACATGGTGACGATCGTGCCAAACGCAATGCGATCGCCGTCGTGAATCACGAGTGCGGTGACGCGGCGCTGATTCACAAACGTGCCGTTCTTGCTGTCGAGATCTTCCACGACAATCTGCCCCTCGCTTCGCCGCAAATGCGCGTGTTTGCGGGAGACGGAATATTCTTCGACGGCGAGGTGACACGCCGGATCGCGACCGACCAAAAATTCCGGCAGATCGTCGCTGAAATGAAATTTGCGACCGGTGAGTGGACCATTCATGACTTCCAGATTTGGCACGGTGTCTTGATCGAGTGCCTTCAACACTTTTTTGAGGAGTTTGACCTCCATGATGTCGGAGTCGGTGATCTCGTTGAACGATTGTTCGAGGACATCGGCGCGGGAAAATTGAATATGATATTGGCCGATCGTGATGAGGTCGTCGCTGCGCAACACGTAGCGCTCGCCGCGTTGAATCGCCGTGCCCGACAAGCGCGTGCCCGTGGTGCTCCCCACGTCCATCAGAAAAAAATCGTCGCCGCTGTGGCTGATGATGGCGTGACGCCGCGAGACATCGGGGCCCGCCAAGACGAGTGTGTTGTCGGATGTCGCGCCCACACTGATTTCTGCGCGGTCGCACGGCACTACGCGGCGGTCGTTGGTGCCCTGTTCAGTGATGATCAATTGGGGCATTGGAGTTTATGGTCGCGCAAATATTGCTGCGCAATTTGCGCCTGTGACGGAAAGTTATTCGCGTGCGCCTTCAGAAAATTGCAAAAATGCACGGTCCCTGCACTCACATGCGATTCCTGAAAATCGAGTGTGCCCAAATTGTACAAGCTGCCCGCGTGTTGCGGATCGATGGTGAGTACGCGCTCCCACGCGGTGCGCGCCTCGCGATGATGCGCCAATCGCTCGTGCGCCACGCCCAACCCGTACAGGGCATCGAGCGACTTGGGTTGTAATTGCACGGCCCGGGCCAACGCGGTGACCGCGCGACCAAACGCCACCTTCGACTCGGGAATTTTTTTGTCGGCTTGCAACGCTTCACCTTCTTGAATCGCGGCGATGCCTTCATCGTAGCGGGCCCGGGCGTCGGTTGCCGTTTGCTCGCTCGTCCCTTGCTGACGCATGTTTTGGGCCTCTTTGGTTTTGCCCTGCAATTGCAAAACCTTCGCGAGTTGTTCGTAGACGTGCGCTTTGTTGGCGCTGTCCTCCAGCGCGAGCCGATACCGAATGGCGGCGTCTTCCAGGCGATTCATTTCGACATACAAGTCCGCCAAGTTGAGGTGCGCCTCGACAAAGTGCGGTTTGAGTTGCGTCGCCAGCCGAAATTTTTCCTCGGCGCTTTCGTAGAGTTTGTGGCGTGCGCCATCGTCCTTCGCCTCGCGGCCTTTCATAAAGTAGGCGAGTCCCATGTTGTAATGCGCCTCGGCGAATGTGGCGTCTTTTTTGATGGCGAGGTGCAGGCTCTCGATCGCCTGATCGAATTTGCCCTGCTGAATGTAGACCGCGCCGATGTGTGAGTAGGGCGTGGCATAATCTTTGTCGATCTTGATGGCCGATTTGAAATGTTGCAGTGCCAGATCGAGCAGACCCTGCTGTTTGTAGAGAATGCCCAGGTTGTTGTGGGCCTCGGCATAATCGGCACTCAGTTGGAGTGCGGTTTTGAGTTCGAATTCTGCCTCGGTGTATTTGCCAGCGCTCAGCAAAACGGCGCCACGATTGTTGTGCTCGACCGCCCGCGGTGTTGGAGTGATCGTGGGTTTTCCGTCGGCCACCGCGGTGCACCAACCGAGAATCATCACCACGAACAGTATTCGTCGCCCCACACAAAATCGCATGCGGGCTTTGTATAGGAATCGGTGGGTGATCTCAAGGATTTGCTGTGAGATTTTATTTTCATTCAGCAATGAGTGTGTCATATACCGCGCGGGGATTACCTCTACATTTCCATTATGGCCGATCCGATTACGATGCCTGGCGAACAAACGATCGTGCGCTCGCGCAGTGCGGGGCGTGAAGCCATGTTGCCGCCGTATGTCGTCATCGCCGATGGCCCGCATCGCGGCGCGCGTTTTCCGCTGCGCGAGGGCGAAAATTTACTCGGGCGTCATTCCGCCTGTCACATTTTGCTCGAAGATCAAAGTGTCTCGCGACGTCATTGCCTGATCGAGCGTTCCTCCGATCATATTATGGTGCGCGATCTGGGCAGCAAGAACGGCACCGTGGTGCAAGGCCGTCTGCTCAGTGAATCCGTCACGGTGGGGCACGCTGATTTAGTGCAAACCGGTATTTACACGTTGCGCCTCATTACGCGCGCCGTGAGTGCCGAGGAAGAATTGGCCGAAGTCCCGACCGCGGCGGCTGGTGCGGTCGAGCCGGCGGACGCGGAACCTTCGGCGGAAACGGCGGCGGTGCGCGCAGAGGAGCTCGCCGCCGATGCCGACGCGGTCGCTGCCGAGGCGGCGGCGACCGACGATGCGACGACTGGCGCACCGCGTCGGCGCTGGCCGTGGCTGATGCTGCTCCTGTTGGTATGCGCGGGCAGCGCCGCCGCAGCGTACCACTATTTTTTTGCGGAACCGCCGACACCGACCGCACCGCGCAAAATGCTCACGCGCGTGATTCCCGCCGAACCCAATCCAGCGCCCATCGATGCCACGCAACCCGCCACGCCCGCCGCGCCGACCGAAATCCCGGTCTTTCTCGATTTTGCGTCGAGCCCCATGCCCGCGCGCGTCACATTTTTGGATCACGATTACGGGGTCACGTCGTCGGGTACGTCACTGCGCGCCAATGTCTCGCTCACCGTCGGCGAACAATACACCGCCGAGGGCCATTTCCTCATGGCGGAATTTAACGAGGAATATGTGGAGCGTTCCAATTTCACCATGACGCTCGACAAAACGCTCGTGCCGATTTTTTTCCGGGCCCCGATTGGCGTTTTTAAAATCGAAAAACTCCCCCACGATGTCGAACTCACGCTCAGTGGCAGTTTTGCGTATGATCCGTTCAAGACCCGCACGACCACGCTCAGCGATATTGCGTATGGCAAACCCATCTACATTCCGTACGGTCGTTACACCGTGGAATTACGCCGCGGGCGCGAGATTGGCGCGTCCGGGCAATTCACGCCCGCCATTGTGTACAGCCGCGAGGTGTTTCTCACCGAAGACGCGCCGCAGTTTGCGCTGCAAGTCACGCCCGAAGATCTGGGACAATTCCCCGTCGAAATTACGTCGGTGCCCACCAACGCCGATGTCTTCATCGACACCAAAATGGTCGGCAAAACCCCGTACAAGGGCGATTTCCCGGTGGGCGAGCATTCGCTGATTTTGCGCAAAGAAGGCTACTTTGATGCCGCGCAACAACTCAAAAACGAGGTGAATGTCTTTGTCCACATCGAGGTGCCGCTCAAAACCACGGCCGCTGGCGAGTTGCTGAACGACGGGCATCAACTCGTGTTGCAAGGTCGCTTCAAAGAGGCGATGGCGAAATTGAGTCAGGTCTTTGAACGTAATCCCACACCATTGGAAACCGCGAAGGCGCAATTTTTGTTGGGACTCGGATTTCTCGGCGTGAGCGATTTCACGACGGCGCAAGGGTATTTCGAACAGGCCAAGGCGAATCCCGCATACGAATTGCGCGCGAAGTTGGGTTTGGTGCGCGTGTTGGTCGCGCAGAAAAAACCGCTCGATGGCCTGCCGCTCCTGGTCGAAGTCATGTTGCGCGCCTCGGACGACAAAGTAATTGAAGAGGCGAAGGGCGCCTTCAAAGAAGTCTCGCCGCTGCGTTCGGTCATGTATGTCCGCACCGACCCCCCCGGGGCCACGGTCTACGTGAACGGCGAGGCCATGGGCACCAAGACGCCACTCATTTTGCACGATCTGGGGTTGGGCAATTACAAATTGCGGATCGAACATGTCGATTTTGAATCCAAAGAGATCAGCATCAATCTCACCGTGAACGAATTCAACCCCGTCCTCGTGACGTTGTCGCCAGTGGCGAAATAATGTTCCGAGGGACGAGGGACGACCGCTCCCATTCGGTCGCTGGGACGAAGGACGAAACTGCAGTGAATGTTTTTTCGTCCCTCGTCCATCATCTATTGCTTGATCCCCCCCGACGTCGTCTGTTACACTCCCTTCATGCTGCAATATCGCGATACGCCCACAGGGCAGGTGGTGAGTGCGGGATACCCCACCGTGGAAGACCTCATCGATTCGGAAAATTTCGACGTCATCAATAAAACCTTCGAGGCCGCGTATCAGCAGTTGGAAGGCCTGGCGCGGCACAAGGGCGGAATGAAGAAGAGCGAAGACGTTCGCCGGGCGATGGTCTCCATCGAAACGGTCATGGATCTGTTGCGGGAACTGCTCTCCATTAAATATCAGCTCCAGGCCCTCAATGCTGGCCAGAAACCCGAAAATAAATGAACTGCTGCGCCCACGCAACTTTATCACGGAGGGCTCTGCCCCCGCGCCCCCGACATCGCGGGGATCGCTGGACTGGCAAAGCCAGATCCAGCTCCCGAAATGTTGACGCAACTTCAGAATCGTCTCTCGCCGATAACTACAGTGAGGAGACTTCCATATGAGTGACGCGCGTTCCATGAGAATTGATCCATTCGCCATTCAGGGTGCGGTTGCCAAGCGCGCGCCGCGGGCCTCGGTGACGGGTTCGACCTTTGGCGACATCATGAGCGTGGCGGGTGCGTTTGCGCCGTTGGCGGGCGAAGTCGGGTATCAAACCAGCGGCAGCGCCAATGCGGCGGCCGTGCTGCATTCCGCGTTTTCGGCACTTCCCGATGCGGCTGGAGTGAGTTCTGGCGGTATGGGTCTGGGCGAATTGCCCGGCATGTACGGTCCGGCGCGTTCGACCGGTGCATTCCCTGGCGATCCGGCCTTGGGCGGGGGCAGCTATGGTAACGGTTACAGCGGCGGTACCGGTCAGTTAACGGCCGCGGATCAATCCGAACTCATGAACCAGATGAATCAAAATAATTTGCAGTTGTTGGGACTCCAGGCCAACATGCAGAACAATATGCAAGGCTGGACGACCAAATCGAACGTCTTGAAATCGGTCCACGATGCCAAGATGGCCATGATTCAACACTTCGCGGTCCGCGGATAATGCGAACGCGGTCTCTTAAAAAAAACTGCAGTGTTTTCAATTGCCTGCCTGCCCACTCATCCCGTATAATTCACGGTGGTGAGTGCTGCTGCTGTGCGGCGCTCTGCGATGCGGATTTCGGGGGATTCATATGATCGCCATGGAGCGGAAGGATTTAGCACTCATGATGGAATGCGGGTACATCCTCGTCGGGATGCAGCGATTTAAAGAGGCGCGACAGGTGTTCGAGGGCGTGACGGTGCTCGCGCCGGACAGTGAAATTCCGATGGTGGCGATTGGGTCCGTTGCGTTTTGCGAAGGGAAATTTAAAGAGGCCGTGAAGTGTTATCAGCGTGCCTTGAAGCAAAACGCTGGCAGTCAATTCGCGCGCGCCTATTTGGGTGAGGCGTTATTTTTTCTGGGCGATACGCCCGCCGCACTCGTGGAATTGAATGCGGTGGCCGCGCAGGATGTCGACGGCAAGGCGGGGATTTTTGCGATCGCCCTGCGCGACGCGATTGGCCAGGGTTTCACGCCGACCATGTTGGCGAGCAGCGAACCGGTTTCGGTGACCGGAAAGGATTTTGCCGATGCGACGTAGCCTCTTGATCTTCATTGGTGTGTTGTCTCTGCTGGTCGCGTGCGAACGCAGTGAGGTCTTTGGGGGACTGACCCAGTCCGATGCCAACGAGATTCTGGTACTGCTCACCAGCCACGACGTCGAGGCGGCGCTGACCCGCGAGGTTCGCCAAAACGAAACCTTCTTCGGCGTCGCCGTGGCGTCCAAAGATATCGGTCGCGCCCGGCAGCTCTTGCAGGAAAACAATCTGCCGCGCCACAAGCGACCGGGTCTCGAAGAAATTTTCAAGGACAACGCCACGATTATCCCATCGCCGCAAGAGGTGCGCGGCAAGGCCATGCTGGCGTTGAAAGGTGAAATCATCAACGCCCTGGAAAGCATTCCAGATGTCATCGAGGCCGATGTGTTGCTCAATGTGCCTGCGGCCGAGGATTTCGCCGCCGATGCGCCACCGCAACGTACCACGGCATCGGTGACCATGAAAGTCCATCCGACCGAGCAGGCGCTGACCGCCCTCACGGAAAATAAGATTCAGCGTTTTGTGGCCAATGCGGTCGAAAAGCTCGATCCGCGCGATGTGAGCGTGATTCTCACCTATGCGGGCGCCCCGACGACCGGCGTCTTGCCGGGACAAACCGTGATCCTGTCGGGCGATGCGAATAAAAAAGAGGTGAGCGCCAAAGCACCGCGCGAGCTGATTGGCGACGGCACCGACGCCGTTTCGGTGGCGGGACTCTCGGTCAGTCCGACCAGCGCGGGTCGACTCAAACTCTACTTGGGATTATTTTTGGGCCTCGTGGCCATGTTGGCGTTGGGATTGGTCGTCATGGTGATTCAGGCGAGTCGCATGCGTCAGGAAATGCACAATCAAACCAATTTCCCGGCCTTGACCGGCGGGACCAACGCCGACGAAGAACCGCAGCGGCAGTTGGGTGAAGAGATCGAAATGTAGACGCAACTTCGGGGCGCGGGCGACCCGATACTAGCAGTAGAGGATTTGCGTATGGAATTTTCACGCTTACGACCCGATATCATTAAGTACGAGGTCCGGGAACTCGCCGGGACCAACGTGCAGGCCGCCCAACACAAGAAACGGGGCGGTTTCGGGCGGTTTCTTTCCGGCATGGGCCGCATGTTGGGCGCGATTGCGGCGCCGCTCTCGTTTATCTTTCCGCCCGCAGCGCTTGGTGCAGCGGGCGCCTACGGGGTCTCGAAAATTGGCGACATGGTGCAACTCGGCGCGGCCAAAAAAATGATGCGCGATCAGCAATCGACGGAACAACCTTTGGGGCAGGTTTTCATTCCCGGCCTCACCCAAACCGCAATGGACCTCACCCGCGACACGGGCGTGTCTGCGGGTTCGCGCGACCAACAGGCGATGGGCATCCTGATGGCGCGTAACGACATGACCATGGCCAGCGCCCAGAATGTGTAAAAACTTATGGTAATCGACTTGAAACGCACGTCCCCATCGCATTTGCGGGTGGTTGCATCGAAAACCGATGACGGCACCGCTGTGTCGAACAGTGGCGCCGCTACCGCCGGGGACGCCGCCCCGAGCAGTTTTGCGATGCGCTGGAAAGATATTGCGGGGACAGCGACCGCTTCCTCCCCTCCGAAACGGGTGGGTAGTGCGCTCTGGAATGCCAAGCCCACAGCGGAGTCTTCACCTCTGCTCGCCTTGGTCGAAAAACTCGACGCCGTGCGGGAAAGTGCGTCGGTGGGGAAGGCCACCACCGCCGATGTGAAGGCCGCCGCGGCGGCGTTGTGCGACGCCTTTAGTGCACATCCGGCCTGCAAACAGTTTGCGCAGGCCATCGACAAATCGCTCACCGTCGTTCCCGCCGACAAACGGGTCGACGCCAAAGCGAGTATTGCCGCGGTACTCGTTGCCAGCGGCCGCATTCCCCTTGCGTAAACAGCCCACATCACGCCCCGCTCGTGGGGTCGTCAGTCGCCAGAAAAATATCGCCCGTCAATTTTCAAAAAAAAATCCGCTGTAATTTCATCGCCATTTTTTCATCGCCCCGCGTTCGCCTTCCATAAATGCTGGCATACATGCTGCAAACTCTCTGCTCCGGACAGCCAGCGAGTTAGCATGCAAGGGGGAGCGCGTATGGCACGAATGGGATTGAAGCCGAAACCGAAGGTTCGCCGCGTCGTGAAGCCCGCGCGGCCCGTCGTGACGGCCCAGATGAAACAGGCCGAGGAGCGCAAATTGGAAGAACAGCGCCGCCACAATGACCTCGTGAAGCAATATTTCCCTTACGCGACCTCCATCGCGAATCGTGTGGCGCAGTCGCTGTCGTCCGGGGTCGATTACGACGATATTCTGTGCAACGCGCGGTTGGGATTGCTCGAAGCCGCGCAGCGGTATGATTCGACCCAAGACGTTGATTTTCGAACGTTCGCGTATTACCGCATCAAGGGCGCCATTTTCGACGGCTTGCGCAAGAGCGGTTGGATTCCGCGTTCGCTCTACGCCAAATTGAAGTTCGAAGAGGCCGCGAACGATTATTTGCAATACATGTCGCATCGTCAGGCGCACGAAGAGCACACGCAAAAAAGCGAAGAGGCCGCGATTCATCAAACCGTGAACAGCCTGGCCTCGATTTACGTGATTTCGCTGGACGCCGACGAAGAGATTGATGTGATCGATGAGAATCAGGTCGACCTCGAACAAAAAACCGCGCTGCATCAGGTGCGGTCACATATGCGATTGGCGATCAACGCGCTGCCGCCGAAAGAAAAACAACTCATCATGATGTACTATTTTCAAAATCGAACGCTGGAAGAGGCGGGCGAGAAATTGCATTTGTCGAAATCGTGGACCTCGCGCCTGCATGCGCGCGCGCTGGAAATGCTCATGAACCAGATTCGCAAGATGACGGGTGAGATCGACGGCGCGGCGAGCCTCTTGACGGCCGAGGCCTTGGGCAATGCGTTGGGCGCCATTCCGGACGCGAGCGGAGAATAATCGTATGGCAATGGATCCTTTTTTGAGTGTGGTGTCGAGTGTCGCGAGTCAGTCGCTCGATGTGACGAAGACGCCGGCGCTGCCGGTGGATTCGGCGTCGGCGGGCAATTCGGATTTCAAACAGATGATGGACCAGATGGGATCGCAGGAGGATTTGGCGGCGTCGTTGGGGATTTCGCCCAGCGATTTGCAATCGGGTGGCGAATCATTTCAGGTGATTTCCGCCGAAGGGATTACGCCCGCCGCGGAAAATTTGAGCGCCATGGGGAACTCGTCTGGTGGCGGTACGGACAAGGTCGTGCAGTTGCTGCAGGAGTTAAATACGGGACAAAACAAAGCGGATAATTTACTCAACGACATGCTCTACAGTGGGAAGAAATTTTCCAACCAGGAATTGTTGGCGATTCAGGCGCGGATTTTTCAATTTGTGCAACTCAATGAGCTCGCCGTGAAAACGGCGAGTGAAGGGGTTTCTTCCATCAAAACCGTATTGAATGCGCAGGTTCAGTAATCAATCATCGCAACATGTGGGGCGTGTCATGGATGTGTTAGCCAATCATTACCGAGAGCAAGCCGCCGCGCTCATGATCGCGCGTCATGCGATCGATGCCAAGCAAGCCCAGCAATGGTGCGCTTTTGCCGACGATGCGTTGTTGTTGTCGCGCGTGACCGCACTACTCCAATTATCGCCCGAGGTGCGCTCGCAACAGATCGCCGAACAATTGGCCCGTTTGCAAACGGCGGAACAAGTCGTGCTCATGAGCGAGATTCATCCGAGTTGGTTGGTGGATTTGTTGCGCCATGAATCGCCGCGCGTGATTGGGGTGTTGCTCCGTCTGTTGCCGTCGCGGCACGCGCGTTTTGTGGTGGAACATTTGCCCGCGCATGTGCGCGAACGTCTGCCGCACGTCATCGAGGCGTTTGTGGTCGACGATCAGGTGTTGCGCATTGTGCGGCGCCGCTTCGAGGCGAATTTCCTGGCGGTGCCGTCATCGGCGCATATTGAAGAACTCACGTTTGCCACGCTCTTCGCGCTGACACACGAAGAACTGTGCGCGCTCTTTCACGATCTCGGTGTGCAGGAACTCGCGATGGCGTTGGGTCGTTTGGAACCGTCCGCGTTGCGCGTGCTGCTGAATCGACTAGAATTTAGCGATGCCAAGGCGTTGCGACATCGCATGGCACATTTGGGTGATATTGATCCGTTGCTCACGCGCGAGGCCCAATACAGCATTTTGGAATTGTCGCTGGAAAAAGCCGAACCCTCGACGTTGTTGCAGGAAATTGGGATTCAGGCGTTTGCGAAGGCGCTGGAACCGGCGCATCTCGGCATGGTCGCTTGCTTACGTCAAAAATTGCCGCCGCCGCTCGCGTATCTGTTGCAACGCGAGGTCGACATGCAATTGCCGAATCACACCGTCGAGCGGGTGCGCGCGCGTCAAGCCATTGTCATGCAACGCGTCGGTTGTCTGATTCGCGAAAATATCATCGATGCGAAATGGTGGCGCGCCCTGCCTGTGGAAGTGCGTCAGGCCGTGGCCTCGCAAAATGAGATTACCGCCGCGACGGAACAAAATTCTGTCAGCGACGCCCCGCAGGAACATTCCCGCAAGTCATCCCTTCCGGAGGTTCGCGCGAGTGTGTTATCATGAAGGCTATGTCCAAAAAAGTGATCAAGGGTGGTGATTTGTCGCACGAGACCTCGCTCGCAGAGCGCGTGCAGGAACGTGCGCCCGCCGAGCGCGCCGTGCAACTCGCCAGTGAATTTGGTGGTGTCGTGCAACGCAAAACGCTCGACGCGCAACGTCACGCCGAAGAAATTATTGCCGATGCAGAAACCGAAGCGGCCCGTATTCGCGCAGATGCTGCCGCGGTGTTGCAGGAAGTCGAATCGGTGCGTTTGCTGGCCCACACCGATGGACATCGGGAAGGTCGCGAGGCGGGACTCGCCAGTGTGACCGACATGTTGCTGCACTACGAAACGTTGCGCGAAAAATTTTTCACCACCGCCGAACCGGAAATTCTGGCGCTCGTCATGCAAATCACCGAAAAAATTATTGGGCGCGTGGCGGAATCGAAAGGTGAACTTATTCGCGCCGTGGTGCGCCAAGCCATTGAAGCCGCGATTGGCGATCGCCTGCTGGTCCGCGTGAATCCTGCCGATCTCGCGCATCTCACCGCCGCCGAGTCCGAATTGCGCGACTTAATCGATCGCACCCGGCGACTGCATTTCAAAGACGACGAATCGATTAGCCCGGGCGGTTGCATCATCGAATCCGAAGTGGGCACCATCGATGCGCGCCTGGAAACGCAATTAAAGGCGATTCGCAAGGCGTTAGAGTTGAAATGATATTTTTAAACTAGGTATTCTATGCGCAACACGAAATCCGAATTGCCCGTGATCGATTTTCAACAATACGCGCACAACCTCGCGGCGATTTCGACCTACAGCATCAAGGGGAAAGTCACAGAGCTCACGGGTTTGGTGGTGAAGGCCGTCATGCCCGGCGTGCGCGTTGGCGAGTTGTGCCTGATTGAACCGTCGCCATTTCAAACGCCGATCAAGGCCGAGGTCGTCGGATTTCGCGATCAAGAAGTGTTGCTCATGCCGCTGGGCGAATTGGAAGGGATTGGCTTGGGTAACGCCGTGATCCCGACCGGCGGGTGTTTGCGGGTGCGCGTCGGCGACGGATTACTCGGTCGTGTGTTGAATGGTTTGGGCGATCCGCTCGACACCGCGCAACATGGTCCGTTGGAATTCACGACCGAATATCCCGTGACCGCCACGCCACCGGCCGCGCTCTCGCGCCAACGCGTGACGCGCCCGTTGTCGGTCGGCGTGCGCGCCATCGATGGTTTACTCACGTGCGGCGAAGGCCAACGCATCGGATTTTTTGCGGCGGCCGGCGTGGGAAAATCCACGATGATCGGCATGATCGCGCGCCACACCGAGGCCGACGTGAACGTGATTTGTCTGGTCGGCGAACGCGGTCGCGAGGTGCGCGATTTTATCGAAACCGATTTGGGTGAAGAAGGACTGCGGCGTTCGGTGGTGATTGTGTCGACGTCGGACGAACCGTCGCTCGTGCGTATGAAGGCGGCGTATGTCGCCACCGCCATCGCGGAATATTTTCGCGATCAGGGAAAACGCGTCATGCTCATGATGGATTCCGTCACGCGGTTTGCGCGCGCGCTGCGCGAGGTTGGTCTCGCGGTCGGCGAACCGCCGGCCCGCCAGGGGTACACGCCATCGGTGTTTTCCACATTGCCGCGGCTGCTCGAACGCTCCGGCAATTCCGACAAAGGTTCGATCACCGCATTTTACACCGTGTTGGTCGCCGGCGACGACATGAACGAACCGATCGCCGATGAAGTCCGTTCCATTCTCGATGGGCACATTGTGTTGTCGCGCGCGATGGCCGCGCGCAGTCATTATCCCGCGATCGATATTTCCGAAAGTGTGAGTCGTGTCATGGACAGTATTATTACCGATGAACACAAGGCCGCCGCGCGCAAGATGCGCGAGGTGATCGCGAATTACGAAAAGGAACGCGATCTGATTTTAATCGGTGCGTATGAAGAAGGCAGCGATCCGAAGGTCGATTACGCGATCGAAAAAATCGACGAGGTGAATGCGTACTTGCGACAAGACGTGGAAGAGAACGCCAACATGGACGAGAGCGTGAGTCAGCTCGAAGAGCTCTTTTCATAAACGGGGTCCACAGTGGCGAAACAACGCTATCGGCTGGAAATATTGCTGCGCATGAAATTGCGCCAAAAACAGGCGGCTGAGCGGGCGTTGGCCCGGGCGATCATCGATTTGAAAACGGCGCGCGAGAAGGAAAAAACCTTGGTCGAGGAGAAAGAAAAAATTGTGGAGCGTTGGATCGCGAATCGCCGTGAGATGGCCGAGGCAATGAACGCTGGCGGAAAAATTTTCGATGGCACCGTGCATTTAAATTTTTTGCGCAAACTGAAAGAAGACGAAGTGGCGAAAGAGGAAGAGATTGAAGAGCAGCGCCGTGTGATCGAACGCTGCGAAGAAATCGTGCGACGCCGAAAACGCGATTACATCGACGCGGCGAAGGCGTTGCAGGTCATGGAAAAACACAAGGCGCTCTGGCACAAACGCGTGACGTTGGAGCTAACGCGCGAAGAGGAAAAACGATTCGATGAATTGGCGGGGACGATTCATCAATTGCGCAAATGGCGCGGGGGCGAGGAGTTGAGTTAATGGATCCGGGACGCATTCAAGATAAACCACCGCCAGCGCCGCCGCGCGAGGACTCGTCGCGCGAGTCGGCGACGTCGAAGCGTCAGCCCTCGATGTTCGATCAGGTCGTGCAACAAGCGCGTGTTGCGCCCGCATTGCCCTCGATGTCACCCGAGACCAAACAGCAATCCGGCGAGCAAGGCACGCAAGACAAACAGCGCGAACGTGAACGCGAACGCACGCGCACGCAGCGGCGCGACGGTACGCGCACGAAACATGAGTCCGATCATGAAAACAAAAATGTAGAGAGTGGGAGTTCGCGCGGTGTCACGCACGTCGCGGTGAAGGCCGCAACCAAGCGCGAGGGAGATAAACAGCAAGGCGAGCAGCATGGCCAGGGCGCGGGCGGTGGGCGCGGCGGATTTTCGCCCAAAGAACAGGCGAAGGTCGCCGACAAAATTGCGAAGTCGAAGGCCGATGTCGGTCGTGCGGTGGCGGCCGCACCGTTGCACGACGCGGGCGTAGAAGTCGCGGGACCACAGGGTTTGCACGCGGAGCAGATGCAACGGTTGGTGAACTTGTTGGTGCAATCGATTCAGTTGGGCAAAACCGCGGTGGGCGGCGACGAACTCTTGGTCGCCTTGCATGCCTCCATTTTCAAAGGTCTCCGTTTGCGTTTGCAGACCAGGGCTGGTAAGGTCGCCGTCATATTTGAAAGTGACGACGCGGGTGTGCGCAAATTATTTTCGCGCGAGGGGCGACGCATCCAGCGCGCCCTCGAGGCACGTGGTGTGGCGGTCGATTCTGTGGCCGTCGTGGTGTAATGGTTGTCTCACAGTTGACTCATTCATACGAGGCGCGCATGGGGGTTCGTCCATGGCAATGGTCACTACCAAAAATGTCTGCAGCCGACGTGCGTTTGCATGAGGCGGTGCGAAATTGTTTTGCCTCGACCGCCGAGCGCAGTGCCGTGCAAGCCGCCGTGCATGCGGTCCTCGTCGCGCATCTGGGGCACGATCTGTTGTTCTACGCCGACGGCCTGTGCACCAAACCGTTTGGACAATGTATCGATGCCGCCAGCGATGGCCTGGTCTGTGCGGCGTTGTCGCTCCCACCCGCCAATGGCGCGGTGTTGCTGCTCATCGATCATTGGCCCGCCGCACTCATGACGGATCGATTGTTGGGCGGCAATGGCAGTCGCGGCACCGATCCGCTGCCGCTCACCGAAACCGAATTGGGTGTGTTGCAATTTCTCATCATGCAACTCCTCGCCGCGTGTCACACCGCCATGCCCACGCCGGCAAAATTTCATCTGCGCTTCGATCGCTTCATTCCGCGCGCGCACGACATCGCGGAAATTTTTCCGCCGAGTGAAATGGTGAGTCTGGCGTCGTGGCGCATTGGCGTGGGTGCGCATGTTGGTCAGGTGCGTTTGGTGTTGCCGAAATCTTTTGGCGATGCGGTGCAACAGTTGCGTGGTGAATCATCGACAAGCCCGCTCGCCGATTTGGTCGCGCAGGTGCCGCGCTTTGCCACCGATCGCATTCCCCTCTGGATGGAAGCGGGGCGTTGCGAATTAACGCCCGTCGATCTCGCCGGACTCGAAGTCGGCGACGTCGTCGTATTCGATGCGTGCGAGGTGCAGTTGCACGACGGCGCGGTCACGGGCCACGTGCATTTGCGGACGGGCCACGGCGCGCATGGTGCGCTGCACGCGACCCTAGTGGAATCACCGCGCCTGTCGTGTCGCGTCCAACATTTTGAAGCACCAACAATTCCCGTGGCGCCGTTGCGACGCTGACCAGGATTACGAGGATCACGAAGGACGAGGGACTAGGAACGAGGGACGAGGGACGTTCGTTCGCTGCGCTCACTGGGACGAGGGACGCAACGCCAGTCACTGTAGTTGCGTCCCTCGTCCCTCGGTCTCTCGGTCACTTGATACAGAAAGAGGAAACTCATGGCACGTGATGCAGAAGATACCGATCTCGAAATTCCTGATTTGCTGGGCGATGAAGATGACGACGCCGCAGAGAAGGAATGGGACGAAGAGTTAGAAGACGAGGTCGAGGAACCGGAGGCCGCGCCGCCCGTGGCAAAAGCTGCGGTGCCGCGCCGTACCGCGACTGCCGCAAAAACCAAGCCCGCCGCCAGTGCGCTGCCCGAAAAATTCGGTGCGAACTTGCTCGGCATGACCGCCGATATTCCGGTGCAAGTCGTCGCGGTACTCGGCAAGACGGCCATCACCATGCAGGAATTATTGCAGATGGAACCCGATCAACTCATTTCGTTCGGCACGCCCGTGAGCACTGCCGTCGATCTCGTCGCCAACGGAAAATTATTGGCGAAGGGGGAATTGATCGAGATTGAAGGGCAACTCGGTGTGAAGATCGTGAAAATGATTAAGTAGCGGCATGTACCCCTCCTTTGTAAGGAGGGGCTGGGGAGGTAGAATGTTATTATTTCTTCTCGAAACCGCAGCGACCGACAGTGTGGGCGCGACGTCGCACGATCTGGTCTGGATGTTGGTCAAGATGGTGCTGGTGTTGGTAATCGTGTGCGGCGGCGCGATGCTGCTCTTGCGGTTCGTGCCGAAAATCGGCGCGTTGCAGGGCGGCGCGAGCGCGGCGGGCATCGAGATTCTGGGGCGCCGCGCGCTCGACCCCAAAAAACATCTCTGGATTGTGCGCGTGGGCACGCGGAATTTTTTACTCGGCACGAGCGAACAGAGTGTGCAGTGCGTGGCGGAATTAAACGCCGCGGATCTGCCGGCCACCCGCGAGGGGAAATCATGAGTCCTCAATCATTGAGCATCCCCCTCACCCAACCCTCTCCCCAATGGGAGAGGGGGAAAAAATCTGCGCGTTATGTTGCGGCGTGGATGTTTTCCATGGCCTTCCTCATTCCCGCCATGACGTGGGCCGACGTCGAGGCGGCGGGCGCGCCGGGTGTGTCGCAGCCGCTGGTGCTCATGTTGGTCTTGGCCGCGCTCGCGATGGCGCCGTTTCTGGTCATGATGGGGACGTCGTTTGTAAAGATCGCCGTGGTGTTGGCCCTCATTCGCAACGCGAT
>OBEQ012562238.1_pt1 | contig 33918 bp, 34 predicted proteins | sample 1670901 | NCBI WGS metagenome assembly OBEQ01 (sample SAMEA104232315, study PRJEB22302) | groundwater metagenome | biome: forest; feature: aquifer; material: groundwater | place: USA | collected 2011-08-07 | depth 5.4 m | reverse complement strand
TATTGCTTCAGGTGTACAATCGCCGGCGTAGTCTCGGCTATCCAGAGCCAGGCAAGCAGATGGTGCATTGGGGTGGCACGTATATGGTGTATCGACTGGAAGATGGCAAACCGCATCCGCGGAGTACCTACTTTCACGACACGTTCATTCTGCCTGCTCCAGTCGATTCACCTCCGCTTGGCGAGCAGTATATCAACTTCGTGTCATACACGGAGCTGATCGATGACGGCGCGGGGCTGCGAGTGTTCTCGCATGTCGGCGATTTGTATCCGATGGTTACGGAGTTCGATATAGAGCGCTGGTAAGCGCGCCTCTAGAAAGTACAAAATTGGCGGCGTCCGCATTTGGACGCCGCTATTTCTTTTTGCAAAAACAAATGAGGCGGTCTAATATGACCGCCTCGATCTCTGTTTTGGCTCAGGAGCTGCTTCCAACTCATCAGCCGAGAAAGCACCGTCTGTACCTGGCGCATCAACACTGTATTCTTCGCGGCCATCTGGGTGTATTCGGCCGTTGATTATTGATCCAGAGGCTCCACATTCTGGCCCTTGTTTGACTACCTTGACCTTTTGCCCAAATCCAAATTTGAAATCGCGCTCAGTCTCCACAGTACCCCTCCTTTAAGGTGATGAGTCGAACAGTATGCTACTATCATACAATTATGTAGAGAATTGTCAAGAGCGATGAAATAATTTTTGAATTGCAATCAGCAGAAACATCTGGGGCAACGCCAACTGCCTTTTCCATCGCCATGGTTCATTTAAGAGCCGCCAGAGCCATTCTAGCCCGTGCTCGCGCCACAACTTTGGGGCGCGTTTTTGTTTGCCCACAATAAAATCAAAGGTGCCCCCTACTCCCATCATCACCGGAATATTGAGTTCTTTTTTGTGTTTTGCAATCCACACGTCTTGTTTAGGTGCACCCCAGGCTATTAATAAAATGTCTGGATGAGCTTTTTTAATCATCTCCACTAGGCCTGGCTCCTCTGGAAAGCCATGGTGAGTTCCCACAATTTTTAGTCCAGGATGGCGCTCCACTAATATCTCTTTGGTACGCTCGGCTACTCCATACTCTCCACCGAGCAGAAATATAGAATACCCTTCATTTGCTGCTTCACGCGCCAAGAAATGCACTAAATCAACACCGGTAATGCGTGGAGGAATGGGCTGTTTTAATAAGCGCGCTGCCAGCAGTATCCCTGCCCCATCGGCCAAGCACAAATCAGCTTGATCAAGCACCGCTTTAAAGGCATGGTTGCGCCGAGCCTCCATCACAAACTCGGTGTTGACGGTAGTAATGTGATGAGGAGTTTTTTGATCAATAAAATGGTGGATGTGCTGAAGAACTTCATCCAAAGAATCGGTATTAATTGTAATGCCTAAAATCGAAGCTTTGTCAGTCATTTCTTCGAGAACTCTCGTTCAATGATATTTTTTAGGTTTTTATGAAACGCTTCTTTGCTGAATTGCTGTGCATGTGTAGAGATGGCATGTGGATCAAGCGTGTCTTCGATCTTTTCTAAATCCAGAATGGCTTGTTTCATACCCGAAGTAGAATGATCATCAAATAAAATGCCGGTTTTCCCCTGCACCACGGTCTCGGTAGCTCCATCTTTATTATATGCCACCACTGGCCGGCCGGCTGCCATAGCTTCTACTGGCACTAAGCCAAAATCGTCAATTCCCGGCCACAGAAGCGCCCGGCAATTTTGCAGCTCAGAGGCTACTTCATCATCGGATAAAAAACCTAAGAATTTGATGGTTGGGCCTGCCATGCGTTGCAAACGCTCTTTGTCTTCACCAGTACCTATCACATGCAGTTCTCGTTTTAGCTCGGTACATGCTTGCACGGCCAGCTCCAGCCGTTTTGGTGGGGTAAGCCGGCATACGGTGACGTAATAATCTTTGGTTGTTTTGCTCACACTATAGTGGGCAATATCAACACCAGGGTATAAAACCTCGCTATCTCGATGATAAAACTTGGCTAGCCTCTTTTGCACCGTTTTGCTGTTGGCAAAACATACGTCTGGGCGCTGTGCCGCAATGTAGTCCCACTGACGCAAATGATGCAAAAATCGCTGGATCACCGTGGCCTTTAATCCCTTGTCCCATCCGCGTTCTTTTAAATACGGAAAATAGTAGTCCCACAAAAATCGGGTCGGGGTGTGATAATAACATAGATGGAGTGTGCTAGGTTGGGTAATCACTCCATGAGCAAACGCACTCGAAAAAGACACCACCACATCGTATTCGCTTAGATCAAATTGCTCGATGGCCCACGGATAGAGTGGCATACCTAGGGTGTGTCCACGGGTGTGCACTATGGGTAATTTTTCAACCACCGAGGTGCGAATGTCCCACCCATCCATTTTGTGATGCATACGCTCGGCAGAATAGCGCAACGTGTAAATTGGGGCATCTGGATAGATTTCGTGCACATGCTCCAGTACCCGCTCTCCGCCACCATAGGTCAACAAAGAATCGTGTACAATGGCTAGTCTCATGGTAACAAGACCTGAACTCGAGTTGTTTCAAAAATACGGTTTTGCATTGGTATTATTTTAACACAAAAGCTGAAAAAATGATGTAGTATGTTGCATTTATCGGGCTTTTCATTGTATAGTAATGCCACTTGTAGTCTGCCTAGGCATTGAAGCTTAAGCAGAAGCACTTTTCTTCTTTATCCTCGTGGGCATGTATGGAGGGCACTATGATGTATGATGACCTAGATTTTGTGCGTTTGAATGACTCAGTTAGCTGTACGGTATTGGATGGCCATGTACTGCTGCGTCTCAAAGTATTTCTTGAAGGAGGTGAATACATCGATCTAACTCAAACTCTACCAGAAATTGTCAACGGTGGGCTTATCAATCTTTTTCAAGATAGTGAGTCAGAATCTCGGAAGCTTTTTGAAGACGCGTGCAGGGAGTACGGTGATACACTAATTGTCATGGCCCGGGGTTTTAGCTTGGCTGCATCTCTCGCCATGAGATTCTATGAACATGGCGGTGATATTGCTGCGGAAGCTTTTCACCATCAGGTAGAGGGCACCTATGCTACCATGCTGGCACTTGAGAAAGCCTTGGAGAAGAAGGCCCAAAATGCACCTTTTATAGAGAGGCATGAGCATATCAAGCCTGAACCGCGATGTGGTCCGGCTGTTGAAGGCAGAGGTTCTCTGAAAGACTATGATGTTAATCTGGGTGCTATCGTGAGGCAACTGGATGTGCCTAAGTTTTCTCGCGAGGAGGATTGATACATGTTGAGGCTTGGTGTGTTTACCCAGGCCTCTCATTTTTGGGTATTTATTAGAACTTCCAGTGTTTTTTGAGCTGCCAGAGCCCATGAAAATTGTTCGAGCCGCTTTTCGCCCAAGTTAGCCATTTTAGTGGCTTTTTCGTTATTGGTTAACACTGAGTACAGTGCGGTGGCTAATTCTTCTTCGTCTTTGGGATGGTGCAGGTACATTACTGCTTCTCCTCCAACCTCAGGGATAGATGAATTATGGCTGGCAATTACTGGTACACGAGCAGCAAAGGCTTGCAAAATAGGCAGACCAAAGCCTTCATAAAGTGACGGGTAGACGTACACATTGGCTGCAGACAGCCAGGCCGCCAGTTCGGCATCTGTGCAGTTTGGTAGGTGTACCACCTGCAAGCCGCTTTGTCGGGCATGGGTAATGGCAGAAAATATTTTCTCGGCACCAAACCCAGTTTGACCGACCAATACGAGGCTGACCTCGGGCGTTTTTGATCTTAAATGCTCGGCGGCATTAATGAGCGTAATAGTGTTTTTACGCTCCTCTAGCCGGCCAATTGCCAAAATAATCTGAGTTTTTTCGAGCTTAGAAATGGCCGGAAATGCCTCTTTGTCTGCTTTTGGCAGCTCAATTAAGGCCTCTGGGATAGTGTGTAATCGCTCTTTCTCGATGTGTAAAAGCTGAGCACAGTCATTTTTGGTGGCTTTGCTCGGCACAATTACCTCAGCATGGTGCCTGTATACCCGATATGCTGCCAGTTTTTGCGATTTCTTTTCTGCTTCAGAATAGCTTTCGGGAAAATGAATCCAAGCTAAATCGTGGATGGTAGTAACACTCCGGCACGGGATATACGGTGGTAGCATGTAGCCAGGTTGAAAAAACATGTCCGGTTTATGCAGGAACAACTCAATAGGCAACCGAATTTGCGTCCAATATTTGGGGCTTTTAATTACTACCTGATGTTGAGCAAACGGTTCAGGTAGTGGTTTTGGTGTGTAGAGCCGAAATGTATGTTCTTTTCCAACCAACAGCAAATGCTTAATAATATATTCAGTATAACGCTGAACACCAGTGGGATGTGGAAGAGTCAGACTTGAGGCGTCGATTCCAATAATCATGTTTTTAGCATATCAGAATATATCAAACGCCCACGACCTAACGGTCGGGGTTTGTAGTTCCTTTCTCACTTCGTGAGCCCTCGCTCTGGCTCGGGATGGCTCCATCTCCGACTTCACAGTCGGAGTGTTGCGAAGGAACAATAAAAAATCAGGGGAGCCACTTCATGATTCTTACTTGTGGCTCCACAGCACAGAGCGTTTGAACGCATCTAAATTCTCAACGGCAATTAAAGTCCCTCGGGCCACGCAAAACAAGGGGTCTTCGGCGAGTTGGCACGGCACACCGGTTACTTTACTCATGAGTGTATCGAACTGACGCAGTTGCGAACTGCCACCGGTCATTACAATCCCTTTATCCATTACATCTGCAGCTAGCTCGGGCGGAGTTTTTTGTAATACTGATTTAACCGCATTTAATATGGCTGCCAACTCCTCACGAATAGCGGCCATCACGTCAGATGAGCTGACAATAATGCTCTCCGGTAGACCCGATATGGTATTACACCCAGAAACCTCCATGGAAAGCTCTTTTGGCAATGGCATCACCGTACCAATGCGAATTTTTATCTCTTCTGCAGTTTGCTCGCCAATCACTAAATTGTATTTTTTACGCACATAGGCGGCAATGGCAGCATCAATTTTATTGCCTCCTACGCGTACTGAGGTGGCTGCTACTACATCGCCAAGAGCGATCACTGCTACCTCAGTGGTACCCCCTCCAATGTCAATAATCATGTTGCCTGAAGGAGTGTTAATGGGAATACCAGCCCCAAGAGCGGCAGCTATGGGCTCTTTAACTAAATAAGCATGTTTGGCGCCAGCTTGCACAATGGCGTCTATGACCGCCCGTCGCTCTGTACTGGTAATACCGGCCGGTATTGACACCATTACATCTGGCTTAAACAAGCGCACTCGCCCACTGGCTTTATTAATAAAATGATGCAGCATGGCCTGAGTAATGCGATAGTTGGCAATTACTCCATCTTTAAGCGGGTGATTAGCAATGATCGATTCTGGAGTACGGCCGATCATCTTTTTTGCCTCTTCACCAATGGCCACCACTTTGTTATTGGCTGCTTCTAGTGCCACAACGTTTGGTTCATTTAATACCACGCCCTTTTTGGGGACGCTTACAATCACGTTAGTGGTTCCTAAATCTATGGCGATGCGTCGTATCATATTGTTTCGGGCCAATTATAGCACCTAGTGTACCTCTGGTACACGTAGTGCTAATTTGTCTTTGACAGATATAGCACCTAGTGTACCTCTGGTACACGTAGTGCTAATTCCACAAAGCTGAATATAGCACCTAGTGTACCTCTGGTACACGTAGTGCTAATTTGTCTCTGGCAAATATAGCACTTAGTATGCTTCCAGCATACGTGGTGCTTAGTGCTACGGACTTTGTCCTAGGCACTATAGCACATAGGCCAAAGGCCTTAGTGCTTAGTGACCGTACCGGCCACTATAATAGTTTACTGCTGCTATTTCAATCGGCAAACCTGCCATTTTTATGGCAGATGTGGTATATTTAACCGTACATGACGCGATCTAAACCTCGTTTATTCAACTCAAAACACGCACTGTCGTTTATGTGGCGCTCCTTGCTTCTTGGAGCGTTTGTGGTGCTTGCGACCGGTATGGTCGTAATAGCTCATGGATACCGCATAAACACCGCTGCACGAACGCTAGAGTCAACAGGGGCTATTCAATTAAAAGGAACGCTCTCTCACATTGCAGTGGTGCACGGTACTGATCTAGTTGGAGACCACACTCCCCTATTTTTACCTAATCTAAAGCCAGATCAAACATACTCAATTACCATTACCAAAGATGGCTACGTGGCTTGGCACAAAGACATTAGAATCCTAAGCGAGCAAGTAGCCAGCATTGGCCCAATTGTGATGTTCCAAACAAAATACCAAGCTACAGCGACAGATGCTCCTGATGTTGCTACTCTTTGTCAAAAAAATCAGCCAAGCGCAGATGCTCAGCTTTATCGTAATGGCAGTGAGCTCAGACAATCGGGAACTCTTATTGTACGATTATCTGAAGATATTCGAGATAGTTGCTGGTTTAATGACCATTATCATGTGGCTTATATCACCGAAAAATCGGTGCGAGTGGTAGAAAAAGACGGCTCAAACGAGACTACTATATTTACATCTTTAGACCCACTGGTACATGTAGCGGTAGCACGCGATAATAAAACAATCTACTTTTCAACCACTAACAATAAAGAGATGTGGTTTGCAATTACTATTACAGCTGAATAGTTACTGCGTTGGTAGCTGTGGAGCATTTTTGACCAGGTTTATCGGTTTAGCAATAGCTACAAATCGCTGTAAGTTGGTACCAACAGGCACACAGGTCATGACGGTTAAGCGCTCATCACCACTATTCTCTCGCACAGAAACATCGTTTGCACTAACTGTTTTGGTGTCAGTCACTCGGTAAATAATAGGGCTGTTGTGGTAGACAAGGGTAATTTCATCTCCTACCTTAAGCTCAGGTAACAAAGCGAAGACGTGTTTATAATCGCCCTTAGCCCACACAAAGTTTGAGCTGTGACCAACAATAAATACATTACCACCCTCACCTGGTTTGGCGTTACCCTCAAGATGAGCTACTCCGCGTTGCAATTTTGTTAGTATATCGGCATCTTTGACGTCCCACAGAATAGGCGCATGAACATTAATACGATCAATATAGAGCGTATTATCTTGGTACTGCTTTTGGGGCGCGACTACTAATGGCACAGGTGTTGGAGTTGTAGATTGCCCAGGAATAGGAATAGTTGCAGGAGTGCCCACGTTGCTTTGGGTCGCCGGGCTATTAGAAAATATTTCAGTATCAGTATAGAACTTAAATTTAGTAAATAACGCTGGAGCGTTGATCAGCATAAATGCCAGAATGAGCATGGAAATGACGGCAGTAGCACCTCGCCACAGCATACGCCAGGCGGTTTGATCAAGGAGAGCTTGTTTATCTTGACGCAAAAACAGCCGACGAACATCTTCCTCGGTGATTAACAAACCTTCAGTTGCTTCAAGATATGGGTGCATTCTCAGCGCTCCTTATTACTATGAGAATACCACATACTATCATATTTTCTTGACTTTGTCAATGGAGTATGATATTTTAGCCTAAATGTCTCATAGACAAGCTGGATTATATCGGGTTTTAGCTGTAGATCATTAAAAAAAGGGGGTCTGGAAAGATGTCGACTGGGCAACGGGTGCAGTATGCAAGCGGAATGGCGACGGTTCATAGCTACGTTAATCCGAACACCGACTTTCGTCCATCTGATGGGAGCGCGGTAGTCTGGGGACTTCCACTGAATATGAACAAGGCTCACCAGAGCGAGTGCGGCAAGAAGCTGTTTATAGTCCGCGCTGAAGTAGAGTTTGATGCTAAGGAAAGTGATGATGAACCTGAGGTTATCTATTGTACCTCGGTAGCTATGGTATGGGTCGATAACGATCCGCCCTCGCCGTTCCATTTTCACCAGAGCATGCTCGAACACTATACAGTAGTTGAGGGCGAGGGCTACCTGGTGGTAGATGAAGGACCATTGGCTAGGTTAATCCCGCTTATTCCAGGGGTCTCCGTTACACTGCCACCTGGTGTCAAACATGGTGCGATTGCCCGCCCTGGTACTGTGATGAGTGTCCGGATAGACTTTAATCCGCCAATCGCCGATCGGGGAGACCCAAGACGAGACGAGATAATTGAGCATCCGAACATTCTTGAGTACGTTCGGGAAACCCACCCTACGTGGGTGATTGTATGACATTGGTATTGGCTATATTTGAAAGTAAGGCCGCGAAAGCTGAGCGGCCTTTTTCTTTTGTTCGATCGCTATAGCGTACTGGCCGCTTCTGATTTAGCCTGTTCACATGGGGCTTTTAAAGCTTGGTTAACTGCTGCACAGAGCTCATTTGCTTTCACCGTATTTCGATCATTAAATACATCGTTCTTAACTGCTCCGGTAATACACATTGGTTGATACTTTGTTTGCCCTATTGCGCAGTACGCAATGCTTTTTGGGGTGTCGAGCAAGGTGTTGCCACTAATGTCTCTGCCCATGCTCTGGTAACAGGTGGGCACAAACTCGCTCTCTACTTTGTCACACGCCGCAAACGCTTTAGTATAATCATAATTAACGGTTTTGAGCACATTTGAAGTGACCATTAAGTAGCAGGGTTGTTTTTGATCGTGCTCTACTGCATCGCACGGATAAATAGGGTCATCGGCTCGGATATTTATAGACTGATGGGTAAAGCCATCTACCACAATGTTTTGCATAAATACGCCGGAATAACACGATTGGCGTTCCCAATCTTTAGTAATGGCTTTACAGAATGGCAAAGCTTTAAAAATGTCATTCTCAAATCGAATAGTTACCCCATGCCCAAGCCCGTGCAAGCAATTGTAGTAATCAAATGAATACGGCTTATCAGTGGGAGTACAAATTGAATCCATTTTGGCCATTAACTCTGTATCATTAAACTGGGCCATGTAGGCCTCCATAATGCCATGATAATACCCTGACCAGCATATCTCAGTAGCGTATTTGGACGCCTCAGACACGCTGCCGTAAAATTTATAAGCATGCCGTCCAATTGAGTGTATTAGTGGGTGGCACTGTGTTTGCAAATACGAATCTTTTTGCCTGAGCTCGTCTAGTTTAGTCAATGTGGTTTTGGCACCGTGAGTATCGGTAATAGTATTAAAATAACTTTCATAGCAGCGGAATTGCAGCGTTAGATCGGATTGTACACACTGTGGTGCCGCAATAGCGGCGGTTGAGGTTACATTGGCTGGTTTGTGAGCGTATTGTGCCACTAAAAAAAGCCCTACCATTAGGGCAAATTCTACAAGGATAATCCAAGAAACGGGTTTAAATTTCTTCACTCTCTTCATAATGTTATCGTACCACGAGTGCATATTCTCTTAAAGAAAACGCTGAACTCCCCACACCTATGGGGCGTTTAGTCACCCTGCTCAGATGGTGCCGCTGATCGGAGTTGAACCGATATGCCTTTCGGCACACAGATTCTAGAGTCGATGCGTGCCCTGAACAATTGGTGCCGCGGGAGAGACTTGAACTCTCACTCTATTGCTAGAACTGGATTTTGAGTCCAGCGCGTCTGCCAGTTCCGCCACCGCGGCCCCAGCTGCTCAGGGTAAATATGCCAACCTTGCCCCTTGTAGCTCCGCACCACCTGGTGCTGAGCGAAGTGGGGTTCCACCACAGCGGCTTAATACCATGATTTTACCATAAAACTGCTTGTAGCTCAACTGAGCATTTTCGGGTATACTAGCCTTATTAAGGAATTAATATATGGATTTCTCTGCGATACAATCGCGTCTTGATACTTCTAACATGCTGGCTCGCATTGATGAGTGGCCAGAGATTTTTCAAAAAGGGTTTAATTTGGGATACGGGGTAGAACTCTCTCCGACATTTACTAAAGCCAAGCACGTAGTAGGGCTCGGCATGGGTGGCTCGGGCATGGCCTATACTATTCTGGCAACGATGGCTCGCAGTGTTGGCAAGGTTTCAATAGAAGTAGTGTCAGATTATGCTCTCCCGAGCTATGTTACCGCCGATTCTAATACGGTGGTGTGCATTACTAGTTTCTCTGGTGATACCGAAGAGCCTCTAGAGGCAGTGGCGGAGGCACTCAAACGCGGGGTGCCAATTGTGTGCATTGCTACTGGCGGTAAACTAGCCCAATTTGCAAAAGATAACAATTTGCCGTTGGCTCAATTCTCCTATCCCGTTGGTCCCCGTACAGGCCTCTCATACACCTTTGGTATTGCCTTCGGGGTGATGTGTAAAGCTGGGTTCTTGCAGTTTAAAAATGATGGGCCAGGTGTAGTTAAAACTGCATTGGATGGTATTAATGAGCACGTTGATCTTGATCGATTACGGCATAGTGCCCAAACCATGGCCCAGCAATTACTTGGCAAATTGGTTTTTATGGTCGGCTCTGGCTGGTCGTACCCAGTAGCAGTACGATGGAAAGGTCAAATGAATGAAAATGCCAAGCAAATTGCCTTTGTTGAGGCCATGCCGGAGATGTGTCACAACATGTACTTAGGCTATGATTTACCGGTCAGTATTCGTACCAACTCCGCAGTGGTATTTTTACATTCCAAATACGACCATCCGCATAATCTTAAGCGAGCAAAGCTTATTGGGGAAGATTTTGCAGCCATGGGGATTACCGTTATTCACCCTGAAGTAAGCACTGAGCTGTCTCATTTAGGTACACTGATAGCTCAAATAATGTTTGGCGATTATGTTAGCTATTACTTGGCTTTACTGAATAAAAAAGACCCGGCTGACGATGATCGCATTGAGGAATTAAAAAAACGACTCTAGCAGCTTGAGCTGCTAAGAAGGAGGGATATGGGCGAATCTAAACAGGAATCTGGGCTGCGCATTGTCATTGTCGAAGACGAGGATGCGCTGCGTACCATGTATAAATTGAAGCTGGAGATGGAGCACTACACCGTGCTTGAGGCTTCAAACGGGCAGGCAGGATTGGACCTAGTTCGTAAAGAAAAGCCCGATTTGGTCCTGCTTGATATTTTAATGCCTGGGATGGGTGGATTTGAAGTACTTGAGACATTGAAAAAAGATACAGATCCAGCAATTAGTAGTATTCCGGTAGTGCTTCTGACTAACCTGGCCGAGGACGCTGGGTACGAGCAAGGACTAGCTCTCGGTGCCGCTGCGTATTGTATGAAGGTTACGCATACCCCAGACCGATTAGTGCAACTAATTCGGGCCATGGTGAAAACGGACAAGAAATAGTATGGAGGGCACCTATCATAATACGCCGCTCGTACTGACTATCTTGGATGGTTGGGGCCTAGCTACTTCGTGGGGAGGAAACGCTATTTCTATGGCCAAGACCCCCAACATGAATGAATTGTGGCGCACTATGCCACACACCGAGCTTTTGGCTTCTGAAGAAGCAGTCGGCCTACCTCACGGTATTATGGGTAACTCTGAAGTGGGTCACTTGAACATTGGAGCTGGGAAGATTGTTAAGCAATTCTTGCCACTGATTGATGAACAGATTAAAGATCGACGGTTTTTTAAGAACCCCGTACTGTTAAAGGCTATGCAAAGAGCCAAAGAGACAGATCACACCCTGCATATTATGGGTATTTTCTCAGATGGAAGTGTGCATGGTCACATTAACCATCTGTATGCCTTAATTGAGATGGCTAAACTACTCGATGTAGAAAAGATTGCTATTCATGCGTTTACTGATGGGCGCGATGCTGAGCCAACCAGTGCATTGCATTTTGTGGACAAAACTGAGAGTTATATTAAGTCAATTCACAGCCCGGCTAAAATTGCCTCAGTCATCGGACGCTTTTATTCTATGGATCGGGATAATCGGTGGGAGCGCACTGCCAAAGCCTACGATGCCTTGGTATACGGTAAAGGGCAAGCAACACAATCTGCCCGTGATGCTGTGTCTTTAAGCTACAAAGCTGGCACAATTGATGAATTTATCGAACCGTACCTGATAGAAGATCACGCGGGGCGGAAAACCTTAATGGCCGATGGTGATGTGGTAATTTGCTATAATTTTCGGGCTGATCGGACCCGTCAACTGATTAAAGCGTTGTGTGGCAAAGATGCCACACTTGACCGGGGGGAACATCCGCCAACTCTCTCAGTAGTAACCTTTACCGAATATCAGGCGGGTCTTCCGGTAGAGGTGGCGTTTAGTCCTGATCCGGTAGAGAAATCGTTAGCTGAGTGCATTTCCTCATCGGGCCTAAGGCAGTTTCATATAGCTGAGACTGAAAAATATGCTCATGTAACCTATTTTTTTAACGGTGGACTTGAGTCACCAGAGAGCTTAGAGACTCGTTTGCTTATCCCCTCTCCTAAGGTAGCCACCTATGATAAAAAACCGGAGATGGCGGCTAAAGAGATCACCGATGCAGTAGAAGAAAAACTGCATGCAGCCCGCACTGACTTCTTTGTGATTAATTATGCCAATGCAGATATGGTGGGACATACGGGGAATATTCGAGCTACCGTGGTCGCAGTAGAAACGATAGATACCTGTTTGGGCCGTTTGTGGAAGGATGTGCAGCAAGCACAGGGTACCTTGGTTATTACGGCAGATCACGGCAATGCTGAACAAATGGTTAACCCAGAAACTGGCCTTCCCGACACCGAGCATACCAGAAACCCCGTACCATTTATTATTGCCTCGGCTGACCCAAGTGTGCAGCAGTATAAACTAAAACCAGGTGGGTATTTAGGCAATGTGGCTCCAACAATATTAGAATTAATTGGCATTGCAAAACCACCTAACATGGTGCTTGATTCATTGATACAACACTAACGTGGTAGACTGGAATTATGGCTGAGTCGACATCTAACTATCAATCGATCATTTTGTTAATTCTAGATGGCTGGGGCATCTCGCCTTCGTGGGGTGGCAACGCCATTACCATGAATAATCCAGACATTATGAATGTCTATTGGCGCACCTACCCGCATACCATTTTGCAGGCGTTTAAAAAGGTGGTCGGGCCTTCCGGTAAAGTGGGTAATTCAGAGATTGGGCACTCCAGTATTGGCTCGGGGCGATTGGTTTTTCAAGATATGACCCGTATTGGACAAGCTATTGTAGACGGATCGTTCTTTCAAAGCTCCGTGTTGGTAGAAATGGCCAACCATGTGAAGAAAAATAAGAGCGCCCTCCATATATATGGCCTGTTATCAGACGGAGGCGTTCATTCTCATATCGATCATTGCTTGGCCATGGCAAAATTTGCGGCTGAGCAAGGGTTGGAACATGTTTATTTTCACTGTGTACTAGACGGGCGAGATGCTGGGGCTACTTCTGCATTAGAATTTATTTCACAGCTCGAAACCACCCTTAAAGCAACGGGGGTAGGTACAATAGCCTCCCTGGTAGGCCGCTTTTACGCCATGGATCGAGATAACCATTGGTCCCGCACTGCGGTGGGCTATCGAGCGATGGTTGATGGCGTGGGTGATCGGTTCCCCAATGCTGAAGTAGCCGTATCTGCCATGTATCGCAAAGGCTTTGAAGATGAGCTCTTTCCTCCATGTATTATTGCTCCATCTTCATCTGACATAGTACGGGTGAAAGATGGAGACGCCGTGTTTTGTTTTAATTTTCGGGCTGATCGATCTCGTCAAATGGCCAAGCTGTTCCTCGGTGAGCAGAAATTGGGAGCCTTTTTTCATCCGCCTAACAATTTGTACTATGGAGGGCTTGCCACGTATCGCCTAAAAACACCGATGCATACCGTATTTGAACCAGTGCCAATCCCCCGCCCTTTAGCTGAAGTATTGGCCGAGCATGATATGCACCAATTTCACATTGCTGAGAGTGAAAAATATGCGCACGTGACTTATTTCTTCAACGGCGGAAGAGAAGATCCGTTTCCAGGTGAAGATCGAGTATTTGTTAGTTCTCCTGATGTAGTTTCCTATAGTCAGGCACCAGAAATGTCTGCTAAACCACTAACCGATGAGCTGGTCAAACGGATCAAAAGTAAAAAATATCAATTTTTGGTGGCAAATTATGCCAATGTGGATATGGTAGGACACACTGGCGATATTTCTGCGGCAGCCACTGCTATTGGGGTGGTAGACAGCCAGGTAAAACGAGTAATTGAGGAAGCGATGAAGCAAAATAGTTTGGTTATCATTACTGCAGATCATGGGAATGCAGAGCAAATGATTGGTCTCCATAAAGATCAAAAAACTGAAACCATGCACACCCTAAACCCGGTGCCATTTATTCTGGTGGCACGTAATATGGAAGGTAAAGCGTCAGAGCAGACTACTTCTGTCAGTAATTTACTATCCGATATTATGACCTCACCCTATACCCTGGCCGACGTAGCCCCGACAATCTTAGAGTTGTATGGTATACCAAAACCAGCTGAAATGACTGGTGAGAGTCTACTATCTAAACTGGTTTAGGTGACTGCTCGCTTACCGAATGCAGTACGGGTGCTGGAGCGGCAGCTGGTTTAACAGTGGGAAACGAGAGAGTGAGCACAATGCCTTGCCCTGGCTGAAAATCTGTTTGCAATTGCCCACCCATTTTTTCGACAACTTGTTTGGCTACCCAAAAACTTACCCCAAGATTGGTGAAATAGTCTTGCTCAACTGCTTCGGGTGGTCCTTCGCTCACATCACTATCCCCGGTCAGTTTAAAGGTTTCTGAGCGAATGATAATAGTCCAGGCCTCGGCATTGGTTGTTTCATTCTCGATAGAAATAATGCCTGAGAGCATGTGCTGCATGACGGTAGCAATGAGAGTGGAAATGACACGACTAAGCCAGCTTAAGTCAACTTGAATTAAGGTGGTGGTTGTAGGCGGAGTGTAATGCAGTTTAATGCTCCAGGTATTGGCCAGGTTCTCTAGACTAGAGAGTGTTTCAGCACAGATAGTATTTGGATTTACGGTTTGATTTTGCAAGCTAGCCTCACCTTTCATCAATTTATTCAAATCAAGAAGGTCACGAGCAGAGGAAGTAAGGGCCCGAGCATGATTATACATGCCCATTAAGTACTGCTCCCCTTTTTGATCTAGTAAGTGATCGTACCCTGCTTTGAGCAGGGCTAAATAATTACGATTGATAATAACCAAGGGAACCTGAAAACTATCAATGGCCTTAGTTATGAGATATTCCTTAATGGCGGTAATTTTTTCTCTAGCGCTTTGTTTTTTAGCAGTGCCGATGGAAATGAAAAATGCGATTAGTAGCAATAGGATTACAGCCACGGTGGCTAGAAGCACGTAGAATGATTGATAATACGTGTGGGCCACCACTGCATCAGCACTTGAGGTGCTATATTTTGTGTACAACAGTCCAATATTCGTGCCATCACTGGTACGCAGTGGTGAAGAAGTAGCCCACACAAAATGATTCCCAGCCGTTGAGGGCTGAAGGGTGGCAATGGTGCGGTTTTCTTTCCACGCTGGGTTTGAATCTGCCTCTTTGAGCAAATCAAGCTGTTTGTCAGCACTGGTGCTAGCTAGGGCATTAAATGTATTGTCCCTGAAGTGATAAACAGTGATTTCTTCAATATTCTGGTCTTTCTTCTGCAGGGCCACGAGAGTGTTTTGTAATTGGTCGTTTTGGTCTAGCTTATCGGCAATTGCCGTGCCAAAACTATCAGACAAGAGCACCGCTTTGTTTTGAGCCTCGCTATACTGGGTTTGTTCAAAACTATAGGCATTTGAAATAAAATTAATAAAGAAAGCAATTGGCAATACCACAATCAGAAAAATGACAAAGGCGAACTGCCTTCTATACATTGATTTCATTTAGCCCCTTTCCTTGGGAAAAGGGGTTTCATCAGACATGTTACGCCAGTAGCTTACACTGGTAATAATGAGAGCCAAGGCCATTACTCCAAGCAAGAAGGCAAAGTATTTTTTGGCCAGTGGGTTTTGGTAGTCTTTGAGAATGGTTGAATCGTGAAGTGAGGTAGCAGCGTGGGCTTTTTCGATGGTAAATAATGAGCTGACGCTATATATTTTTCCTGAATTTGGGTCTACTACATCTACGGTGACGGTGTGTTTCCCTATGGGTAGTGGATCTTTGGCTACTACAAGCACTGCACCTGTTGCATCAGCTTGAACAGAGTAGCGTTGAGGGTCAGATTTTAGGGTTACCGTAGTTTCAGCAAATGGGAGTGCAGTATTGAAAACAACTTTGACGGTGGCTGCATCTGTAGTAGTGGTTGTGTTTCTAAGCAGCTTTAGGGTTTTTGCGACTTGGGCTTTTACCAGCTCTTCACGCATCGCCGGAGAAGTATTTGGTTTGATCGTGATTGTTGGAGTGGTACTTGGATTTGTGCTCGTTGAGGCAGATGGTGGGGTGGTAGTGGTTGCGCTTGGCGGTGTTGTGGTGGAAGAGGTAGAAGAAGATGAACTTGAAGGAGACGGAGTGGGGGTTGGAGATGCAGGTGGAGCTGGCGAAGTACTTAGGCTTGGAGTAGGACTAGTGGATGGGCTCACCGGGCTTGTAGAAGGACTGGGTGCGGGTGATGGAGCTGGTGCAGTACTTGGACTAGTGCTTGGGCTTGGAGAGGGCGTAGGCGTGATTGCAGGCGGAGGTGAAGGTGTGGGTGTAGGTGTAGGGCTCGGAGCAGGAGGTGGCACGGTGCCGGTATCAATGAACGTATCTATCCCACTTACACTTGAAGCTTGGCTGCGTACAAATGCAATGTAGGAGCCAATTGTGCCAATAGTAATTAGCACAAAAAGCACCAGAATCAGTGTTAACACTTTTTGTTTGGTCACAGAGGTTTCCTTGATATTACTTTTAGTATATCTGCCCTGCTCAAAATTGCTAGATTAGGTGTGGACGAATAAGGCGTTTTACGTTATAATTAGATTAATATGGGCCTTTAGCTCATCTGGTAGAGCGCATCCATGGCATGGATGAGGTGACCGGTTCAAGCCCGGTAAGGTCCACCAATTTGAATAATAAAAATGTAGAAGGGCGCCTGGTGTAAAAACCGGGCGCCCTTCTCATGAAGAGTTATCCGTTTGGATATTCACTGATAGCTATTTTCTTGGCATCGTCTAGAAACTCGATGTGTTGAGGATCAATAAGACGCTGCTCTCGTACAAGCGGCACAATCTGACCAAGCGCAAATAGTTTGAGAGCTTCTATTTGAACCGTGTGTTCAACCGGCAATACCTTGGCTTGGAGTATGTCCACGGTGTCATCTGGCTCAATTGGCACTCGCTTCCGCATAATCACCGCGCCTTTATCGAACTCGGGTGTCACAAGGTGAGCGGTGGCTTCAGTCCAATTGTTGTCTTCGACGCTGCGGGCATAGATTAACCGAGCTGCATGCACAGCTCTGCCATACATGCCTTTTCCCCCAAAATCGGGGTAGCCGGTGTCGAGCGGGCCGGGATGCTGATTAACCATTTGCCCTTCGTACTTACTAACTACATTTGCCGGAGTTAAGGTTAACCAACCGTATTGGCCGATCAAATCAACGTTGTACGCGTGAAACAACCGCAAAAGCTCGACTCCATAATCGTCTAATGACGGGTAGGCTTTGCGCGGACGAACAAAAACCGCTTTAATCCCCTCGTCCTGTGCTTTTTGCAGTGCCCCGGCGCCTTCACGATCTGATATTACTAATACTGGATCAATGCCAGAAAGTTCACCACTTTTGCATGCCTTAATGATGGCTTGCATGGTGGTGCCACCTCCAGAGGCGAGTATTGCAAGTTTCAGTTTTTGCATTGCTTCTCCCCCATTCTTTTTATTTGTTCGGGTGCACCCTTGATGCAAGCGATTGATGCGCTTGGCTCATATATACCAGGGCAGCGTGCGGATTGCAAGCTTCTTGCCCTTGCTATTGCACCTGATTATGGATATAAGTTGAAGCACGAGCTTGGTGCTCGTACTACTTTGGGAAAGGGGTAGGTTCCTTGACAAAAGAATTAACTTATAAAGATGCGGGAGTCGACATTGAGGGATCAAAGAGCGCATTGGAGCGAATGAAGGAGTATTGCCTGGCCACGTATGATGAGCACGTGGTTGGTGGCATTGGTGCATTTGCCGGTAGTCTGGCCATAGGAGATGTCATCCGTCATTTTGGAATGAAAGACCCTATTCAAGGATTTAGCGTTGACGGGCCCGGCACTATGCCGATCATTGGCACACTGGCTCGAGAGGTAATACCGAAGAGTTTCGTAGGGCCGGCGTATAGCACAGCCTGTCATATCTTTGCAGATCTCGCCACCGAAGCCGGGTATCCTGTGGCATTACTGGATGTGATCGATTCTGAAACTGTAGATGAAGAGATCTACGCTGAAATCTTGGAAGGAATGGCTCAGGCGTGCCTCGAGTTTGATCCCATGCCGCGTATTCTTGGTGGTGAGACAGCTCAACTGCCGGGCGTGATTGTAAAAGGCCAAACCAGCTTTAACATATTTGGAGTATCGCTGGTTGACCGCGAGGACAAAATCAATGCACTTGAGCGGATTCTGCCGGGTCAGCACATTGTTGGTGTCCAGTCCAAAGGGATTCATTTAAACGGCACTTCTTTGGCGCGCAAAATCATGTTCGATCGGCTCAAGATGAAGATCAGTGATAAGATTCCTGCCACGGGCAAGAGCGTTGCGGAAGAGCTGACGCAAAAGCAGCCAAATTATGCCAAAATGGTATTTGCATTGCTTGACGCAGGCTGCCAAATTAGCGCCTGCTCTAACATTACTGGTGGCGGCCTCTACGATAATATCGAGCGGAACTTGCCGGAGGGATCGGTGGCGGCGATCGATCCAGAGCGTTGGCCGCGGATGCCATTCTTTGAATGGCTGATTGAGATGGGCAATGTGGCTTTGATTGAGGCATATCGTACTTGGAACATGGGCATTGGGTACGTGTTCATTTTGCCCAAGCACGAGGATGTATCAAAGGCCATTGATATCGTTCAGACCCAGTTTAATCTGGACGCCTGGGCTATCGGTGCTGTACTTCAAGGCAAGAAAGGAGTAGAGATTCTGGGAGTCGATCATCGCGAACCTTAAAGTTGGAGTTAAACATGCCCGCGGGTGAATTCCTGCGGGCATATTTCTTTTGCAAAATCTTGTGGTACGCTAAAAGCATGATTAAGCGCATCCAAATTGTTCTAGCCGCACTATTTTTGGCTCTCATGTTTTGTGTGGTAGCCAAAACGCCGGTACGCGCCGCAGATGATTTGGTTATTCGATCGTTTCATTCCGATATTACCTTTGGAACAAACGATTCTCTGGATATTACCGAAAAACTCTCAGTATGTAAGTGCCTATATCCCCATTTGGTACGTGGGCTCTTCAGGCAGTGCATTTGCCATGGATTCATTTACCAGTAATTTAAATAGCCTTTCTTCAAGTATTTCTGCTGCTATGACTCCATCTAGTAGTGGCAGCGGCGGAGGGGGCTGGTAGCAAGCAAATGTTAAATTCTAAATCATAAAACATTTTTGATGTTATCCTCGAGGTTCATGTTCTTCCTTTAAGGCAAGAATTTGTTGGCGTAAATTCAAGACCGCATCCATCTCAGAATCCCCGATGCCAACAATTCTAGATCTGCCATAGACACGTTGATCATATACAGCTGTGCAGCCCAAAGATCTTTGACGTACAATTGGTCCTTGGTTCATTTCATAAAGTGTGTAAGTTAACTCTTCTCCATTTATTTTAATATCAAGGCTACGGTTGTCGCCCATTTCCTCTTTTTCACCAGGAGAAGGCACTTCACTCATAGATAGTCTCCTTTATTTCTTATTATTAATCTTTACATTGTTCATGTATTCTTGCAATATTTATGTCTACATAATTATGCTATAGCATATCTATTTATTACATCTACTGGTTTGGTGCTAAGGTATCCCAAAATGTTTCTTTAGCTTGTTGTTCATGGGTAAATCTTGGGCATGCATATAGATCACGTACGGAGCAACTTTATGTTGCTGGGCTAAAATGGCGATGATTTCTTTGCATTCATATGGCATTGCGAATACACTTTTCTGAATTTGTACAAATCCTAGCTCTTTAATTCTGCGATGAAACGCGTCTCGATGTGCTTTTTTTATATCAGGTATGTCGTAGGTCACAATGTGCCAAGTGCCTTTCCACGAAGTTACAGGGACAGTTATGGTGCGATATTCAATCTCTTGTAGCAATTTCTTGCCTTTTGAGGATAATCGAATTTTTTCACCCGACATAATTATAAAGCCTTCATGTTGCAACTTCTGTATTCGTTTTCTCCAATAATGTCGAGCTTGTCTGCTGAGTGCTCTGCCAACCCATTTATCAATAGCTAGTGCACCTTTAGGTGATCCAGCCGCTACATATATAAGAACACCAGTGGCAGCTAGCTGAAGAATTTCCATGCTGATTTTTGTTGTTCTCTGACGGTCCATACTACTCATTTTACAATGTCCATTGAAACATGCTATAGCATGATAATGTGGACGTATGGCATGGATGCAATTGTAAATATTGTCTGGGGGGGTCAGATAAAAATCAACCCTTTTTGTATAGGAGTGGATACAATTAGTTTGTGAGTTCGATCTATGTAAAAATCAATTTCGCTTCTGATGCCGAACTCTCCTTTTACATAAATACCAGGCTCAATGGTGTAGCCCATATTTACTAGTATGGGATGCGGGTTTTTGTGGTTAATGTTTCGGTGCACTCCGTGTACATGAACTGGGCCTATCGAATGGCCAGTTCGGTGAAGTATGAATTTTTCATACCCTGACTTGATGATGGTGTTACAAGCTGCGGCATCAATTTCTTGGCCAGTTGGCAGCTTATTCTGCTCTAGCTTTTTCTTAATTAACGCAAGGGCATTATCTCTAGCTGCAATGACTGTTTTGTACGCTTTGATGATTTCTTTAGATACATTTTGGCCATAGTAGCCCATCCACGTAATGTCAGCATAGGGAGCCCCATGTGTTTTTAACCTTCCCCATATATCAATTAAAATTATCGTTTCAGGCTGCAGTCTTTGGCTTGTTTTTGCATCAGGAAAATAATGAGGTGCATCGGCACTTGGTCCAAACGCTACAATTGGGGCATCTACAGTATTGTAAATCCCGTGCTCTTCAAATTGTCCCAAGATAAATTGCTGTACTTCATACTCGGTACAATGTGAGTGCAGACCAATATAAAAGAAAGCTTGGTCTTTAATAACATAGAGGATTTGAGCAGCCTTTAAGTGAAGATTAATTTGCCGTTTTGTCCACTGCATAGCATCAATATAACATGGAACGCTCATCTCGCAATGTGTAACCACAGAACTCCTATTAAAAAACTTAGAATAGGTGAACGCCCCATCCCGCTTCGCCACGCCAGACGTGGCTACAAAGGACAGGTAGGTATCGCGTTAGATTTGATCTCACAGGTATGATATATTTGACTTATGAAAGCCGGATTTGATTATACAGGTGTCACTGTGAGCTTCTTCTGCCATGACGGAAAAGGCAACTTTCTGTTGCATAAACGAAGCCAGAATTGTCGCGATGAGCAAGGAGCTTGGGATTTTGGCGGTGGAAAGCTAGAGTTTGGCGAAGATTTTATTGATGGTGTGCTGCGTGAAATTCGCGAAGAATATGGACTGGAAGCAGAGATCGAAGAGCACTTGCCGGCGCAGAATATGGTTCGCCAGCATAACGGTCAAACTACTCACTGGGTCTCAATTGGTTTTATTGCTCGAATTGACCCATTGAAAGTGATTATTGGTGACCCTGAATCAATGGACGAGCTGGCCTGGCATCAACTTGATGCACTCCCCGCCCCTCTTCACACTGGGGCAGCAAAACGGTTAAAAGCTCTCGGCCACATTTTTGAGAAGTATCAGTGAACGCTATTGATATAAAATCAATCATCAAGGCAGCCAAGGCTGGTGGTGAAGTGCTAAACAAATACTTTGGCACCGCACTTGAAATAACTCAAAAGACCATTGTGGTAGATTTGGTAAGCAAGGCAGATATTGAATCTGAAAATGCCATTATTGAAGAGCTTCATGCTCGCTTTCCTCATTTCAACATGATAGCTGAAGAATCTGGGCATAATCATAAAGATTCAGCATATACCTTTATTATTGATCCACTAGATGGCACCAGTAATTTTTTGACTGGTATACCTTATTTTAGTGTGTCGGTAGGGTTGATGAAGGGAAACGAAATTGTAGCCGGGGTGGTATATGCCCCAATAACCGGTGATGTGTACCATGCAGTTAAAGGCAAGGGAGCCTACTTAAATGACACCCAGATTCATGTAAGTGCTGAAAAAGAGATCACTCGCTCATCTATTGCCTACTCGCATGAATATAGTGAAGATCATGATAAATTTCTTGAGTCTATGAAAGCGCTGTATAGACTAAAACTGAAACGACTGTTTCGAAATATTTCTCCAGCGCTAGATATGTGTCTGGTTGCATCTGGCCGAATGGAAGCATTTATTAGCAACAATATTTCTCCACACGATTTTATTGCGGGAAAGCTGATTGTTGAAGAGGCCGGAGGACGTATTAGTGATTTTGCTGGTGAAGTTGAGAAAGACCCCATGAGCACGCGGTTCATTGTTAGTAACAACACCGCTATTCACCGACATATTGTGGAGATGGCACATGGATTATAAAGAATTTGCTATTCATACTGCTCGGTTGGCTGGTGAGATTATTAAATCTCACTTTACCCTCAATATGAAAAAAGACTGGAAAGCTGATCATACTCCCCTTACCGAAGCAGACCTAAAAATTAATCAGCTTGTAATTGACTCAATTAAAGCCCGCTTCCCTACCCACAGCGTTTTAGCTGAAGAAGGCGATAACATTCAAAAAAGTGATTTTGTGTGGGTGTGCGACCCCATTGATGGTACCATCCCCTTTTCGCATGGCATTCCTACCTGCGTATTTTCTTTGGCTCTGGTGCATAAAGGCAAAAGCATAGTGGGGGTAATTTATGACCCATTTATGGATAGAATGTATACCGCTGAGCATGGCAAAGGTGCATTTTTGAACGACAAACCGATACACGTTTCAGATACCACTTCGCTGGAGAATACGGTGGCTAATGTTATTACCTTTCACAAATCTCACTACGATTTAACAGAAGTATATCGAGCCATTGAAAATGCGGGCGCAAAACTGATTGATCTAAAATCAGTGACCTACATGGACACGTTAGTGGCAAGTGGCGAGATGTCGATTACCACGTTTGCTCAAACAAAACCGCACGATACTGCGGCAGCCAAGGTAATTGTAGAAGAGGCTGGTGGTAAAGTAACCGATTTGTTTGGAGCAGAAGTGCGCATGGACAAAGAAAACAAAGGATACTTGGTCACAAACGGGCACCTTCATGAACATGTCTTACAAATAATTCGGGAACATGTGCATGAGTAATATAGCTGTTGATATTGTATTGTTGCTGCCAACACCGGTGGCGCAAATGGCGATTGAGCTAAGTAAAGCTCTTAAACAGCCACTCAATGATCGCATTGATCTTGGTACCACCAGCTCTTTGCCTCACATTACTTTGGCCATGGCGGTGATTAAGGAATCTGACCTTCCTCTAGTAAAAGCGAGATTAGCAGAAATTGCCAGAAAACATTTACCGATAGAATTAAATACAGACGGTTTTATTGCTAAATCGAGCTGCTGGCTAGGTATTGCAGTGACTGACAAACTCCTGAAATTACACCAAGAGGCAACCGATTTTTTACTCTCACTCGCTTCGGGAGAGGTAACATTAGATGTGTTTAATACTCAGTATGGTGAAATTGAGAAAGGTACAATTGATTGGGTAAAAGATTATCCGAGCAAGTATGCTGGGTACTATCTGTACTCACCTCATGTCACACTAGGCATTGGAGATTCTGCCGATCTATCGATTTCTATCAAAGAATTTAAAGCAACAGAAATGGCATTGTGTCACATTGGCAGTCATGGCACTTGCGCAAAAGTGCTGTTTTCTAGTAAAGGAGACGCATGAGCCCCGAGGTAGATCGCCATAAAACATTAGCCGCAGTCTACGTTGTGCTACTCCGTGAAGGAAAAGTGTTTTTATTGCGGCGGGCCAATACTGGATACCGTGATGGTGACTGGGAAGTACCAGCGGGTCATTTAGAAGAAGGCGAAACACTTCGGCAGGCAGCAGTACGTGAAGCAAAAGAAGAAGCATCGGTTATTCTCGCAGAATCAGATGTGCGGTTATCTCATGTGGCTCATCGCCATTTTGAAAATCAAACATATATTGATTGTTATTTTGTGATTCAAAAATGGCGGGGTACACCCCAAATTGGTGAGCCTCACAAGTGTTCTCGTTTAGGGTGGTTTGCCATAGATTCTCTCCCAGCAAATCTTATTCCATATGAGGCAGAAGGACTACGCAGTAGTTTGCAAAATGTACCGTATTCTGAATTCGGTTGGCGATAATGGATTTCATATAAACTGTCGACCAAATTAGCCTCATTTTGAGCTCAAATATTTCTATTTTAGACAATGAAATATGGGTTATTGCAACGGATTGACAGACCAGGGCACAGACCGTATTGTTGGGTATGTATTTTCCAAAATTTGGGGGAAAAATGACCAGGTTATGTCATAACCTGCCCCATTTTTGACCCCGAATTACCAAAAATGCGGTAAACCTGACTAAATCTGGAACTAATAAACTGCAAGGAGGACTAGTGGCGACCGTAACTCAGATTAAGAAGCGCAACGGCAATATCGTTGACTTTGATAAAGAGAAAATTCGCCATGTTGTAGACAAAGCTTCTAGTGCCTCAACTGGTGCTCTGCCTGGTGAGTTACTAGATACCGTAACAGAGTTTGTGGTCAGTGCTCTTGAGATGAAATTTGACGGGCATACTATTCCCGATGTGGAATCTGTGCAAGATATTGTGGAAATTGCCCTGATGAAATATGACCTGTACGAGGTGGCTAAAGCCTATATTATCTATCGGGCTGAGCATCACAAGCTGCGCGAGCAAAAGAAGCAAGAAACCTTAAAAAAGATTGCCAACAAAAAGCTGACCATCACCAACAAAAAAGGTGAAAAAGAGTTATTTAATCCAGAAAGGCTCTACCGTGATTTTGAGATTGCCTGCAAAGGATTTGAAGATGTGGTAGACGTAGGAGCCTTAGTTGAGCGCTGTGAATCAAATTTGTTTGATGGGATGACTCTAGAAGACTTAGGTAAAGAGCGCGTCATGACTGCCCGAGCCTATATAGAGAAAGACCCGGCATATTCTAAAATTACCACCCTGTTGGCCCTAGACAATTTATACGATGAAGTGTTTCAGGCTAGCAATACTAACGACGTAGCAACTGCCTATCGTAAGGCGTTTATTACTAATATTAAAAAAGCCATTGCAGATAAGCGTGTGGTGGCAGGTATACTTGATTTTGACCTTGAAGCCTTAGCCAAAACCATAAAACCAGAACGCGACCATCTTTTTGAGTATCTAGGCTTCCAAACGTTGTATGATCGCTATTTTTTACGAGAAGAAGGATCTGAGAAAAAGTTAGAGACGCCACAAGCTTTTTGGATGCGTATTGCCATGGGACTCAGTCTTAATGAAGGTAAACAAAAAAATGAGAGTGCCAAAGAGTTTTATGAGCTTATGTCTACCCTACGCTACGTTCCCTCTACCCCCACCTTGTTTAATGCTGGTACTTCTTATTCTCAGTTGAGCTCATGCTACCTAAACACGGTGGAAGATGATTTGGAGCACATTTTTAAGGTTTATGGTGATAATGCGCAACTATCAAAATTTTCTGGTGGCATTGGCACTGATTGGACTAACTTACGAGGAACCGGTGCATTGATTAAAAAAACCAATGTGTCGAGCCAAGGGGTGGTGCCGTTCTTAAAGATTGCGAATGATGTCACCGTGGCCATTAACCGCAGTGGCAAGCGTCGTGGAGCTACCTGTGCCTACCTAGAAACGTGGCACTACGACATAGAAGACTTTTTAGATTTACGTAAAAACACTGGGGACGATCGCCGGCGTACGCATGATATGAACACCGCTAACTGGGTACCCGATTTGTTCATTAAACGAGTGATGGAAGATCAAGACTGGACACTGTTCTCGCCCGATGAAACGCCAGATTTGCACCACATCTATGGCAGGGCATTTGAAAAGCGTTACGAAGAGTATGAAAGTATGACTAAAGTTGGCAAGATTAAGCTATTTAAAACAGTTTCAGCCAAAATTTTGTGGCGTAAAATGATCACCATGCTGTTTGAAACTGGTCACCCGTGGATCACCTTTAAAGATGCCTGCAACATTCGCTCTCCTCAAGATCACATTGGGGTAATTCACTGCTCTAACTTGTGCACAGAAATTACCTTAAATACGAGTGCTGAAGAGACCGCGGTGTGTAATTTGGGGTCGGTTAATCTGCCGCGCCACATTGTAGATGGCAAAGTACAAAAAGAGCTATTGCAACAAACCGTGACCAGTGCCATGCGTATGCTCGATAATGTGATCGATTTAAATTATTACCCCACTAAAGAGGCCAAACACTCAAACATGTTGCACCGGCCAGTCGGTCTTGGCATCATGGGCTTTCAAGACGCGCTGTATTTGCTAGATATTGGGTTTGAATCTGAAGAAGCGGTGCAATTCGCTGATGAAAATATGGAGTTTATTTCGTACCACGCTATTTTAGCCTCGGCTAACTTGGCCAAAGAGCGTGGCACATACTCAAGCTATAAAGGATCAAAGTGGGACCGCGGCATTTTTCCGGTTGACACCCTTGATGTGCTAGAAAAAGAGCGTGGTATGTCTATTTCAACTGCTCGAGCAGGCAAAATGGACTGGGCGCCAGTACAAAAAGCAGTAAAACAGCATGGCATGCGCAACTCAAACACTATGGCCACTGCCCCCACTGCCACCATCTCAAACATTAGTGGATGCTACCCGTGCATCGAGCCAATTTATAAGAATTTGTATGTTAAATCAAATATGAGTGGTGAGTTTACCGTAATCAATCATTATCTTATTAATGACCTGAAAAAAACCGGGTTGTGGAATGACGATATGTTAATTGAACTCAAGCGGCACGATGGAAGCATTCAAAATATTCCCTCTGTTCCAGAGAAGTTGCGTCATAAATATAAGGAAGTATTTGATATTGACACGGAGTGGTTAGTAAAAATTGCTGCTCATAGGGGCAAGTGGATTGACCAGAGCCAATCATTTAACGTATTTGTTAAATCAACTTCTGGCAAATACTTGTCCGACACCTACCTGTACGCCTGGAAGATGGGACTAAAAACAACCTACTACTTGCGCACACTCGGAGCCTCTTCGGTAGAAAAAAGCACAGTAGATGTAACAAAACTCGATGCCTCTACAATTCTGCGTGGTCAAGCTGGCACTGAGGTAAAAGAGCCCACACCAGACACTGCCATGACTCTGCCTACACTTGATGCAGAAGTTCAACTAGCCTCTATGACTATTGTGCAAAGCGAATAAAGGATAACCAATGAGCTCAAAATCTGCCAAAAAGACCTTGCTCAACGCCACCGAGACTGATCCGAACAAAATTTTGCCCATGAAATACATGTGGGCTCGGCAGTATTACAAGGCAGGCGTGGCTAACAACTGGGTGCCCGAAGAAGTACCGATGCAAGACGATGTGGAAATTTGGAAACGCCCGGGTGGGTTAACGGCAGACGAGCGCCACTTAATTATGCGCAATATGGGTTTTTTCTCTACTGCGGAGAGTTTAACGGCTAACAATATTGTGCTTTCTATTTATCGTCATATCACCAACCCAGAGTGCCGCCAGTATTTGCTCCGGCAAGGGTTTGAAGAAGCCATTCATACCGACACCTTCATTTATTCCTGTGATACCCTAAACGTTAATCCAGATGAAGTCTACGACGCCTACATGAAAATTCCCACTATTAAAGAAAAAGATGATTTTGTGGTAGAAATTACTAAAAGTCTGCTTGATCAAAACTTTAAAACTGACTCGCCCGAGAATATCCAGCGATTTTTGCACGATTTGGTGGGATACTACGTTATTATGGAAGGCATTTTCTTTTATGCTGGGTTTGTGATGATGCTTTCGTTTAAGCGGCAAAACCGCATGATTGGGGTGGCTGAGCAGTTTCAATTTATTTTACGTGACGAATCAGTGCATTTGGCCTTTGGTACCGATTTAATTAACACCATTGTGGAAGAAAACAAAAAAGTGTGGACCAAAGAATTTCAAGAAATCTTGGTGGCAAATATTAGGCGAGCGGTAGAGCTAGAAAAGGCCTATACGGTAGATTGTTTGCCGCGGGGTATCTTGGGGCTTAATGCCGATAAAGTAAGTCAATATGTTGAATACATCGCAGATAGGCGTCTTGAGCGCATTCACCTACCGAAGCAGTACAATTCAGCCAATCCGTTTCCCTGGATGAGTGAAATTATTGATCTTAAGAAAGAAAAGAATTTTTTCGAAACTCGGGTCACGGAATATCAAACCGGTGGCCAGCTAGATTGGGATTAATTTCTCGTAACTCGTAACTTACTTTTTATGTCATTCCCGAGAGCAGAGCGAGTCGGGAATCCACCCTGGCGTAGGCATATAAATAGATAGATCCTCGCTTACGCAAGGATGACGGAGTGAGGTAAACGCCCCATAGGTGTGGGGCATTTAGCCTAGTACTGCACAGCCTGCTCAAATCATGGTAAAATATGCTCATGGATAGAAAAATTCTAACGGTGATGTTTGGTGGGCCTTCTGTTGAGCATGATGTATCGGTTATTACCGCTATGCAGGTAATGAAAAATGCTGATCCGGATAAATATCACATTGCCCCTCTGTACTGGGCGAAAGACGGCTCGTTTTATACTAAAGATACTACAGAGTCTTTCACCGAGTTTCAGAAGCGTATTAATACTCATCCTGTTAAGAACTCATTTGAATATCAAATGATTCATCAAAAAGCACCTGGAGTTCTATTTAGTCGAGCCGATTATCGACCAGATGTTATACTCCCCTGTTTTCATGGAACCAGTGGCGAGGACGGAGCGATACAAGGTTTGTTAGAAGTGGTTGATGTTCCCTACGCAGGGTCTGGTGTCAGAGCATCTGCAGCAGGCATGGATAAAGTATTATTTAAAGCACTAATGAAAGAAAATAATATTCCGGTGCTTGATTATCAAGTAGTTACCAAAGAATCTGGTATCGATGCAAAAACGCTTAAGTTTAGCTTTCCAGTAATTGTTAAACCGGCTCATTTAGGCTCAAGTATTGGGGTACAAAAGTGTGAAGGTATACAGCAAGCACAAGAGGCGCTTGAGGTGGTGTTTGAGCTTGATACGCATGCTTTAGTTGAGCCATATCTAAAAGACAAGCAAGAAGTAAATGTGAGCGTTCTTGGCACCACTGATGATTGCCAAGCTTCAGTAACTGAAGAGCCGCTCTCGGCAGAGGAAATTTTATCATTCGAAGACAAGTATTTACGGGGTAAAGGTAAGGGTGGGTCTAAATCTGTGGCAGGAATGGCCTCACATGATCGTCGAATCCCTGCGCCAATTGAGAAGAATTACGAATTACGAATTACGAATTACGCCAAAGAAATCTTTAAAGTTTGCGGGTGTTCAGGAGTGACGAGAGTAGATTTTCTGATCGACAAAAAGTCAAACGAGATATATGTAGTTGAGATCAATACTATCCCAGGCTCGCTCTCCTTCTATTTATGGGAAGCCAAAGGCCTTAGTTTTAGGGATTTAATTGATAAGTTGGTAGAAAACGCTGAGTATGAATATGCCAAGAAAAAGAAATTGTTGCGTACTTTTGAATCAACTATTTTAGATAAAAAGATCTGACACTTGTTTTAGTAGATCCATTCGACTCACTAAGGCTCGCTCCCGTTCGGCAAGCTCAGGGCCTGAGTGGAACCGAAGGCAGGATGACATTGACATGTCAATTCCAGTACAAATCTGTCAGCTCATTTTGTAGTAGCACCGTGTCGCCTGCTTTTAAGAGCTGGCGTAATATTTGGGGCGTTTCATCAGGAGAATCTGACAAAGAAATATCAACATCAGCCTGACTTGCATGTATGCCCTCTTTCAAATACGAGGCTAATCTGTTTTGAGCAATAACGGCGTGGTCAGCAACCCTAGCTATGAGTGTACCAAACAGAATATTGGCTTTGGCTTCGTGCTCTCCTTGGTCCACAATGCCCCCGGTTACCAGTATTTTTCGTCCCTTATAGGTTGCAAGATGGTCCAATGCCGCTTTAGCACTTTCTGGATTGATGTTATAGGTATCATCAATAATGGTGATGCCGTTGTGATGAGAGATATCCATTCGCCGCTCAATATGAGGTAAATTCTTTAGTTCCTTGGCAATCTGTTCGTGCTTTAATCCGAGCGTTTCGGTGATACACACGGCACCGGCTGCATTTTGTTGCATGTGCAGAGGCAATAGCACCTCGGGCAGCGCATCTTTTTTATGATATAAATCAAGATTGTAGCTAAAATAACGAGTGTTTGGTTTATTGATATTGGCCATGACTCGTACAACCCCGGGATCTTCACCGTTTAGGAGCTTGTGGTCAGCAGCTAGGTTCATAAATTCAGTAAATTCTTGATCAATAGCAATTTGTGATCCGAGTTGTGAAATATGTTGTGACCCAACGCTGGTCAATACCACTATGTCTGGCCGGAGCATCTGGTGCATTTTAGCCAAATCTCCTTTGTAAAACTCCCCCACTTCAACAATATAGACAGTGGTGTCTGGTTTAAGATTGGTTAAAATATCTTGGGCTAGGCTATAGAGTGTATTGTGATTTTGAGGTGGTGTATGGCATATGGCGTAGTTCTGAATAAGACTTTTACTAAATAATCTGGTCGAAGTCTTGCCAAAACTGCCCGATATGGCAACTACCACACAGTGCTCCATGCGCTTAAGCTTTATTTTGGCTTTAGTAATGGTATCTCGCTTCAGCCAGGCATCAATTGGGGTAAAGGCCAAATTAGCTGCAAGCACAATGAGCGGTATACCATAGGTTGTGGCTGCAATAGAAATAAGCACCCACAAAAAATTATTCATCAAGCTAGAGAGAATAAGGGCCACAATAACGTACAGGCCAAGTGAAACGCCCAGCAGCGTTTTAGCTTTGATGGTCCAATCAATGCGGCCTACTTTTTGAAACCCCCGTTTCAAGAACCGTTTTTTAACCCAATTCCAATAATTGTCAGAATCGTAATCGTTAAGCTGCAGCACATAGATAAAGTCAACAAAGGGCAAAACAGTGTTGAACGTATTATCCATGGTGATTCCCCACGAAATTACGAATAATACCGGCAAAAAGACTGGGGTTTTCGCGGTGCGCAAAATGAGAGGCGTGTGGAATAATTTGCAAACGTGTTTCTGGGATCATCTGCTCCATAGCTCTGGCCACTGTGAGCGGGACCTCAGTGTCTTTTTCGCCCCAAAGGAGCAGAGTGGATGCAGTAATTTGATCAAAATATGGGGTGAGGTCAAAATTTACCACATTCAAAAAGATTTGTTGCAATTGATCACTCTCGAGGTAATCTGCTGAGCGAAAGCGGTCACGGATTTTTTTGAACGTTTTAGTCTTATCAAAAGGAATAGCAGTTTTTTTTAATGCGTGATGCAGGGCCTGGGCAAGGCTAGTAAAGCGAGAGAGGGGTTGTGGGAGCCCTGGTGTCGCGTACAACACCAAACCCGAAAGCTTCATTTCTGTGGCTAAGACTATGGCCACCCGTCCGCCAAATGAATGACCAATTAGCACAGGATTTTTAATTGAGTGCTCATTGCAATACTGTTGTACCCATTCTGCATACTGTGGGATTGACCAGCTATTCTCTGGTTTAGGGCGTGCTCCAAACCCTGGTAAGTCTGGGGCATAACAAGCAAATTCTGCTTCAAGGTGAGAAATAACGGTATTCCACGTTTGTTTATCTTGCTTCCAGCCGTGCAGAAACACCAGCGGTGTTTTTTGTTTTAGATGAGTAGTATCTGATTTCATAATGGTACGATTATTTTAACACGGATTGATTACATGAGCTACTATATGTTGACAAATGCAACTAAGTTGCGTTAAGATACTGATATGAACGCATCTGAGTCTATTATTACCCTTTTGCAAGAGCAAGGGTTTCGTATTACTGCTTCACGTCGAGCAATTATTGAGGTTGTACTCAGTACCAGTGGCCCAGTAGACGCTGGCCACATTATTACCTCTTTGCAAAACCAAGGAATATCAGTCAATAAAACCACGGTGTATCGAGAAATAGCGTTTTTGCAGCAGCAAGGTATTATTTCAAAAGTTTCGCTGGATCAACGAAAGTATTTTTACGAGATTGCACCAAGCCATCATCACCACGCTGTTTGTACTAACTGTGGGGTAATTGCTGATGTGCGTGTGAGTGAACCAATAGAAGAACTAGAGCAAGAAATTGCCAAAGTCCATCAATTTTTGGTTACTCGCCACTCATTAGAGTTTTTCGGTCTATGTATTAATTGTCAGCAAATATAAAGGAGCACCATGGCACCACTATTTATTCTGGGAACATTTATCTCAACCTATGTAGGAGGGCTTACAGGGCTTCGGTTTAAAGACAAATTGCATTTAGTGCTTGGCTTCACTGCGGGTGTGCTTTTAGGAGTGGTAGCCTTCGATATTTTACCTGAAATTTCGGATTTAGTATCTAAAACTGGGACTGATATTCGAATGGCTATGATTGCCTTAGTGGTAGGTTTCTTACTTTTTCATATAATTGAGAAATCGGTTTTAATCCATCATTCTCATGAAGGCCATTATGAAGACCATACTCATCCAACTGTTGGGGTGCTTTCTGCTCTGGCCCTCTCTGGTCATTCATTTTTAGATGGAGTGGGTATTGGGCTTGGGTTTCAGGTATCCCCAGCTGTAGGAATTTTGATCGCACTAGCCGTTATTGCCCATGATTTTTCAGATGGCCTTAATACTGTTTCTTTGGCTTTGGTGCATAAGAATTCAGATAAGCGGGCCCTAAACCTTTTATTCATTGATGCCATAGCCCCAGTTCTGGGAGGTTTATCAACACTTCTTTTTTCTGTTCCAGAGCATATATTGGTGTATTATCTTGGTTTCTTTGCTGGCTTCTTGCTTTATATTGGAGCTTCAGACATTTTGCCTCAAGCACACAGTAAAGACTCCTCGTTTAAGACCATTCTAATGACCTTAATCGGCGTACTGTTTATATTTGGGGTAACTAAGCTTCTTGAAGGGCATTGATTTGCTTGAACATTGTTGTGCTTATGCATGATGCTAAAACCTAGTGAATATGGTAAAGTATGCTCATGTATAAACCGCATGAGATAGAGCAAAAGTGGCAGAAAAAATGGGAAGAACAAAGCAAAGCCTCTAAAAAAGATGCTGGCAAAAAACTGTATGTTCTAGACATGTTTCCCTACCCGTCGAGCGATGGTCTACACTTAGGGCATGTGCGAATCTACACCGCTTCAGATATTGTAGCTCGTAAGGACAGAATGGACGGATTTGCGGTGCTTCATCCTACCGGCTGGGATGCTTTTGGTTTACCGGCCGAGAATTACGCTATTAAAACCGGCACCCATCCACGCATCACCACTGAAAAAAACATTCATAACATTAAGCGTCAAATGAAGGCGCTTGGATTCTCGTATGATTGGGACCGCGAGGTTAACACTACTGATCCACAGTACTATAAATGGACCCAGTGGATTTTTCTACAATTATTTAAGAAAGGCTTAGCGTACGAAGCCGATATTCCAATTAACTGGTGCCCAAAAGATAAGACTGGTCTGGCGAACGAAGAAGTTATAAATGGCCGGTGTGACCGGTGTGGAACTGAAGTGAAGCGCAAGCAAATGCGCCAATGGGTGCTTAAGATTACCGATTACGCCGAGCGATTGCTACAAGATCTAGATGGTCTCGACTGGCCTGAGAAAATTAAACTGATGCAGCGTAATTGGATTG
>OBEQ011178454.1_pt1 | contig 33919 bp, 34 predicted proteins | sample 1670901 | NCBI WGS metagenome assembly OBEQ01 (sample SAMEA104232315, study PRJEB22302) | groundwater metagenome | biome: forest; feature: aquifer; material: groundwater | place: USA | collected 2011-08-07 | depth 5.4 m | reverse complement strand
GGGCGGGACCGGCGGGGGGGGGCCGGCGGCCCCGCACGCCGGCCCCGCCAGCCCCGGCGTGGTGGCCGCCGCGGGGAGTCGCACCGTCACCTCCAGCCCGCCGCCATCGAGCACAACCGCCGAGGCTGTGCCGCGGTGCGCGTCGCACACCGCCCGGACAATGGAGAGCCCCAGTCCGGCGCCCCGCGCCCCGGTACGCTCCCGGCCACCCCGACGAAACGGTTCGAAGAGCATCGGCAGGTCAGCGGGTTCCACCTCGAACCCGGTGTTGCCCACCACGAGCCAGGCATGCGTGGCGTCGGAACCGGTGCGTACCCACAACCTGCCGCCAAGGTGGTTGTAGCGCACCGCGTTCTCGATGAGGTTGCCGGCGAGGCGTTCCAGCAGGAACGGGTCGCCCACCACGGGCGCCGCGGCCAGCTCGGTCTGTACGCCCAACGCGAGGCGACCGGTCTCCTTGCGTACCGAGGCCAGCGCCGCAGCCACCCCGGCGGAGAGATCAGCGGGGACCTTGCGGCCCAGCCGGCGCCCGGCCTGGGCTTCGGTGTGCGCCAGCAGCAGCAGCGACTCGACCAGCGCATTGGCCCGGATCGATGCGTCGCGTACCACGGTGGCCATCCGCCGGAACTCGGCGACGTCGGCCTCGGGGTCGGACATCGTCACGTCGATCTCGGTACGCATCACCGCGAGCGGGGTACGCAGCTCGTGCGAGGCGTTGGCGACGAAGCGCTTCTGGGTGTCGAACGCAGCGGCGATCCGGCCGAGCATGGCGTCGAAGGTGTCGGCCAGCTCGGCCACCTCGTCGTCGGCCCCCGCGTAGTGGATCCGCTCGTCGAGTGTCTCGCCGGAGAGGCGTTGGGCGGTCGAGGTGACCTGGTGCAGCGGGCGCAGCGCCCGACCCGCCACCCAGTACGCCCCGACCACCCCGACCACGCTGACCGCGAACAGCGCGGTGAGGCCCCGGATCAGCAGATCCTGCTCGGCCGCCCGCTGAACCTCCTGCTGCCACTGATGTGCATCGAGTTCCCGGCCATCGGCGAGCGACACCCGGGTGCCCGGCTGCAGCCAATCGGACAGGTGCAGGGCACGACCGACAACGGTCCAGGCGAGCACCACCAGGACAGCGCCGGCACCGATCAGCAGGATGCCGTTGAGTACGGTCAACCGCAGCCGCAGGGTGGGGCGGGGCAGCCGCGGGCGGCGCGCGTCGTAGACCGTCATGTCGGCTCACCGATGCGGATCCGGTACCCGGCGCCGACAACTGTCTCGATCAGCCCTGGGTCGCCGAGCTTTTTGCGCAGGGTCATCATGGTCACCCGTACCGTTGTGGTGAACGGATCAGCGTTGACGTCCCAGACCCGTTCCAGCAGTTCCTCGCTGGAGACCACCCCGCCGCGCGCCTTGAGCAACTCCTCAAGCAGGCCGAACTCCTTGCGGGTCAGGTCCAGCGGCTGAGCGGCCCGGGTCACCACCCGCTTGGCCTGGTCGAGCACCAGGTTGCCGACGGCCAGGATGGGCGGCGCGGGCGGGGGGGGGGGGGGGGGGGGGCGGCCCCCGCCGGCCCAACACCCGGACCCGCGCCACCAGTTCGGTGAAGTCGAACGGCTTAGTCAGATAGTCGTCGGCGCCCAACTGCAGCCCCTCGACCCGCTCGGCCACGGTACCGCTGGCGGTCAGCATGAGCACCCGGGTCAGCGCGCCGGAGGCGATCAGGTCGGCACAGATCTCGTCGCCGTGCACCCCGGGCAGATCCCGGTCGAGCACCACCACGTCGTACCGGGTGACCATGGCCATCTCGTGCCCGACCCGGCCGTCGTACGCCACATCGACAGCCATCCCCTCGCGCCGGAGCCCCCGGGCGATGGCGTCGGCGATGGCGCGTTCGTCCTCCACCACGAGTACCCGCACCGACCCGTCACCTCCAGACGCCGCCCAGCCTTGGTCGCCGGGCGTGAAGTCCCGGTAAGCCACGCTATCGTCGCAGGCAAGCGCCTCAACCCCTGAACTGTTCGGCATCGACAGAAAGGCGCACCCCGCAATGAACACCCCCCGCCCTGACCCGCAAAGCCCTGACCCGCAAAGCCCTGACCCTGCCGCTGGCCCGGACAGCCCCGACCCCGACGCTGGCGTGAGCGGCCTCCGCCTCGGCATGAAGACCCCCCGATTACTGGGTCCGGTCCTGCTCGGCGCCGTCCTGCTCTGCGTGGTGCCCGGCGGGACGATCGTGTTGGCGCTGCTCGCCCTGCGGTGGTACCGCAAGCGCCGAAAGGCCGCGCGCAGCTGAGTCGACGGCTGGCCGCGCTGGCCGGGCTGGCCACCCGACGGCACTGACCGGAGCCGGCCGGGCTACCCGACCGGTGTGGGGTACGTCTCGTACCGGCCCTTGCCCGCGCTCTTCGCGACGTACATCGCGGCGTCGGCGTCGCTGAGCAGCTGCTCCGGCTCGTGCTCGGTGGGGCGTCCGAAGGCGACGCCGATGCTGACGCCGACCGCGACCGGTACCCCGTCCACTGGGAGCGGTTCGCATACGGCTGCCACGATCCGCTCAGCCAGCGCGTCCACGCTCGCCGGCACCGGCTGGTCCAGCAGGATCGCGAACTCGTCCCCGCCGATCCGGGCCACCAGGTCGGTCTCCCGGACGCAGCTGAGCAGGCGCTGCGCAACCTCCCTGAGGACCGCGTCACCGCCAGCGTGGCCGAACCGGTCGTTGACCGGCTTGAAGTCGTCGAGGTCGAGCAGCATCACCACCACCGGGCTGCCGTGCCGGCGGGCCCGGGCCAGCGCTTCGCCCAACCGGTCATGGAACCGCGCCCGGTTCGCCAAACCAGTCAGGTTGTCCGAAAATGCCAAGTCGTGCAGGCGGGCGGCGAGCGCGTCGCGCTCCTCCAGCGCGGCACTCAGCATCGCCTCGTTGGCGTGCAGCTCGCGTACCCTCGTGTCGAGCTCGCCGAGCAGTCGGGCGTTGTCCGCGAACGAGGCCAGTTGGCGCGCCACCACCAGACCGGTACTGATCACCGCGCTGACGAGCACCGCCCAGGTACGCCCGTCCAGATCGCGGCCGCTGAGCGCCACCGCCAAAAGGATGAACGTGGCTGCCAGCGCCAGGTACGGCAGCGCGCTGTACGGCCGGCGCCGGGACCGCACCAGCGCCCGCGGATCCGTCTCCACCTGCAGCCGCTGGACCCATCCGGCGATCATCATGAGAGCGTCGCCGAGCATGTTCAACAGGCAGAGCCAGCCTTCCCGATGGTCCACCAGCAGGGCCGGCCCCAGCACGCTGGCGAGGCCGGAGAACGCGGCAGCGGTCGCACCGAGCAGACCCGTCCAGGTACCGAACGGCGGCCGCCCGGCGATCAGCAACTTCGCCACGGCGAAGACCGCGACCAGCATGACCACCGGACCGGTGAGGATGTTCAGCAGGACGAGCCGCGTGCCACCGGCGGTGTGTCCGGTGAAGTACCAGCCGAACGCGCCGGCGCCGACCATCACCGTCGCCATGTCCAGCCAGAAGCAGGCGCGTTCCCGACCGGAGCGGATCCGCAGTGGGTAGGTGAGCATCACGGCCACCACGACCGCGGTCCCGAGACCGATCAGCGTGGCGCTGGTCGACCCCGTCATCAGGTCAGCCGGGCCGCGCACCGCAGCGAACTGGGCGAGGTTGCCGAAGGCGATCAGCCCCTCGCCGGCGCTGACCGCCCACCAGAAGCGGCGCGCCGGATCACCGTCGGGCAGCCGCCGCGCGATGTGCTGAGCCGCGGCGATCGTGGCCACGTTCCAGATCACCGACGCCAGCCAGCTCAGCCGGACCTGATTGAGCGTGGAGATCGGTCCGGCGACTATCCCGGCGAGGACCAGGGCCACCAGGACGACCTGGGTACCCAGCACCGCGCCGGTACCCGGCAGCCGCCGAGCCCATCGGATACCCGGCACCTGAGCCACCCCGCAAGCAAGAGGATTCACGTACCCATCGGCGCGGTACAGCTGAAGTTGACTGCTTCCGTCCCGCGTACCACCCTTCCTGACCGATCCTGGACCGGATGGTGGGTGAGCACTATCCCACTCCATCCACTGTGGACGTTCCCCCGAGCGCCATCGCCTCGTCCCGTGCGGCGCGTGCCTCCTGCGGGCGGTCCGCCCGGTCAAACATGACTGCATGATCTTCCAACGCGGCTCGGAGGCTTTCCCGCTCATGTGGCGCCCCCTCGGCAATGGCGCGCTTGAGGCGCACCGCCTCGGAGGTGGCATCGAGGGCACGCCCGGTCTGGCCTGCGGCCTGAAAGTTTCGCCACACATGGGTGAGGACCTGCGCAAGGAGAGGCAGCCGGCGGTCGGGATTCGCGGTGGCAATCTCACGGGCGATTTCCTCAGCCTCGCTGGCGCTGGCGAGCCCCAGATCCTCCGTCCCGGTGCGCCGCTGGATTGACGCATACAGCGCGAGCGCCAGACTCACGTTGCTCAGGGAGATCGGGTGCGCCTGCGCAACGGTTCGCCACACGGCGACAGCCTCGGCCGCGACCAGGACAGCTTCGGTACCAGGGTCCGCCTCGCTGAGGATGTGGGCGAGCGTGAGGAGCGCCAGACCCAGGGCCTGGCGGTCAGACGGCGGCAGAGCACCGCACAGTGAGCTGGCGACTGTCACCGATTCCCGCGCCGCCGCGACGGCATCGTCAGTGCGGTCGAGTCTCAGGTATATCTCGGCAAGGCCAGAGAGGTTGTCCGCCAGGATGTTCGCCTGACCGGGCTTCTCGCTGACCAGGCGCCGAGCGATGTTCACCGCCCGCTGGGCCGCCTCCAGTGCCTCGTCCGTCCGTCCCATCGCGCGCAATCCACTGGCGAGGTTGCGCAGGGCGAATGCCCAGGGTCGGGTGAACTCGCCGGGTGCCTCGGCCTTTGCCGCGCGGAACAACGCGATCGCCTCCTGCGCAGCGGCGACCGACTCCTCGTAACGGTGCTGCCGGATCAGCTGAACGGCGTGGTCGGTGAGCACGGCGCCCAACGACTTCGCCCGCTCGTAGGGGTGATTGCGGTACGCCATACGGAAGATCTCGACGGCCTCGGCGTAGAGCGCGGTCGCGTCGTCGCCGCGCCCGACGTCGCGCAGACGTTGGCCCAGCGTGTAGGCCGCCCAGGCGCAGGTCTTGTGGTAGGAGGCACCGAAGCGGTCCCGCAGGTCCTCTGCGATGTCGACGGCCTCATCGGCGGCGTTCAGCGCTTCTCCGGGCCGCCCCTGGTCGGCCAGTCGGTCGGAGAGAGCCATGAGCGCGTGAGCCAAACTGGACAGGAAGGCGTCCGGTTGCCGCTCGGCGAGGCCGCGAAGGCGGGCGACCTCGACCGCCTCGGAGAGGTCCGCCTCGGGCACGTCCGTCTCGGCGGAGGTCTGCGCAGCAGACATGGTCGGCGTCTGGGCCGGCGCCCTCCCTCCGAGCACGAGTGTCGGCCGGCGGACGGGCGGACTCTCAAGCACCGTTGCCTTCGTGCGCACGGCGGCCTTCTCCCGCACCGTTGCCTTGGAACGCCCCACGGTCTGCCCGGGGATCAGGACCCGCTCCGGCGGTACAGGGGTATCGCTCAGGTCGGCAACGGTAAGCCACTCCGCGGCATGGGCGACATAGCCGTACAGGTCGCGGAGGCGGTGGACGAAGGACGGTACGTGCCCGGCGCCATATACGACGGCGACCTCGATCGCTTCCGAAGCGCGTTCCTCGTGGAGCCGCTGCAGCGCGGCAATGAGCCGGTTGTCACGCTCGCCGCCGAACGCCCCAGCCAGCTCCGGCGCGTGCGTGGCCATCTCCTCGTCCTGATCGGACAGTAGGTCATTGACCTCGACGGCCCTCGACCAGATCGCCTCGGTGCCGCCGAAGAGCCGACCGATGATGACCACCGGCAGCGCGCACCACATCATCAGCCGGTACGCCAACGGGATCCGGCGCCAGGATGTGCGGAACTCGTCGGCATCCACGTCGGGATTCACCACCGGCACGCCCAACGCCTGGTAGTCGATGTCCTGCTCGACGAGGCCCGCCCGCCGGTTGAACTTCAGGATGGTGTAGCTCAGCGTCAGGGCGGCGAACAGCACCGAAGACCGGCGGCTGGCTCCAGGGCCCACCCCTTCGGCGACGATCACCTGTGCGCTTCTCAACCGTGACGTCACGTCGGCGTAGAAGGTCGCCTGTCCAACGTGGATCATCGGGTAGACGACGAATTGCAGGGGAGTGTCCCGGCGGCGAAGACGGATGACCGCCGAGCGCACGCCGAGACCGGTCACCTCGATGATCTGCACGGCATCAGGATGCTGGCCCCATCCGCGGTTGTCGAGGGGCTGGAATCCGCCAGACCCGAACGGACCCCACACCCAGCGTCAGCGCCGACCGCACGCTGCGATGGCCCAACTGGACGAACGACCTTCAGCGGCGTGGCCTCTGGCCGCCTGCGGCACCAGGTTTCGGTGGGACAGCCTTCCGCGCAGCGCCGTTGACGGCACCGGCAGCACCGTTCAGCACGGCACGGCTGAGCACCGCGCCGTTCGCAGCGGTGGCACCCTCCGATGGAGTGCCGTTGGCTGCGACAGTGCCGTTGGCTGCGACGGTGCCGTTCGGTACCGGCTCGGCCGGTATCAGCGGGCGCGGCGGCTCCAGCCGGCCGATCCACCCGAGTACCTTCAGCGCCACGTCCTGCGCGGTGAGCCCGAGCTCGGCGAGGATCTCGGCGCGGGTACCGTGCGGGTGCCAGTCCTGCGGCACACCGATGTCACGCAGGGGCACCCACACCTCGGCGTCGCGCAGGGCCTTCGCCACTGCGTCGCCCACCCCACCGGTGCGCACCCCGTCCTCGACGGTGACCACGAGCCGGTGCGCCCGGGCCAGCCCGACCAGCTCCGCCGGCACCGGGCGTACCCAGCGCGGGTCGACCACGGTGACCCCGTGCCCCTGATCGGCCAGGCGGGCAGCCACTTGCACCCCGAGGTGGCCGAAGGCCCCGACCGCGACCAGCAGCACGTCGCGCTGAGCATCCCCGCCGGCGCCGGGCTCAGCCAGCACGTCCACCCCGCCCACCCGGCGCAGCGCCGGCAGGTCGGCTGGCACGGTCCCGGTCGGGAAGCGCACGATCGTCGGGCCGTCGGAGATGGCGACCGCCTCGCGCAGCTCCTCGCGCAGCGTCACGGCGTCGCGGGGGGCGGCGATCCGCAACCCGGGTACCACACCGAAGACCGACAGGTCCCAAATCCCGTAGTGGCTGGGCCCGTCCGGTCCGGTGATGCCGGCCCGGTCGAGCACGAAGGTGACCGGCAACCGGTGCAGCGCAACGTCGAGCAGCACCTGGTCGAAGGCGCGGTTGAGGAAGGTCGCGTACACCGCCACCACCGGATGCAGCCCACCCAGCGCCAGGCCCGCCGCCGAGGTCGCCGCGTGCTGCTCGGCGATCCCGACGTCGAAGACCCGCTCCGGGTACGCCCGGGCGAGCTTCGCGATCCCGGTCGGTTCAGCCATCGCCGCGGTGATCCCGACGATGTCGGTACGTTCGTCGGCCAGCGCGACCAGCTCGTCGGCGAAGACGGAGGTCCACTTCAGCGACGGCGCGGCGGTGAGCTTGCCGGTCTTCGGGTCGAACGCGCCCGGACCGTGCAGGCAGTCGGCCTCGTCATCCTCAGCTGGGCGGTACCCGAAACCCTTGCGGGTCACCGCGTGCACGATCACCGGAGCGCCGAAACCCTTGGCCCGGCGCAGCGCCGACTCCACCGCAGCGATGTCGTGGCCGTCCACCGGTCCGACGTACTTGATGCCGAGGTCCTCGAACATCCCCTGCGGGGCGACCGCGTCCTTGATCCCCTTCTTGACCGCGTGCAGCACCTCGTACAGCGGTCCGCCGACCAACGGGGTACGCCCCAACGCATCCTTGATCAGGTCGAGTACCCGCTCGTACCCCGGGTTCAGCCGCAGCGTGGCGAGGTGGTTGGCGAGCCCGCCGATGGTCGGGGCGTACGAGCGGCCGTTGTCGTTCACCACGATCACGAGCGGGTTGCGCGAGTCCGCGATGTTGTTCAGCGCCTCCCAGCACATCCCGCCGGTCAACGCCCCGTCGCCGACCACGGCCACCACGTGCCGCTGCTCACCGCGCAGCGCGTACGCCTTGGCGATGCCGTCGGCGTAGGACAACGCGGTCGAGGCGTGCGAGTTCTCGATCAGGTCGTGCTCACTCTCGGCGCGGTTCGGGTACCCGGTGAGGCCGCCGCGCTGGCGGAGCGCGTCGAACCCGCCCTGCCGACCGGTCACGATCTTGTGGACGTACGCCTGGTGCCCGGTGTCGAAGAGGATCCGGTCGACGGGTGAGTCGAAGACGCGGTGCAGGGCCAGGGTCAGCTCGACCACGCCGAGGTTGGGGCCGAGGTGTCCGCCGGTGTGGGAGACCTTCTCCACGAGGAAGTCGCGGATCTCGGAGGCGAGTACGCCCAGCTCCTGCACCGATAGTCCCCTGAGCTCCATCGGACTGCGTACCGTCGCCATGAGGCCACGATCGGTAGGACCATCCTCAGCAGTGCTCATGACCGGCCAGTCTAGCCGCGTTCAGTGGGGCCGGGTCCGCCGTGTGTACCGCCGTCACAGTTCCCCCACAACCGCCGGCTTCCAGTCGCGGCTCAGACACCATTGACCGGTGACGTAGATGACACGACTGCCCGGTGACCTTGACGCCGGAGATGGGCGAGGCCCGGGAGAGTATCCATCTCCCGGGCCTCTGGGATGCCACCCAGTTGCGCACACCAGCACGTTTAAGGGTGCGGATCATCCGTTACGACGTCGTGTCCTTCCGTTGGACCATCGCCCCGAGATTGGAGGGGCGAGCCGGACTTGAACCGGCACCCGACGATCATCGTCCGTACCCGGTCGACCTGGCGTTCGGTGGCGAATGCTGAAACTGGAGCGAGAGTCTGAGTTTGATCGTGGCTGCCTCTGCCCGTTGGGCTACCCCGCCGCGTGGTGGCGGGAAAAGGACTCGAACCTTCACTGGAACCACGTTTGTCAGGCTGAACCTCAGTTTCAGCTTGCGCTCCATGCGCACCCCCGCTTGCGCGGGGGAGTCCCCAAGCTACCCGAAGAACCGGTAGCGGAAGCTACCTGAAGAGATAGCCGAAAATCTTGTCGCCGACGCGCCGGTCGAGGGCCTCGCTGGAGTTGGCCTCCTCGCGGGCGAACTTCACCGCGTGCTGCAACTTCTCCACCCGGTCCAGCAGCTCCGATACCCGCTTCGCTGGCAGCGCGCCGGAGAACTTCACCGTCGTCCAGTACCCGACCGGAATGTCCTCGTGGTAGACCTCGACCTGCGCGGGGTGCTTCTCGGTGGCCTCCGCCTTGACATGGTTGCGCGGCACCTTCCTGGTCCGGATCGTCCGTACCGGTTCCGTGGACCAGCAGTCGGCCGAGTCGCTGAACACCCACGACTCAGCGGCGTCGAGCACCGGGAGCTTCTTGACGAAGGTGTGCAGGTCGGTGAGCTGCTTTTCAAGGAAGAGCAGATAGGTCACCGGTACGTCGGCCAGCAGCACGGTGTCGTCGACCGTCACGTTCGCCGTGGCGAGGCAGTTGGTCGCGTCCTTGGTGGCGGTCACGTCGAAGAGCCGGGTCAAGGTCGTACCCATCTGGCGCAGGACATCCTCGGCCCGGATCTGGACCTTCGTCGACTCGGGCGGGAGCTGCTCGCCCTCCTCATCCTTCGGCTGGTACGTCCGCGAGAGCCCAACGAGCAGGGCCGGCTTCTGTACCGACTGGTGAGCTTCAGTCAGATCCTGGAAGGATCTGCTCTTCACGCCCTTCTCCACCGCGATGATCTGGTTGAGCTTCGCCATGTCATCTCCTTCCCGCACCGGACGGTAGGACACCCACCCGCCTGCTGCCAACGGACTTTCCGCGCGCGCCGGCCCTGCGGAACAAGGGGCGGATGCTGAACCAGCAGCCGCCCCTTGTGGTCATCAGGTGCAGAGACCCGCGAGCTTCACGGCAGCATCGGTCAGCTTCTTCGTCCAGCTCTGGACGCCGGCCTGGTCACCCTTGACCGCAGAGTCGGCGAGCCCCTCCAGTGCGGTGGCCAGGTCGTCGGAGTCAGTCGCCACCTCACCGCCGGCCTTCTTGCCCTCGGCCCGAATCTTCGCGGCAGCCTCGTGGTACGTGGTGGAGAGCAGCCTCGGATCCGCCGACAACTTTTCGGCATCGTTACCCACGGCTTCGAACAGCTTTTCGACGGCGTCGCATGAGGCCTTCTTGGTGGCGAGCGCAGCGGCGCTCGCCGACGCGCTCACGGAGGCCTTCACGGACGCCTCCGCGGCAGCGCTCACAGACGCCCTCGCGGACGCGTCCGCAGCGGCCGTATCGGCGCCCTTGTTGCAGGCGGCTGTGGTGATCAGGGCCCCGGTAAGGACGACTCCCCCGAGCACCCGCGCAAAGATCCTATTTCTCAACAATGCAGTCTCCCTTTACGAGGTACTGAGCGGGGCGACGTTAGCAGGTTCCGACGCAGCCGTGGGGGACCGGAGCTGGTCATACGCTGCGTCAGCGGACCGCTACGCCGGCCCTGCCGGGGTACAGCAGCCCCACCAGCTCCACGTGGTGCGTCATCGGGAAGGCGTCATACGCCCGCAGCGCCGCCAACCGCCAACCCACCTCGGCGAAGGTCGCCACGTCACGGGCGAACGACGCCGGGTCGCAGGAGACGTACGCCACGGCCCGCGGGTGGCGCGCCACGATCCCGCGCACCACCCCGGCGCCCAGTCCGTCGCGCGGCGGGTCGGCCACCACCAGGTCGACGCGGCGCCAACGCGGATTGGCCAGCGCGTCGCCGACATCGGCGGCCACCACCCGGACCCGGGCGCCCCGCGGCTCCGGTTCGGCGAAGCTGCGCCGGGCCGCGGCCACGCCCCACCAACCGGACTCGACGATGGTGACCCGCCCCTTCGGCCCGAGCCGGGGCGCCAGCGCGGCGGCGAAGAGGCCCGCGCCGCCGTAGAGGTCCCACGCCCGCTCCCCCGGCTGCGGGTCGAGCAGCTCGAGGACGGTCGCCGCCAGTACCTCCGGCGCGGCCGGGTGCACCTGCCAGAATGCGCTCGCCGGGACCGTCCACTCACGACCCACCGCGTGCTCGCGCACCGCCGCAGGGCCGGAGATGATCCGCGGTCCCTCCTCCGAACCCCGCCGGCGCTGGGTGAAGACAGTCACGTCGCCGGCCGAGGAGGCGACCACCTCCACCCCGCCGAGCTTGCCTGGCCAGCGCGAGGCCGTCACCGGCAGTTGCCGGACCGCCGGGTGTGCGATCAGGCACTCGTCGACGGGTACCACCTCGTGCGAGCGGTGCTGGTGGAAGCCCACCCGGCCGGTACGGTCCACCGCGTACTGCACCCGGCTGCGCCAGCCGAGCGCGTCGCCCGGCAGCGGCTCCCCCCGTACCCCCAAAGCCTCAACCTCGGCCGGGGTCAACCGGGCCAGCCGGGTCAACTGCTCGCGCACGACGGCGGCTTTCAGTTCATGCTGCGCGGTCGGGGTCGCGTGCTGGAAGTCGCAGCCGCCGCAGCCGCCCGGCCCGGCGTACCGGCACGGCGGCGTGACCCGGTCCGGCGAGGCGAACAGCACCTCGACGGCATCGGCCCGCAGGAACCCCGGCCGCTCCTCGGTGACCAGCGCCCGGACCCGCTCGCCGGGCAGCGCATGCCGGACGAAGACCACCCGCCCCGCGCCGCCCGCCCCGGGCCCGGCAGAACCAGGATCGTCCGAAGTGGACAGAACCGGCAGCCGCGCCACGCAGTGCCCGCCGTGCGCCACCGGGCCCACCGTCAGCTCGACGGTCGTACCCACGATCCCGGTGCCGGGTGGCTCCTGCCCGCTCACCGACGTCGGCCGGCGCTCAGTGCGGCGCGACCAGTTCGTCACCACTGGGCTCCTCGACACCGCCCCGCGGGCCCCGCTGCGGGGTACGCGACAGCTCACGGGCGAACCGGTCCAGATCCTTCGCCGAGGACGAGGTCAGCTGCCACGGCACACTGGTCACCATCACGCCCGGCTCGAAGAGCAGCCGCCCCTTGATCCGCAGCGCGCTCTGGTTGTGCAGCAGGTGCTCCCACCAGTGCCCGACGACGTACTCCGGGATGAAGACGGTGATCACATCGCGCGGCGACTCGCGCCGCAGCGACTTCACGAAATCGATGATCGGTGTGGTGATCTCCCGGTACGGCGAGTCGACGATCGTCAGCGGAACACTCACCTCGCGCCGCTCCCACTCGGCCTCGATGGTCCGGGTGTCCTTCTCGTCGACGTTCACGGTGACCGCGGTGAGGGTGTCCGGCCGGGTCGCCTGGGCGTACGCCACAGCCCGCAGCGTGGGCAGGTGCACCTTGCTGACCAGGACGACCGCGTGGTTACGCGACGGGAGAACCGGCCGGTCCTCGGACGGGGCCAGCTCTGCGGCGACCCGGTCGTAGTGCCGACGGATCGCCACCATGACCAGATAGATCACCACCATCGCCGCGATGGAGATCCAGGCACCGGCACGGAACTTCGTCGCCAGCACCAGCACCAGCACGAACCCCGTCATGATCAGACCGAAAATGTTGATCACCCGCGACCGGAACATCCGTCGCCGGGCGGCCGGGTCCCGCTCCGCTCGCAGCAGCCGGTTCCAGTGCCGCACCATGCCGGTCTGCGACAGGGTGAACGAGACGAAGACGCCCACGATGTAGAGCTGGATCAGGCGGGTCACCTCGGCCTGGAACCCGATGATGAGTACACAGGCGAAGATCGCCAGGAAGACGATGCCGTTGGAGAACGCCAGCCGGTCGCCGCGGGTGTGCAGTTGGCGCGGCAGGTACCGGTCCTGGGCCAGGATCGAGCCGAGCACCGGGAAGCCGTTGAAGGCGGTGTTGGCCGCCAGGACCAGGATCAGCGCCGTCGTGGCGACCACGAAGTAGAAGCCCGCCGAGAAGTGACTGAAGACGGCATGCGCCAACTGGGCGCTCACCGGGTCCTGGGCGTACCCGGCCGGGCCGGAGACAATCTGCGACGGCGACTCGACGAACTGCAGACCGGTCAGCCGGGCAAGCGCCACGATACCGACCAGCATGGTGATCGCGACCAGGCCCAGCATCAACAGCGTGGTAGCGGCGTTGCGGCTCTTCGGCGGCTTGAACGCCGGTACCCCGTTGGAGATCGCCTCCACGCCGGTGAGCGCGGTACAGCCTGACGAGAAGGCCCGGATCAGCAGGAAGACAAAGCCCAATCCGACCAGCGACTGCTCGGGGCGGATCTGCAGGCCGGCGCTGGCGGCGCGGACCTGATCGCCGAGCACGAAGATCCGGAAAAATCCCCAGCCGATCATGCCGAGGATCGCGACCATGAACGCGTAGGTGGGGATCGCGAACGCCGTCCCCGCCTCGCGGATGCCGCGCAGGTTCACCGCGGTGAGCAGGGCCACCACCACCACCGCCGCGGCCACCTTGTGCTCGGCCACGAACGGCACGGCAGCGCCGAGGTTCTGCACCCCCGAGGAGACCGACACGGCGACGGTGAGCACGTAGTCCACGAGCAACGCGCTCGCCACGACCAGGCCGTACCGGGGACCGAGGTTGACCGTGGCGACTTCGTAGTCCCCGCCCCCGGACGGGTACGCGTGCACGTTCTGCCGGTAGCTGGCGACGACCGTCAGCATCACCACGACGACGGCCAGCACGATCCACGGCGAGTAGACGAAGGCCGCCGCTCCGGCAACGGAGAGCGTCAGCAGCACCTCGTCGGGCGCGTACGCCACCGACGACAGCGCATCCGAGGCGAAGACCGGCAACGCGATGCGCTTGGACAGCAACGTGTGCTGCAACGTGTCCGAACGGAACGGACGCCCGAGCAACAGCCGCTTCAGCAAAGAGGTGGGAGAGGCCACGAGCGATAAGCGTACGGCCGTCCCGCACGGACGTGTGGGGGGTGGGCGATCTCTGCCCGGTCGCCGTGGCATGCTCGCAGGCGAGACCAGATGCCGGTGGGGTCGTGCCGGCGGGACAGGTATGCCAGGGCTTCGTGGAGGAGCAGCGTGCACGTCGTGATCATGGGCTGTGGCCGGGTGGGTTCCACGCTGGCGCACAGCCTGGAGGCCCGCGGTCACACGGTTGCCATCATCGACCAGAACGCCGAAGCGTTCCGCCGCCTCGGTCCCGACTTCGCCGGCCTGACCGTGGCCGGGGTGGGATTCGACCGGAACACGATGATCGCGGCCGGCATTGAGCGGGCAGCCGGCTTCGCCGCGGTCTCCTCGGGCGACAACTCCAACATCATCTCCGCCCGCCTGGCGCGGGAGACGTTCGGGGTCCGCGGGGTCGTCGCACGGATCTACGACCCCAAACGGGCCGAGGTGTACGAACGGCTGGGCATCGCGACCGTGGCGACCGTGCGGTGGACCGCCGACCGGATGCTGCGCCAGCTCGTCCCGGTCGGTACCGAGGGAACTGTCGAGCTGTTCCGGGACCCGACCAGCACAATCTCGATCATCGAGGTGGCGGTACACCCGGACTGGATCGGCCAACCACTGCGCGCGTTGGAGCAGGCGAGCGGGGCCCGGGTGGCGTACATCACACGTTTCGGTACCGGCACGCTGCCCACCGCATCCACCACCGTCCAGGACGGCGACGAGGTCTTCATGCTCGTCACCGACGAGCTGGTCGCACCGGTCGTGAAGGTCACCGGCGCAGCGCCGGAAGGGAGCCACTGACATGCGGGTCGCCATCGCCGGAGCGGGCAACGTCGGCCGCTCCATCGCTCAGGAGCTGGTGGACAACGGACACCAGGTGATGCTGATCGACCGCAGCCCGGAACAGCTGCGCCCGGAACGGGTTCCTGCCGCGCAGTGGATCCTCGCCGACGCCTGCGAGCTGTCCAGCCTGCACGAGGCCGACCTGGCCGGCTGCGACGTCGTTGTCGCGTCCACCGGCGACGACAAGGCCAACCTGGTGGTCTCCCTGCTGGCGAAGACGGAGTTCGGGGTGGGCCGGGTCGTCGCCCGGGTCAACCGGGCTGAGAACGAGTGGCTCTTCACCGAACAGTGGGGCGTCGACGTCGCGGTCAGCAAGCCGCGCCTGATGGCTGCCCTGGTCGAGGAGGCGGTCACCGTCGGCGACCTGGTCCGGCTGATGACGTTCCGCCAGGGCGCCGCCCACCTGGTCGAGATCACCCTGCCCGATTCGGCGCCCTACGTCGGTCGCCCGGTGCGCGATGTGCCGCTGCCCCGCGACGCCGCGCTGGTGGCGATTCTGCGCGGCAAGCGGGTCCTGGTGCCCAGCCAGGACGACCCGCTGGAGGCCGGTGACGAGCTGGTCTTCGTCTGCACCGCCGAGGTCGAGGACGCCGTGCAGTCCGTGGTACTGGGCCGCTGAGGCTCCGCGCCGCTACCCGGGTACCCGCCCCAGCACGCTGAACGGATCTGCGCCCGCTCAGTCCGGCTCGGGTACCGGCAGCGTCCGGCTGACCCGGCGTACCGCCCAGACCGTGAGCGCCAGCAGCAGCGCGTACGGCGGGACCCCCAACGCCAGCCGGGCGACGCCCAGCGCGGTGGCCTTCTGGGCATCGCTGAGTTGAGGGGCGAACCAGATCCCGGCCTGGATGACCACCTTCACCAGGAAGACGCCGGCCCACAGCACGGTGAGCCAGCCGAAGGTACGCACCAGCCGCGGCTCCTGTCGCCACCGGGCGCTCCCGCCACCGACCACCAGCGAATGGATCCATCCCACCAGCGGCCGGCGTACCGCCACCGAGACCAGCATGGCCAGCCCGTACCCCAGGCTGTACAGGATGCCGGGCAGGTAGAAGCCGGCGGCGTTGCCCGACTTCCAGGCCACCACGGCGCCGATCACGATGCCGAAGACCCCGTTGATCGCGTGCCGGACCGACTCCTTGCGGGCCAGCCGGTACCCCGCCATCGCCAGCGCAGTACCGACGGCGGCGATGATCGCCGGACGCAGCGGGGTCACCAGACTGGCCACCACGAAGACCAGCACCGGGATGCTCGACTCGACCACCCCGCGCACCCCGCCCAGTTGATCGGCGAGTTGCTCGGAGAAGGAGGGCAGCGCCGGCTCCGGCAGGTCAGCCGGCTCGGCGCGGCCTGTCGGCCCGGCGCGGCCCACCGGGTCCGCGGGGCTGGCCGGGTCCGCGGGGCTGGCCGGGTCCGCGGGTTCCGTGGGCTCGGCGGGCTCGGCGGGTTCCGCCGCGTTCTCCAGCTGCTGGGTCACCGTGGGGCCTCAAGCTCATACAGAGGGTTGTAGATGACCTTACGCCCGTCCCGCGCCGCGATCCGCCCATGCACCGTGATCGAGCGTCCCGGTTCGATGCCGGCGATGTGCCGGCGGCCGAGCCAGACCAGACGCACCATGTCGCTGCCATCGTAGAGGTCCGCCTCAAGCGTGGGCAGGGTCGTGCGCGGGGTGTACACGACAGTACGGAGCCGCCCGGTCACCGTCACCAGCTGCCCCGGCTGAACATCGGATGCGGGGGTACTCCCCGACTCGACGGCGTCGCGCTGCAACTGCTCGGCATCGAGCTCAGCAGGGCTGGCCAGCAGCCGCCGGAAGAACCGCCGTACCGGCGATGGTTGTTGCTCGGCCCCCATCGCGTCAGCCCCGCCGCCGGCGCGCCGGCTTACGCCCACTCGACGCGGCGCCGCCAGAGGTGTCCGCCGCGGCCGACTCCTTCGCGGCCGAGCGCTGTAGCTCGGCCTGCTCAGCCATCTCCCGTGGCAGCCGCAGCGGCAGCGCCTCGCCTGCCGGCTTCGCCTCGTCGCCCCGGTCGACGACCACACCCTGCAGGCACACGGCCAGCTCCCCGGCCTGCTCCGGATCGGCCGCGGCCAGACCGGAGTACACCGCGCGCAGCAGCCATCTCGGCCCGTCCACCCCGATCACCCGCAGGTCGGTCGGGCCCTGCTCGGTACGCACCCGTGCGCGCAGCTCCACGCCGTACTCTCCATCGACCTCGGAGCAGGTCGCCCCGTCCCGGGACAGCCGGGTACGGATCTCCGCGAGCTGTTCGTCCCAGATGCTCTCGGTCCGCGGCGCGGCGAGCGCGGCCAGTTCCAGCGAACCGGCGCTGCTCACCAGCAGTACCTGCTGGATCTGCCCGTCCGCGTTGGCCTGCAGCCGGATCTCGACCCCGGCCACCGCCGGGATGCGCAGGCTGCCGAGGTCGAGGACGTCGACCCCGGCCGGCGCGTCCGCAACGTCGTACGGCCCGGTGGTGGGCGCCGTGCTGGACTCGTCGTCGACAACGCCGAACTCCTCCCGCTCGCGTCGGCGCGCGGCATGCCGGCCGCCCGACCGTGGCTGGTCGGCGGCGGAGCCTCTACGCCCGCCCTTGCCGGAAAAGATCACGGTCCCTCACTTCGTTGGAGACTGGGCCGGTCGGCGCTCGCCGTTGCTGGACCCGCTACGAGGCCTGAGTGGCCACCGGTCGAACCATGGCCTGCGGCGCCACGGTGTGAAGCCGGCAGCTCCTCGACGAGGCGGAAGTGTGCCCGCTCCACCCGCTGCACGACAAGCTGAGCTATCCGGTCGCCTCGACAGATCTTCGCGGGCGCAAGGGGGTCGTGGTTGATCAGGTTCACCATGATCTCGCCCCGGTATCCCGCGTCGACGGTACCGGGAGCGTTGAGCACGGTGACGCCGAGTCGGGTGGCCAGTCCCGAGCGCGGGTGCACCAGCCCCACGTACCCGTCCGGTAGCGCGATGGCGACTCCGGTGCGGACCAGCGCCCGGCCGCCCCGCGGCGCCACCTCGACGTCTTCAGCAGCGACCAGGTCGGCGCCGGCGTCGCCCGCGTGCGCGTACGCCGGCAGCGTCGCGTCCGGGTCGACCCGCCGTACCTCGACCGACACCGTGCCGTCGTCCACGTACCCTCCCTCGGCTGTACTCCAGCACCCCCCATCCTGCCGTGTCCGCGGCCGACGGGTCGACGTACCCTCGCTGCGTGGCGCAGCCGAGCGAAAGCCGACCAACCGGCGCCCCCGCACCTGCCGGCTCGGCCGCCGCCCAGCCGGCCCGACCCGGCACGCACGCCGCCCAGCCGGCCCGACCCGGCACGCACGCCACCTATCGGGAACGGCTGCGGGCCCCGTGGTGGCTGTGGATAGCCGCGCCCGGCCTCACCGCACTCTTCTCCGCGGAGCTGTTCCTCGGTGCGGGCCCGTGGGTCTGGGTGCCGTACGTGGTGCTGGTACCGGCCAGTCTGCTCGGGCTGTGGCTGCTCGGCCGGGTCAGGGTGGCGGTCGTCGACGGCGAACTCAGCGTGGGCGGCGCCCGGCTGCCGGTACACCGGATCACCGGGGTCACCGTGCTCGGCCCAGCGCAGCGCACACTTCTGCTCGGGCCCGCCGCGCACCGCCACGCCCGCATCGTGCAACGGCCCTGGGTACCCGGCGCGTTGCAGATCCACCTCGACGACCTCGACGGCTCCACCGACCGGGTGCCCTACTGGATGGTCAGCTCCCGTCGGCCCGCCGCGCTCGCGGCGGCGATCCTGGCGGCCCGTGCTGAGCCGACCCGCGGCGGCGGCGCCGGCACCGGTGCCGCCGGGGTCAGCGCCGCCGACACCGGCTCAGACACCGGCTCAGGGCTCGACGTCGATGACCGGCGACCGCCCGGCGAGGTCCCGCCGGACCGCTGAGCCCAGCGCATAGGTGGCGCGCCGGTTCAGGTACCCGGAGACCAGCGCTCCGGTCAGCAGCGGCCCCAGCGTGCTCAGGTTGCGGCCGAACCGGCGTACCAGCCGGTCGCGCAGTTCCTTGCGGGCGGCGGTACTCAGTGCCGCGGCCAGCCCACCACCGGGGACGAAGGGGTTCACGCCGCGGCGGCCGGCCCACGCCTGCAACACGGCAACCGCCTGCTGGGCCGCGCTGCCCTCGATCGGCTGGCCGCACGCCACGTGCAGCTCGGCGATCAGCTTCATCTCGACCGCGACCACCGCGACGGTCTCGGCGGCCAGCAGCACCGGGGCGGAGAGCAGCGTCGGCGTGACCGCCCACTCCACCGCGGCGACGCCGCCGCCCGCGGCGCCGATACCGGCCGTGACCCGGGCAGCGGTGCGGACCAGCCGATCGGCGAGCTGGTCGCCCTGCAGCCCCTCGTACTGGTGGCGTAACGCCTCCAGGTCGCGTACCGGCAGGTGCCCCGCCAGGTCGGTGACAGTATCGAGGATCCAGCGCATCGCGGCCTTCGGCCGTAGCAGTCCGGTGACACCGCGCTCGCGGATCTGTCCGCGGACTAGACGCCCGAGCAGCCGACGCCGGCTGGCGGTGTCGAGGGTCTCGTCAGTAAGGGCGGCCACCGCCGAGGAGACCGGGTAAGGGTCCTCATCGGACGGACGCTGGATCTCAGCGATGGCTCTGCCCTCGTCTGCTCACCCGGGTCAAACACACTCCCGGCAGATCAGCTCGCCGTTGCGCTCCAGGGCCAGCTGGCTGCGGTGATGCACCAGGAAACAGCGCGAGCAACGGAACTCATCGGCCTGCATCGGCAGCACCTTGACGGTGAGCTCCTCGTCGGACAGGTCGGCCCCGGGCAGTTCGAAGCTTTCGGCGACGTCGGTCTCGTCCACATCGACGGTCGAGGACTGCGCATCGACGCGGCGGGCCTTGAGCTCCTCCAGGCTGTCCTCGCCGAGGTCAACCTCTTCGCGACGCGGGGCGTCGTAGTCGGTGGCCATCGGTTGTCACACTCCCATATCCGTTTGCGCCGGTTGCAACGCCGGAGGCCGGTAATTTGCTTCCCAGCGGGGACTGTCAATCATGCCGGGCTCCGGTCCGGGGACCTGCCCACCGTCGTCGGAACGTACCAGCGGCGCAGCACCATACCGCTCTGGTTCGCTCCTCGGACATGCTCCACGCGGGGAGATGTTCCCCACGTGACCCGGGCGACACAAAGGTAAGGGCACCGGGCGCTACGGTGCACTCGGCGCGCCGGCTCCGGTCGATTCGACGCGGCATTCGCGCACGACGTGCCGGCACGCGCTAACCTCGGCGGCGACATGTTCAGAGCGCCTGCACGGGAGCCCACTCTATGACCTTCGCGCGGATACGGGCACTCGCGATCGTCGGCGTCCTGGTCATCGCGGCGCTGGTCCTCACGACCATGGCCATCATCCGGGACCGCCAGACTCACCGACCGGCCGAGGCCGCCTGTTCGGCGGCCGAGATCCCGGCCGACATGCGGCTGCTCGAACCGAAGGACATCAAGCTCAACGTCTACAACGCCACCGACAAGGCCGGCCTCGCCGAGCGGGTCGCCAACGACTTCAAGGCCCGGAAATTCATCGTCGATCCCGCGCAGGCGCGCAACGACCCGCTCGGCCGGGCGGTCACCGGCGTCGGGGTGGTCCGCTTCGGCCCGAAGGCGGTCGGTGCGGCCTGGGTTGTCCGGGCTAACCTGCTGAACGACGCGACCCTCGAGTTCGACATCAAACGCGCCGACGACGTGGTGGACGTGGTGCTCGGCCCCGGGTACAAGCAGCTCGGCACGTTCACCGAGGTGAACCAGGCACTCGCGGCCGCCGGACCGGCAAAGCTGCCACCCGGCACCTGCGACTCCGGCCTGCGCTGAGGCTGTTCACGGCCCACCTGCGGCGTCCAGCCGAAGCAGCCGATCGTGCAACGCCTGGTAGAGCGCCGGTGGCGCGGCCAACACGAAGTCAGCGCCGGGCGGTGCACCGGCCAGCCCGGTGACCCGCAGGCCCGCCTCGGCGGCAACCAGGCCGCCCGCCGCGTGGTCCCAGAGCTGGAGTCCTTTTTCGTAGTACACGTCCACGCTGCCCTCGGCAGCCAGACAGAGGTCCAACGCGGCGGCGCCCATCCGGCGCAGGTCGCGCACCTCGGGTAGCAGCCCGGCGAGCACCCGGCCCTGGTGTGCCCGGCGCGCCGGGTCGTACCCGAAACCGGTGGCCAGCAGGGCCTGTCCCAGTTCGGTCACCCGCGATCCGGTGAGCCGGCGCCCGCCGCGGTACGCCCCACCGCCGCGCAACGCCGTCCACTCCTGCCCGGTGGCAGCGTTGTGGACCACCCCGGCCAGCACCACACCGTCGACCTCGGCAGCCAGCGAGACGGCGTAGCCGGGTAGCCCGTACAGGTAGTTCACCGTTCCGTCGATCGGGTCGAGAATCCAACGGACTGCGCCGGCGCCACCATCAGTGCCGGGCAACGCTCCGGACTCCTCGCCCAGGATCGCGTCGGCTGGGCGGACCGCGCGCAGCGCCGCAATGACCTGTCGCTCCACAGCCCGATCCGCGGCGGTCACCACGTCGGTATCGGTGGTCTTGGTGGAGAACTCCGGGATCCCCGCGGACCGCATCGACCTGGCCAGCTCAGCCGCGGGACGCACCACGGACAGCGCCAGATCCAGCAGTTCAGCCGCCTCAGGAACGCCCATCGGTCCGCCCTCCTCGTGATCGGGTACATCCCCGCGATCGCGGTCGCGGGACTGTCGAAAGGTACCCGGCACGCGACGCCGACCGGTGAGACGGGATGTTGGACTCGGACAGCGTTACAATTCACGCCTGCCCGCCCGCCACGGAATCCGGCCTCAAGGAGATGGCCGAATCCAGGGCGTACGGGTCACTTGCCAAATCCGGCCAATCGTTCACGCCAAACGCCTGCGAGCGGCCGGAACGGCTGTGCTCGTTCATCGACACGGGAAGGTTGTTCGTGACAGCAGCCCGCCAGACCGGCACCGACGTGCGCTCGCTTGCCGACTCGTTGATTGCGCGTGCCGCCACCAGCGGCGGTCTCCTCGCGCCAGCGGAGTTGGCTCACGCCGTTGAAGACGCCGGGATGACCCCGAGCCAGGCCAAGAAGCTCCTCCGGGTGCTCGCGGATTCGGCGGTGACCGTCATGGTCGACGACTCGACCGACGCCCGCCGCCGGGTCGCGGCGGCGCGTTCGGCGACGCCGTCATCCAAGGCCGCCACCGCGAGCGCCGCGCCGAAGGTGGCGGCGGCGAAGCCCGCTGGTGCCGCCAAGCCGGCCGCCCCGAACCCCGCAGCCGCGACGCCGGTCAAGAAGGCCGCGGCCCCTGCACCCGCCGCCGAGCAGCCGGTCGCCAGGACCGCAGCCAAGGCTGCGGCGCCGGCCAGGAAGGCGGCAGCCACGAAGAGCGCCGACACACCGGTTGACGTTCCGGACGCCGCCGCCGACGACGACGCCGCCGCGGGTACCCCGGCCAAGCCGGCCCGCGGCGCCCGCAGGATCTCCTCAACCGAGGAGGAGCCAGGCGCGGCGCCGAAGGCCCGCAGCAGCCGGGCCCGCAAGTCGACCGGAGCCGACAGCGGCCCGGGCTCCGACGACCCGGCCGCAGCCGGCGCGGCGGCCACCAAGCCGACCGCCGAGGGCGCCGAGCCCGACGACGTCGAGCTCGACCCGGAGGCGTTGGTTGCCGAGATCGAGGACGTGGTGGAGGAGGAGCCGGCAGAGGCCGCTCCGGCCGCCGAGGCCGACGCCGCCGACTTCCAGTGGGACGACGACGAGTCCGAGGCGCTCAAGCAGGCCCGCCGCGACGCGGAGCTGACCGCGTCAGCCGACTCGGTACGCGCGTACCTCAAGCAGATCGGCAAGGTGCCGCTGCTCAACGCCGAGCAGGAGGTCGAGCTCGCCAAGCGGATCGAGGCCGGCCTGTACGCCGCGGAGCGGCTGCGCGTCGCCGAGGAGAGCGGCGAGCCGTTCGCGACCCCGATGCGGCGCGACTTCGAGTGGATCTCGCGGGACGGCGAGCGCGCCAAGAACCACCTGCTGGAGGCGAACCTGCGGCTGGTGGTATCGCTGGCCAAGCGGTACACCGGACGGGGGATGGCCTTCCTCGACCTCATCCAGGAGGGCAACCTCGGCCTGATCCGCGCGGTCGAGAAGTTCGACTACACCAAGGGCTACAAGTTCTCCACCTACGCCACCTGGTGGATCCGCCAGGCGATCACCCGCGCCATGGCCGACCAGGCACGCACCATCCGGATCCCGGTCCACATGGTCGAAGTGATCAACAAGCTCGGCCGGATCCAGCGGGAGCTGCTCCAGGATCTCGGCCGGGAGCCGACTCCGGAGGAGCTGGCCAAGGAGATGGACATCACCCCGGAGAAGGTACTGGAGATCCAGCAGTACGCCCGGGAGCCCATCTCGCTCGACCAGACCATCGGCGACGAGGGCGACAGCCAGCTCGGTGACTTCATCGAGGACTCCGAGGCCGTGGTGGCCGTCGACGCGGTGTCGTTCTCGCTGCTGCAGGACCAGCTCCAACAGGTACTCCAGACGCTCTCCGAGCGAGAGGCCGGCGTGGTCCGGCTGCGGTTCGGGCTCACCGATGGCCAGCCGCGCACGCTCGACGAGATCGGGCAGGTGTACGGGGTCACCCGCGAGCGCATCCGGCAGATCGAGTCGAAGACGATGTCCAAGTTGCGGCATCCATCCCGGTCGCAGGTGCTCCGCGACTATCTGGACTAAGGCCTCGTATATGTCCATCGCACTGTGTCTTCGGTCACGATCATTCGTGAGTACCCGGAGATCTGGTCGTCACCCACTTGTGATCGGCGGCACGGCACGCTATGAACACCTAACAGCGTGCAGCGTTCAAACCAGAGTGAAGCCGAGCCGGGTGACGCCAGATGTGACGTCATTGCGACGGTGCGGCGGAAACGACGGTTCGCGGCGAGATGTTGAACCGTGGGTGCAACGTCGAACGTGTTCGTCGGTGACGACCAGAGGAGGAAGGCGATGACCCCGACTCTCATGCCGCCGGAGACGGTGGCTGCGGCCGCCGACGAACGGTGCGACCGCTGCAGCGCGGTGGGAAAGCTGCGGGTACGCCTCGCCGAAGGCGGCGAACTCGTGTTCTGCGGGCATCACGCGAACAAGTACGCGGAGCACCTGGTGAAGATCGCCGTCGAGGTGGCTGTCTCCCCCGAGTTCGCCTGGCGCGGCAGCGAGCTGATGCCCAGCTGAACCACCGCCGTGCACCACCAGCCGGCGTTACCACGTCTGGATCGTGGCGATCCGCTCTTCCAACTGCTCGATCGTCGCCTGGGCACTGGGCGGCCCCCCACAGAGCCGACGAAGCTCCGCATGAATCTTGCCGTGCGGAAGTCCGGTGCGATGGTGCTGCGCGGCCACCAGTACGTTCAGCCGGCGGCGCAGCTCGACCCGGCGTTCGCCGGCGGAACGCGGGCCGGGCGGCTGTGCCGGTACCGTCGGCTGCCGCTCCCCCAGGGCGAGGCGACGCCCGGAGGACGCCACCTGATCAGCCTGGCGGCGGGCCAGCAGCGTCGCCACCTGGTCGGGGCTCAACAGCCCGGGCAGGCCGAGGTACTCCTCCTCCTCGGGCGTACCGGTCTGCACCGGGGTACCGAAGGTCGCGCCGTCGAAGATGACCTGATCGAGTTCAGCGGTGGCGGAGAGCGCCACGAACCGCTTCTCCAGTTCGCCACTGGCCTGCTCGTTGCGCTGGGCCCGCTCCAGCAGCTCGTCGTCGAAGCCCTTCTGACGATTCGGGTCTGCCAGCACGTGGTCGCGTTCGACCTCCATCTCGCTGGCCAGTCCGAGCAGCTGGGCGACGCTGGGCAGGAAGACCGTCGCGGTCTCCCCGGGCCGGCGGGCCCGGACGAAGCGCCCGACGGCCTGGGCGAAGAAGAGCGGGGTCGAGGCGCTGGTGGCGTACACCCCCACCGCCAGCCGGGGGATGTCCACGCCCTCGGAGACCATCCGTACCGCAACGAGCCAGCGCTGGCCCGAACCGGTGAACGCGCCGATCTTCGTGGAGGCACCGGCGTCATCGGAGAGCACGAGCACCGCCTTCTCGCCGGTGATCCGCTCGAGCAACCTGGCGTATGCCCGGGCTGTGCTCTGGTCGCTGGCGATGACCAGTCCCGCCGCGTCAGGCATCCCGCCGCCGCGCAGCACCTGCAGCCGCGCATCAGCCGCGCGCAACACCTGCGGCATCCAGTCGCCACCGGGGTCCAGGGCGGTACGCCACGCCTGCGCCACCAGATCCTGGGTCATCGGCTCGCCGAGGCGGGCAGCTACTTCGTCACCGGCCGAGGTGCGCCACCGGGTCTCCCCCGAGTACGCCAGAAAGATCACTGGCCGGACGACACCTTCGCGGAGCGCGTCGCCGTACCCGTAGACGGTGTCGGCGCGTGACCGGACAAGTCCGTCGGCGCCCCGCTCGTAGCTGACGAACGGGATCGGGTTGTCGTCGGAACGAAACGGGGTACCGGTCAGCGCCAGGCGCCGTACCGCCGGGTCGAACGCGGTTTTCGTGCCGTCGCCCCAGGACCGGGAGTCGCCGGTGTGATGGATCTCATCGAGGATGACGAAGGTACGCCGGGTCATGGTGCGCCGCCGATGCAGCGCCGGCGCTGCGCCGACCTGGGCGTAGGTGAGCACCACGCCGTGGAAGTCTGGCGACGAGTGCACATCGGCGTTGCGGAACGCGGGATCGAGCTGGATGCCGACGCCCGCGGCCGCGGCCGCCCACTGGTTCTTCAGATGCTCGGTCGGGGTCACCACGGTGACCGCCTCGACCGTCGAGTCGGCCAACAGCTCAGCCGCGATCCGCAGCGCGAAGGTGGTCTTGCCGGCGCCCGGGGTGGCCACCGCCAGGAAATCCTCGCTGCGCCGGCGCAGGTACGTCACGAGTGCCTTGCGCTGCCAGGCGCGCAGTACCGGGCCGGAGTCCGGCGCTGGACACGGCGGCATGACTCCCCTTCGGCGGACTCGACGGACTCCACGGACTCGACGGGCTGGACGGACCCGGCGGCACGCGCGTTCAACGCCCGTCAGCACCGCACGAAAGCGCCCCCGCTGACCGGCGCGGCGAACCTAGGTCGCCGCAGGCCGCGAAGGCGCCCTTAGCCTAGCCAATCTCAGGACCGCGCGCCCTGACCCACACGCCGGTGTCGGGGAAGACCGGAGTCACTCGGAGGGCTGATCGGGGATCTTCTGGTCGTAGAGCTCCTTGCACTCGGGACAGACCGGGAAGCGCTTCGGGTCCCGCGAAGGGACCCACACCTTGCCGCAGAGTGCCCGGACCGGGGTGCCCTCGATCATCGCCTGCATGATCTTGTCTTTGGGTGCGTAGTGCGAGAACCGCTCGTGATCCCCCTCGTCGTAGCGGTAGTCGACGGTCTCCTCGGCCTCCTCGACCAGGGTGCCCGTGCGGTGCTCCGGAACAATTGTCACTGCGTACTCCCATGCTCTGACGACCCAGTGCACCCAGTGTGCCAGGCTGTGCCGCTCACCGCTCCGCGTCGATCACCGTGTGCGGGTCGATCACCGTCGGCTCGCCGCGCGGGGTCAGCGCGTTCGGCGGCGCCTCGTCCGACGCGCGCTGCTGCCGGAGCCGGTGGGCGTCCTTGACCGGACGGTCGTTGGCGATCAGCACCGCGAACCAGGGCAGCAACACCATCGCCAGTACGCACAACGTCAACCACAGTGCCAGCAGCGGCACCCGGGCACCGACCAGAACCGCCGCGACGATCAGGCAGACCGCCCTGATCGACATCATCACGAGGTACCGGACCTGCCGGCTGCGCAGCTGCTCCGCGTGGCTCCGCGGCGCATCGGTGATCACGGTTACCTGTCGCGCCGCCCGTCTCACCACCCGAGTCTGCCATCAATGGCGGCGCGGTGACCAGCCGCGCCGGGCTCGATGCCGGTGCACCCAGCCGGATCCACCTCGCGCCGTGAGCCCGGTCAGTCCTTGTCGGCTCCGGCTGCGGCCTTCATCGCCTTCTTGTACTCGCGGACCTTCGCCAGGCTGACGTCGTCGACGATGTCGGCGACCGACCGGTAGCTGCGCTCAGCCCCGTAGCCGCCGGCCGCATCGCGCCACCCCTGGGGCTGTACCCCGACCTGCTTGCCCAGCAACGCGGTGAAGATCTGCGCCTTCTGCTCACCGAAGCCGGGTAACGCCTTGAGCCGCTTGACCAGTTCGGCACCGGTCGCGGCGCCGCTCCACACCGCAGCGGCGTCACCGTCGTACTCATCGCACAGGATCCGGCACACCGCCTGTACCCGCTGCGCCATCGAACCCGGGAAGCGGTGCAGGGCCGGCGGCGTAGCAAAGATCGCGCCGAGCGCCTCGGGGTCGTAGTCGGCCAGCTCCGGCGCGGATGGCTCGTGGCCGAGCCGCTGAACCAGGTCGTACGGCGCACTGAACGCCCGCTCCAACGGAATCTGTTGGTCGCAATAGAAGACGGATGAATGTATCGGCTACGGACTGGTGGCCTTGGCAGCGGCCTTCATCGCCTTCTTGTACTCGCGGACCTTGACCAGGCTGGCGTCGTCGACGATGTCGGCGACGGAGCGATAGCTGCCCTCCTCGCCGTACGCCCCAGCCGCCTCACGCCACCCAGGCGGGCACACCCCGAGCTGCTTGCCGAGCAGCGCCACGAAGATCTGGGCCTTCTGCTTGCCGAAGCCCGGCAACTCCGCGACACGCTTCAGCAGCTCCCGGCCGGTCTCGGCGTCGTTCCATGCTCCGGCAGCGTCACCGTCGTAACGCTCGACCAGGAGGCGGCAGACCTCCTGCACGCGGGCGGCCATGGCCCGCGGGAACCGATGCAATGCAGGACGCTCGCCGAAGACGGCCGTCAGCGCGTCCGGGTCGTACTCTGCCAACTCCTGCGCATCGGGCTCATGGCCGAGGCGCTGTACCAGGTCGTACGGGGCGCTGAAGGCCCGCTCTAGTGGGATTTGTTGATCTAGCACCATGCCAACGAGGAGCGCGAGCGGACTGCGGTAGAGCAGTTCGTTGGCCTCGGGGGTGATGGGCAGCGAGAGCGTCATGAGGTACATGGTGCCGCAGGGAGCTGAGCCAGCTCCTCAGCTTCGGCGTGGCGCGGTTGATCACCCTGTTGCGGAGCAGGCAATACCACCTAGTATCGATGTTTGGCGATGGCGCTAGGTCCAACGGTCAAGCGTAGGACAACGTGATACATTGTCCAAGTGGTCGAGCGTGAGTACCTCTGGACCGAGGAAGGCCTAGCCGACGCCCGACGCCGGAAGGTCGCGCTCGACGAGGTCGACCAAGCCCTGCACGCCCCGCCGGGCCTGCGGTTCGAGCGCCGCATCGGTGACCTGCTGTTGGTGGTGATGGGGATGGCCAACACCGCCCGGGTGATCGCGGTGGTATGTGAGGGCGCGCGACGTGCTACGACGTACAACATCCTGCGGGTACGTGCGCTGGCCGGTCCCGAACTGGATGAGTGGAGGAGGCGGGTCCTATGAGCACCCCAGACTTTGACCGGATGACCAAGGACGAGATCATCGCCTGGTTCGACACGGCCCCGGACATCTCGCCCGTGCTGGCCTCAATGACGCCCGCCACCGAGCCCGTGGCCCGGCCAGCAACGGACACGCCCATGGTCTTGGCCAGCATCCGCTTGCCAGTGGTCATGGTTGAGCAACTCGACAGCCTGGCCGACCTGCAAGGCGCACGACGCTCCGACATCATTCGTGACGCCCTAGCTACCTACATCAACGAACGAACCTCACCAGTCGATCGTGATGAAGCCGAACGTGCGCTGGACATACTTCGCAGGCTCGTGGCCAGCCGGGCTGCTCGTCGAGCTGATGCGGCCTGACTCGGGGTCGCGCGAATCCTGCCCGGTGTGTTCTGACGCCAAACGACGGCCGTCGCCGGTGAACTCAAGCCCGCATAGCGGCTCTTCTTACTTGATCGGGCTGTCGCGGCCGGTCATGTAGCTCGATGCCTTGCGCCTGCTGTCCCTGGGCCCGTCCAGCTCGAACGACAGCCGCACCAGGCCAGCGAAGTTCATACCTCCAGGTCGCCCCAGTGGGCTCGCTGGACCAGCTCGATACCCATGGTTCGAACATACATCCGTGGTTGTGCTGGTCGAGCACCATACCGACGAGGAGCGCGAGCGGACTGCGGTCGAGCAGCTCGTTGCCTCGGTAGCGATCGGCAGCGAGAGCGTCATGACCCCCATGGTGCCCGTCGTGGCCCGCGCGCGTGTGGCTACCCCCACGGTCGCAGTGGACCCGGCAGGATGGCACGGTGAGCACACCGCCAGCCGTACTCGACAGCTCCGGAATCGCGCAGCTGCGGGAGGCGCTGAGCACCGCGGCGTACACCACGGCTGGCGTCGCGGCCCGGATCGGCCCCGAAGCCACCGCGGCCGGGAGCCGCGGCGACCTGCGGGCAACGCTGCGGGCGACCAGCGGCGGCGACCGACTGGACACCCTGATCCGGATATTCCTCTGTGGACAGACCGAATCGGCTGCGGCTCTCACCAGCGCGCTGGCGCCGCTTCCGCTCGCCGACGCCCTCGACGCGGGAATCGTCGAGCGGGCGGGTGGGGGCCTGCGGGCCGGGGTCGCGATGGAGCCGTACGGCGACTGGTGGATCGTCTCGGACCCGTCGGCGACGATGCGCCCGGGCCGGCCGCTGCGGCCCGAACACGTGCTCGGCCTCGGCAGCGCCGCAACCACCTTGGCGCAGGCGACAATCCGCCGCCCGGTGGGTGCCGCCCTGGACCTCGGTACCGGCTGCGGGGTCCAGGCACTGCACCTGTCCACGCACGCGGACCAGATCACCGCGACCGACCTCTCGGAACGGGCGCTGCGCTTCGCGGCGACCACCGCCGCGCTCAACGGCCTGGACTGGGAGCTGTTGCGCGGCGACCTCACCGAGCCGGTACGTGGACGCCGCTTCGACCTGGTGGTGAGCAACCCGCCGTTCGTGGTGGGGCCCGGCGGGCCGGTGCAGCACGGGTACCGCGACTCCGGCCGTGCCGGTGATGCCGTCTGCGCCGAGCTCGTTGCGGCGGCTGGCGGGCTGCTCGCGCCCGGCGGCGTGATGCAGTTCCTGGCCAACTGGCTGCACGTTGCCGGTGAGGACTGGGCGGACCGGGTGGCGGGCTGGGTCGGCGGTACCGGGCTGGACGCCTGGATCGTGCAGCGCGAGGTCAGCGATCCGGTCGGGTACGTCAACCTCTGGCTCGCCGACGCGGCCGAAGCACCGGCCGACCGGCCGGCCCGGGCCGCCGCCTGGCTGGACTGGTTCGACGCGAACAGGGTGGAGGCGGTCGGGCTAGGGCTGGTCACCCTGCGCGCCGGTGGACACGACGATCCGACGGTACGCGTGGAAGAACTGCGCCAGGCCGTGGACCAGCCGCTCGGCGCACAGGTGACTGCCTGGTTCGACCGGCGCGACTGGCTACGGGCGCACAGCGGCACCGACCTGCTCGACGCCCGGCTGCGTACCCGCGACGGGCTGCACCTGCGCCAGGAGGCCACCCGCGGCCCGGACGGCTGGCAGGTGGACCGCCAACAGCTGGCCCTGCCGGACGGGCTGCGCTGGGTGGAGGAGATCGATCCGGTGGTCCTCGCCCTGGTCGGCGGCTGCGACGGTGTACGTGCCCTGCGCGACCGGCTCGACCTGCTGGCCGTGGCGCATGAGGTCGATGCGGCACTGCTGGCCGAGGTGGCTGTACCCGTGCTGGCGCATCTGGTCGAGCGCGGCATCCTGCTGCCGCAGGCATAACGTCCGGGCCCGACCTGGCCGAGCGGCTGATGCCGTCCTTGCTGGAGATCTGCACGGAGTACCTACCGGATTCGTGCCACGTGACGCCCGCCTCACCTCGGCTTCACGTCGGCTCGGCAAGGCTGACCCCACTAGCAAGCGACCTTGTCAAGGGGGAGGCGAACCGACGTGGCACAGCCGCTGATCGATGTCGAGAACGAGGCCCGCCGGGGGGCCGGGCTCAACGGTCTCGATATCACCGGTCTCGACGCTGCTGACTTCGACGACGCCGACGAGGCCGAGCGGGTAGCCGCAGCGGCCGACGACCGTGGAGTCTCGGCCGACCTGGTCCGGGCCTACCTCAACGGGATCGGCCGGACCAAGCTGCTCACCGCCGAGCAGGAGGTCGACCTGTCCCGCCGCATCGAGGCCGGGCTGTACGCCCAGCAGAAGCTCGACACCGCAGCGGAGCTGGACCCCGAACTGCGGGCCGACCTGGTCATCATCGTGGCCGAAGGGTGCACCGCCAAGGCGCATCTGCTGGAGGCGAACCTGCGGCTCGTGGTGAGCATCGCCAAGCGGTACACCGGACGGGGGATGGCCTTCCTCGACCTCATCCAGGAGGGCAACCTCGGCCTGATCCGCGCGGTCGAGAAGTTCGACTATGCCAAGGGCTACAAGTTCTCCACCTACGCCACCTGGTGGATCCGCCAGGCGATCACCCGCGCCATGGCCGACCAGGCACGCACCATCCGGATCCCGGTCCACATGGTCGAGCAGGTCAACCGGATGGTGCGGACCCGCCGCGACCTGTCGGCGACGCTCGGCCATGAGCCGACAACGTCCGAGATCGCGCAGGCTCTCGGGGTAGAGGAGTTCCACGTCCTCGAGCTCATCTCGTACGACCGGGAACCGGTGAGCCTGGATCAGGCGGTCGGCGAGGACGGCGAAAGCGCGCTCGGCGACTTCGTCGCCGGTTCCGACCCGCGCAACGAGCTGGCTGACACGGTATCGGCCGGGCTGCTGCGGCACGAGGTGGATATTGTGCTAGCCACCCTGTCCCAGCGGGAGCAGGCGGTGATCCGGCTGCGGTTCGGGCTCGACGACGGTCGGCAGCGCACCCTGGACGAGGTCGGGCGGGAGTTCGGCCTGTCCCGCGAACGGATCCGCCAGATCGAGAAGGTCACCCTGCTGAAGCTGCGACACCCCTCGCGGGCCAAGCGCCTGGAGGCGTACACCTGCTGAGTCTTGACGGTGGGTGTCATGACGGCGCGGTCCGGTTGGGGACCGCGCCGTCAGCCTGTGTGTGGCGCCGTCAGCCGGTCGGTGCGGCCGGATCGAGTCCGAGCAGGGGGAAGACCGCCGAGCGGGTGGCCAGGATCGCCTGGTCCACCGCGTCCACGGACTCGAAGCCGGGCACCCACGGGGTGTACCGCACATCGCCGCCGTCGGTCAGCCGCTCCGGCACCCTCCGATGTGGACATCTCGCGGTTGCCAACTCCCGCCAGGGCTTGGGCGTACTCAGCTGCGGGTCGAGCGGATCACCAGTGGCGATCGCGAGCAGGTGCGTCCAGGACCGCGGTACCACCTCGGTGATCGCGTACCCTCCACCGCCGGTGGCCACCCAGCGCCCGTCGCACAACTCGTCAGCGAGCGCCCGCAGGGCAAGGTAGCTGGCCCGTTGCCCATCCACGGTCAGCCGCAGGTCCGCCAACGGGTCCCACCGGTGCGCGTCCACACCACACTGGGTGACCAGGATCTGCGGCCGAAACGCCCGCAGCACACTCGGCACGATCGCATGGAACGCGCGCAGCCAGCCGGCGTCGTCGGTGTGCGACGGCAGCGCCACGTTGACCGCACTGCCCGGCGCCCCCGGGCCGCCTGTCTCCCGCGCGTACCCCGGGACGGGCGAGCACCCCGAGCTCACCGGCCAGCGCCACGGTCAGCTCCAGCCGTACCGGATCGAGCGGGTGATCGCCCAGGTCGTACCCGAGCAGCGCCTCATCCCAGACGACGAGGGTCTCCGGCGCGTTCACCCCGCCAGTCTGTCCTACTCAGCAGGTAGCATTCGGCAGCGGGAGGGCGCGGCTGTGAACGACCTGGTGGACACCACCGAGATGTATCTCCGCACGGTCCTCGAGCTCGAGGAGGAGGGCGTCGTGCCGCTGCGCGCCCGGATCGCCGAGCGGCTGCACCAGTCGGGCCCGACGGTCAGCCAGACGGTGTCGCGAATGGAGCGCGACGGCCTGCTCTCCGTCGAAGGCGACCGGCACCTGCTGTTGACCGAGTCCGGGCGCGCCTACGCGGTCGCCGTGATGCGCAAGCACCGGCTGGCCGAGCTGCTGCTCGTCAACGTCATCGGACTGCCGTACGAGGCGGCGCACGAGGAAGCGTGCCGCTGGGAGCACGTGATGAGCGACGCGGTCGAGCAGCGGGTCTACGAGTTGCTGGGGCGCCCGACCCGGTCGCCGTACGGCAACCCGATCCCGGGCCTGGCTGAGCTCGACGACTCTGCGGCGGGCGACCTGACCAATGAGGGCGAGCGCAACCTGGCCTTCCCCGGGCTGACCGGCGCCGTCGTGGTCAGCCGGATCTGCGAGAGCGTGCAGACCGATGCCGCGGTGCTCCGCCAGCTGCACGCCGCCGGGATCGATCCGGGCGCCAAGGTGACCGTGGCGCAGGAGCGCGACGCGGTGCGGATCGACCGCGCCGGGGAGCAGATCCGGTTGCCCCGCGAGGTCGCCTCCCGGGTCTTCGTCGCGGTCGGATAGGGAGCCGCGATACGGGCCGCCGCCCGGCTGAGCGGCTGGGCGGCTGGGCGGCTGGGCGGCACCCTCGGCGAGGAACCGGGCTACGCGCTTGACAGGTCGATCCGCTGGGCCAGCTGGACGAGCTTCGGGACGAGGGCGGGGACCGTGCCCGGGTCGACTCCGACTTCGAAGCGGTAGCGCAGGGTCAACAGCCGCGAGTTCCCGGCTAACCAGCCGACCTCGACGGCCGGGCCGGCGCCGCCGGCCGCGGGCAGTGCGGCGCTGTACCCGAGCCGGCCCAGGTCACTCACGACCGTGGAGTTCTTGGGCACCACCGTGCTGCGGAAGACATTCACGTCGGCAGTGGTCGGGCTGACCGCCAGGGTCAGGTCGGGGTAGCTGCGATCCTTCTTCTGCAGGACGCAGCTGTAGCCACCGGCCTGCTGGACAGCTGCGGACACGTCGAACGAGACGCCAATGATCTGTTCGACGACCTCGTACTCGAAGAGGTGGCAGGCGCCACCCGCGACGGCAGCCGGCCAACGGCTGGGCGAGGGCGTCGCACCGGCCTTCGCCGGCCCGCCGGAACACCCTGCTGAGGCGAGCAGCGCGAGCAGCGCCATGGCGAGCACGGCCGGGGCGGGCGTCC
>OBEQ010998514.1_pt1 | contig 33922 bp, 20 predicted proteins | sample 1670901 | NCBI WGS metagenome assembly OBEQ01 (sample SAMEA104232315, study PRJEB22302) | groundwater metagenome | biome: forest; feature: aquifer; material: groundwater | place: USA | collected 2011-08-07 | depth 5.4 m | reverse complement strand
TTTCACAAAAGCCGTAGAATTAACGTTGTTGTGATTTGCATCTAGACCATATCTAAGTTCATGTTTTCCTATTTTTTTATCAAAATCTACATTGAATGTAAAAATGTCTAATTTCTCAATTCTATGGTTTTCCATTGACTTATTAAATTTTCTATCAATTCGACTTTCTTCAATGCTTTGGCAACCAATAATTATCCTTGCATGATTATACAATCTATTTGAATTGGATAGATTCAAGGTGTATGAGCCTAGTATTCTTTTTTGTGGACCATAATACCAATCAGCATACTTTGGATCAGTTGTTCCATCTTTAAATTGAGTTAATCTATCGTAACGAGAAAGATTGGATGAATTAGAGTATTGTAAATTAACAATATGACTTACTTTATTGGATTGTTTGAATAAAAACTTTTGTAGAAGATCATATTGAGAATATCCAGATCCTACTTGAAGATTTGTATCCGTATTTGTTATTTTAGTGTCAACACCATCGATTGATTTTACATACCAAGACCTAGATCCAAAATTTCCGTAAAAAGGATTTCTTTGGGACCCTTGTCTTAAATCGCCATAATTTGAATAAGTGAAAGAAGTTAAGGAACCAACTCTTTTTCCTCCAACTGAAATGTCTGCATGTTCTGCATAACCAGAATTGGCAGATGTGTATCTAGTATAGGCATTCGCTTTTACTTTAATCGGACCATCTTCTGATAATAATGGAGTCTTCGTATAAAAATGCATCACGCCACCTAATGCATCACTTCCATAAACTACAGAACCTGGACCATACACGATTTCCACTTTGTCCATGATTGAATTGTCCAACGTGATAATGTTTTGAATATGACCACCTCTATATATAGCATTGTTCATTCTTATACCATCAACAACCATTAATACTTTATTTGTTTCAAATCCACGAATAATTGGACTTCCACCACCTTGTTGACTTTTTTGAACCAGTATATTTCCTGAGTTAGACATAACATCAGCAGTAGAAGTTTGATTCATATTTTGCAAATCAGAAGCTCGAATTACTTGAATTTTCTGAACAACATCTTTTCTTTTTTCTTCAAATTTACTGGCCGAAACAACAACTTCTTCCAAAGAGTTTCCATTCTCCGATAAATAAATTTTGTATTTTAATTTCAGTAATTCAGTACCACTAAATGTACGTTCAGAGTATAAAGGATTTTTCACGACGATATCACCATTTGAAATGATAGAGCTGATATCGACAATTCCTGTTGCATTTGTTAACAATATGGTTGAAGGGTTGCTTTTTGAGAAAACTTCAGCATCTGAAATTGGTTGTAATGTATTTTGATCTAAAATTTCTAAGGTTTGAGAATTTGCTTTTGCAATGAATAACAATGCAAATAGGCAAATATTTATTATTTTCATAAAAGTTTATTAATAAGTTAAAAGTAGATTTATATAATTATTCAAGTGATATTTACCTGATTTAATCATTTAAATCTCATAAATTAAAACAAATAAAGTAAAAGCAAATAAATTCACTTAGTGAAAATATGCATAATCACATTATTTGATTTGAATAACTGACTGTTTTAGATAATGAAAATTTAAAGCAGTCAATAATGATATTAAACTCTATTAATAGGAGGTTTTATTTCTGTTGTTAAAAAACCTGAAAATCGAACTTTAGAATAGCTAAAAATCGATTTGTTTGTTTTAAATGAAGAAGTAAAATCTGGTATTTCAAACGGTTTTGAATGTGATAAAATAGGAGATTGTAGGATTTTAATTAAAAGTGATTGATTACTGTTTTTATTACTTTTCGAACTCTTTACTTCAATAGTGGATGTTAATGATTGAAGTAAAGAATTTTCTTTTTTATCTAAGTAACATTTTATTTTAACAGTATTTTTTACAAAGTTGATTTTTTTGACATCGTATATATTGTTTCTAAATCTAAATTCTTTTTTGTTTAGCCAAATTAATTTTTTGAAATCTGATTTTGATATATCTAAAGTTTGAAATTCTTTGTAAGATTCTTTTGATAGAATTTTAGAAGCTTCTTTTTTGATGAAATCATTTGAAATTTGAAAATAAATAAACATACCGATAAATTGCCAAATTAGCAAAATAGAAAGGGACATGTTTATTACTTTTTTCATAGTGCCTTTTACCTTAAAATATTATTTTTTAAAGTGCTTTAAATTAAAAAGCGACTCCCAAATTAATGAGAGTCGCAAATTTAGTTTCAATTATTTAATATACAATCACTTTTTCCATTTGATTTTTCTTAGAATCTGTGATTCTTAAAAAGTATTCACCTCTTCCTTTTTGAGTGACATCAAAGTCTTTAGTATATGTACCATTGAAATCTTTCAATTCTTCTAAAAATACAATTTGACCTAATTCGTTGATAAGCTCAACTTTGTATTTCATAATCTCCGTTGATGTAAAAACTACAGTAAATAATCCATTACTAGGATTCGGAAAGATAACAAAATGAGTTCCTTCGTTTGCTACATCATAAATACCAACAGTATTTTCAATGTAGTTAGCAGATGAATTTGAAGGACAACCATTGTTATTATCAACTATTACTGTATAAATTCCGTTTTCAGCAGTTGTGTATGTTTGATTTGTTGCTCCAATGATAATAACTCCATTTAAATACCATTGATTGCCTGTTGCAGCACTAGATGTTAATACTGATCCATCATGAGTAATTGTTGGTGTTGGAGGTATTGGATAAATCGTTATTGGTGTTCCTGTAGATGTAACAGTTGTGGTAGATGCACAAGGAGCATTTGAAGTTAATACACATGTAACAACGTCATTATTAGATAATGTTGATGTTGAAAACACTGTGCCATTTGCACCAGTTACTGCTATTCCATTGATTTTCCAAACATAAGTAGGGCTAGTTCCTCCATTACTTGTACTTGCTGTAAAGGATAAGTTTGAACCTTGGCAAGCTGGATTAGAACCATACGTTATAGCAACCGAAACAGCTGGTGTAACAGTAGAAGAGAAATTAATTGTTATAGGATTCGAAGTTGCAGTTGGTGTTGTTAGACAAGCAGCGTTTGAAGTTAAAACACAAGTTACTACATCAATTGATGTTAGGTTTGTTGTCATATAACTTGCTCCAGTTGCAGCAGGAGATCCATTTACATTCCAAACATAAGAAGGTACTGTTCCTCCATTTGTAATAACTGAACTAAATGAGATTAAAGATCCAGGGCAACTTGAAGTACTACTTGATGAAATAGTAATAGTAGGAGTTGCATTTCCAGTCATGCTCATTGTGATTGCATTTGAAGTTGCAGTTGTTGTAGAAATACAAGAAGCATTCGATGTCATAACACATGTTACTACATCATTATTTGCAAGAGTTGAACTTGTAAAAGTTGATCCAGTAGCTACGTTTACTCCATTTACTTTCCATTGGTAAACTGGTGTTCCTCCATTTGTAGAAGTTGCTGTAAATGTTTCAGTTGTACCAGGGCATGCTGGATTTGAACCTGTTGTAATTGCAATGCTTACAGTTGGAGTCGCAGCAGCAGTAAATGACATTGTAATTGCATTTGAAGTTCCTGTTAAAGGACTAGCACATGTTGAACTTGATGTCATTTCACATGTTATTACATCATTATTTGCTAAAGTAGAACTTGTAAAAGTAGCAGAATTACCACCTGTATTGATACCATTTACTTTCCATTGGTAAGAAGGTGTAGTTCCTCCATTTGTTGGAACTGCTGTAAAGGTTTCTGAAGTTCCTATACAAGCTGGATTAGAACCAGATGTTAAAGAAATTGAAACACTTGGTACAACCGAACCTGTAACAGTCATTGTAATAGCATTTGATGTTCCTGTTGTAGGTGAAGCACAAGTTGAATTGGAAGTCATAACACAAGTAACAATATCATTATTTGATAAAGTAGTACTTGTGAAGGTTGTAGAATTCGTTCCAGTATTTAATCCGTTTACTTTCCATTGATAAGAAGGAGTAGTACCTCCATTTGTAGGAGTTGCTGTAAATGTAGTTGAAGTTCCTGTACAAATAGTTGTAGCACTTGCTGAAATTGATACAGAAGGGACAATTGAACCAGCAACTGTCATTGTAATTGAATTTGAAGTTGCTGTAGTTGGACTTGCACAAGTAGAGCTAGAAGTCATTACACATGTAACAATATCATTATTAGCAAGTGTTGAAGTTGTATAAGTAGCACCAATCGCTGTATTAATTCCGTTCACTTTCCATTGATAAGTTGGTGTAGTTCCACCATTAACAGGTGTTGGAGTAAATGTTACAGAAGTACCTGCGCAGAATGGATTGTTATCGGCTACGATAGAAACAGTTGGAGTAACTGTTGCTGTAACTGTCATCGTTATAGAGTTTGAAGTCGCAGTAGTTGAACTTGGACAAGAAACATTTGTTGTCATTACACATGAAATGATATCATTGTTAGCAATCGAAACGGGTGTGAATGTTGCAGAGTTAGATCCTGAATTCAAACCATTTACTTTCCATTGGTAAACAGGTGTTGTTCCACCGTTTGTAGGTGTTGCTGTAAAAGTAACTGATTGAGTTGCACATGTAGGATTTGATCCTGAAGTTATAGCGATAACCACACTAGGAGTAACAGTAGGAGTAACAACAACAGAATTTGTTCCAGCTAAACTTGGACATCCATTTACAGTAATAACTAAGTTATATGAACCAGCCATCGATGAAGTTGAAACTGCAATCGTTGGATTTTGAACAGCACTTGTGAAACTTGGTCCAGTCCACGCATAAGTTGCTGAAGAAACAGTTGGAGTTGTTAAGTTAATAGCAGAACCTAAACAAACAGGAGAGTTTGTTGTTACAACTGGGGTTGCAGGGGTCGCGTTAACTGTTGTTACAATTGCATTTGAAGTTGCTGGACTTCCTATAACTCCTGATAAATTAGATGTCATTTGACACGTAATAGATTGACCATTTGTTAATGTTGTAGTTGTATAAGTCACACTTGTAGCTCCTGCAATATTAGAACCATTTAACAACCATTGGTATGTTGGTGCAGTTCCTCCATTTGTTGGAGTCGCTGTAAAAGTAACAGACGAACCAGCGCAAATTGTATTGTCAGCATCACTTGAGGTTATAGCAACTGAAGCTGTTTGACCAACTGGAGTATACGGAATTTGAAAAGAATAAACTCGCGTTGTTGTTCCAGAAGATAAAGTGTATTCACCTGTGTGCCAAAAAGTAACCCCATCTGGATCTAAAGAAGTTTGAGAATAATCTCCAAATCTATTTCCTGAAGTTTCAGCTCCAGTACCGGCTGCTGCAACAGTTTCAGCTAAACTCATTGTTCCTAAAGGATCTGTAGCTAATCTTCCTGTGTAACATAAACTTGGGTAAACTGTAGAACTTGATTTAGCATAACATAATGCGATACTACCATTATCATCCATAGCAATTGATCCTAGCCAATAAGTGTGTGTGCTTGGTGAATAAGTTCCCTCTTGATAAATACTCCAAGTATTTGTTGTTGTGTTTTGTCTTAATTCAACCCATTTAATACCTCTTTGAGTAGCACTAATTTTAATTCCCCAGTTCATAACAACTGAATTATAGCCTGTCCATTTTCTCCATTGTGCTCTATAAGTTGGAACACCACCAATACCATCTAGTTTTTGAGAAGTTCCTGGTTGAGTTACATCGTCCCAACCTGCATCATAAGAAGCGTCAAAAGCACTTGCTGTTGGTAAAGTTGAGTTTAATGCTATTGTAGCAACAGGAGTGGCTCCCCAAGTAACTGTCATGTTCCAAATTTTTACAGCATCAGTTGCTGTACCACCCCATGCATTATCAGAATAGGAGAAAAAAGGACACGGTGTACCTGCTGTTGGTAATCCGCCGTCAGCATCTGCAGGAAGTGGTACGAAAAACGCACTTACAGGTCCGGTTGTAAAAGTTTGGCTAATCGCTCTTGCAGAAGCATTACCTACTAACATTTGACTTCTTTCAAAACAAAAAACTCTATCTGTAGTTTGATTGGATGTCATATAATATCCATTTTCCCAGATACCAAATTTTAAATAATCAGGAAAATCAGGAGAAACAAATGAATATGTGTAATATTGACCGAGAGGATCTGGAGTTTTAGAAACAGCAATGTATATTTTTTTATCTGAACTAGTCCCAAATTGAGTTATTAACCATCTGTCAGCATATTTGTCATATAAAACGATTGGATCACCTTCATCAGTTGTAGCTGGAGACCAAAGGGAACTAATGTTTGCTGTTAATAAATTAGCACCTGTGTTTTTATCATAAACTCTAAATGGAGTGCCATTTATTGCTTGAATGTAATGATTTGGTCCAGCAGCTCCTGTTGGATCCATTGGTCTAAATCCAGATGCCGTTTGTCCTGGCCAGTTTTTTATTGGTGCTTTGTTGGTCGCTGAAACTGGACCGTATTCAGTTTGTACTGTTGAAGGATCTGTTCCATAAAGCGCAGGATTATCTTCTGCTTTGTGAACAAACGTTTGAGGATCTCTATTTTCTCTATCTTTGGATTCTTTAATCTGTTCCCAAAAATCCTTTTTTTGAGGTTTATAGGGGTTTTCTTTCGATAATTCAGAAAGAGGTTTTGTAATGTGGAAATCACTACATGTGATTACTGTTCCATTGTTGTTGTGTTCTGATGTGTTCTTCTGAGAAAATGAAGTCCAACAAATAAAGAGCACCCCAAATAAGAGAGTATACTTTTTCATAGTTTTAGTTTATTATAATTTTAGCATAACAAACATAGGATTTATTATTGTAAGATGCAAATTTAATTTGTTTATTTATTAACAGTATTGCTTATTTTAAAATATTATTTAACCATTTAACGTGTAGATTATTAGTTTTTTTATTTGTAAATAGATCTTTATTGTGTTTTTTAAACTAGATTATTTTCATTTAATAGTTTGATTTTTTTATAAAAAAAAACGGTTCTCATTTTGAGAACCGCTTCCTATTTGTTTCAAATAAAGGATATTTTTAATAAACTATCACTTTTTCGATTTGATTTTTTGTAGCATCTGTGAATTTTAAAAAGTAAACTCCTTTTCCTTTTAATGATACATCAAAGTCTTTTGTATAAGAACCATTAAATTCTATTAACTCTTCTGAATATATTGTTTGACCTAACTCATTCATCAACTCAACTTTGTATTGTAGGTTTTCTGTTGATGAAAAAACTACTGTAAACACTCCTTTGTTAGGGTTAGGATAAATCATGAAATGTGAATCATTCTTTTCATTTTCATTCAAACTAACTGAACTTTCAGTGTAATTTTCAGATAATGCAGATGTACAACCATTATTGTTAACTAATACAGAATAGCTACCATTCACAGTTGAAGTATAAGATTGATTAACAGCTCCAGTTATAATAACACCATTCAAATACCATTGATTCCCTGTTGGTGAACTAGAAGTTAAAACTGTTCCAACATTCGTAATGGTTGGTGTAGCTGGAACTGAATTTATTGTAATTGAAGTTCCTGTAGAAGAAACAGTTGTTGATGAAGCGCAAGGAGCATTTGAAGTTAAAACACAAGTTACAACATCATTATTTAATAATGTTGATGTTGAAAATATTGAACTATTTGCTCCTGAAATTACAACTCCATTTACTTTCCATGTGTAAGAAGGAGATGTTCCTCCATTAACAGAATTAGCAGTGAATGAAAGGTTTGTTCCTTGACAAGCTGGATTCGTTCCTGAGGTTAATGCTACTGAAATTGTAGGCGTAACTGTTGCTGATAAATTTATAGTAATAGGATTTGAAGTTCCAGTTAATGGACTAGCACATGATGAACTTGAATTCATAATACAAGTAATTATATCATTATTTGCTAAAGTAGAACTTGTAAAAGTAACTGAATTAGTGCCTATATCGTTATTATTCACTTTCCATTGATAAGAAGGTGTTGTTCCTCCATTTGTCGGTACAGCAGTGAATGTTACAGAAGAACCAGTACAAGTTGGATTTGTACCTGCTGTTAATGAAATTGAAACACTTGGAACAAATGAACTTGAAACAGTCATTGTAATTGCATTCGAAGTTCCAGTTGTTGGACTAGCGCAAGCTGAACTTGAAGTCATAACACAAGTAATTATATCATTATTTGCTAAAGTAGAACTTGTAAATGTAACTGAATTAGTACCTATATCGTTATTATTGACTTTCCATTGATAAGAAGGTGTTGCACCTCCATTTGTTGGAATTGCTGTAAAAGTGGTAGAAGTTCCTGTGCAAATTGAAGTTTCACTTGTAGAAATTGAAACTGCAGGTACAATTGAACCAGTAACTGTCATCGTGATTGAATTTGAAGTAGCAGTTGTTGTCGTTGGACAAGTTACATTTGTTGTCATCACACACGTAACAATTGCATTATTAGCAATAGACGTAGGAGTGAATGTAGCTGAGTTTGTTCCAGTACCCATACCATTTATTTGCCATTGGTATATAGGAGTTGTTCCTTCGTTTGTTGGAGTAGCAGTGAAAGTTACTGATTGCGTTGCACATGTTGGATTTGATCCAGATGTAATTGCGATAACAACACTTGGAGTAACGGTTGGTGAAACAACAACTGAACTTGTTCCTGCTACACTTGAACAACCATTAACCGTGATAATTAAATTATATGCTCCAGACATTGGCGCTGTAGAAACAGAAATAGTTGGGTTTTGAACTGTACTTGAATACGAATTTGCTCCAGTCCACGCATAAGTTGCAGTTGAAACTGAAGGGGTTGTTAAATTAATTGCTGAACCTAAACAAACAGGAGAATTGGTTGTTACAACAGGAGTAGCTGGAATAGAATTCACTGTTGTTATAATTGCATTTGAAGTAGCTGGACTAGCAGTTACTCCCGATAAATTAGAGGTCATTTGACAAGTAATAGATTGACCAGTTGTCAAAGACGTTGTTGTATAAGTTACGTTTGTTTCACCAGCAATGTTTGTTCCGTTTAATTTCCATTGATAAGTTGGTGTAGTTCCTCCATTGGTAGGAAAGGCTGTAAAAGTTACAGAAGTTCCAGCACAAATTGTATTGTCTGAATCGTTTGAAGAGATCACAACTGAAGCCGCTAATGTAGTAACAGCACAAGGATCGTTAGAACCATCCAAAATTAAAAGTCCAGTATTCGTTGGATCTAAATGATATTTCAAACTTAAAGCAGCTGTGGTTCCATTTCCAACCCAGTGATAAGACATTTTACCATATAAATCATTAGCACTAGAAGTAGCTGCTCCACAATATGAAGCTCCTCCAGATAAAGTCCCAATTATTCTACTATTACCACCGTTTCCAACAAATAGAGCTGATCCAGAAGATCCTCCTTCAGTAACTCCCCAATTTGTAGCAGTTGTCACCCATTGTGCTTTCCAATGTGTGTTTGCTGTTGAACCACTATAAGTTGTTGACGTTACTGTACTTGAAAATGTAGAAATCTTTTTAATGTCTCCAGCTGGATGATGAATTCCAACACCACTTGCAGCAGCCGTATTGTTTGCATCCCAACCATTCCAATATGCATTGAAAGCGGCAGATTTTAAAGTTGTAATTGTTGTAGCTTCGTTCGCTAATGTTCCCAATTGAACTAATAAGAAATCACTTTTTAAAATGTTTCCATTACTGTTATCATTTGAGTCAGCTAATCGAACACATCCTGTTATGAAATTATTTGCTAAAGTTCCTACACTTGTAGGGTTAACACATGCGGTTGCTTCATAGCGAAAGTAAAATTTCCAAAGATTCATATTTGCCACAGAAGTACTTGCTGAAGGTCCGCAATGCAATGCTGTTAAAAATAATGGTTTGCAATTTTGAGCAGTATTATTTACTAAAGTTCCAGAACACCATCCAGCTCCTGAAGAACCTACTACATAAATTCTGGCTACCCCTCTTTTTTCATCTTGATAATTTGCTCCTTCGGGACAGTTTACATTTACTTCACAAGATCCAGATTCGTTGATTTTGTTAGGTCCAGGATTTCCTGTAGAACGGTAATTATAAATTACTCTATTTAACGTAAATTCTGATGGAGTAGCATTCGCTTTATCTATTAATGTTAAGGCTAAATTATCACCAAAACAAAGTGCTATATGTTGTTGAAAATCTTCCAATTGATCTGCTTTTGTTACTATTTTAGAAACCATTTGTCCGTCCATATTTTGGACATAAAAAGTAGATCCTTGTGAAAGTTTAAAATTATCGAAAATAAAACTTAATGCTTCTGCTCCAGAATTTTTAATGACCAATTGCCATTTTTTATCACCATTTGTTAGTGTAGTCCAAACTCCAGAATTAGAAGAAGTAAGATTTGTAAAAGATGATACTCCAATTCGATATAGCAGTCCTTTACTATCATTTTCTTGATCTTCTAATTGAATTTGATCTAAATTAGGCGTTGGGATAATATGGACTGGCACGTCATGACTGATACTGATATTTGTTGTTGATGTAGTTTGTGTTGTTGCATTAGATTGGTTTTGAGAAAAAATAGAAAACGCAAATACAATACATAAAATACTACTCAAGAGTAATTTATTTTTCATAGTTAAATAGTTTTAGTGTTATTTTTTTTAGCATTGCAATTATATATGTTATTTTTGTAACATGCAAGTTTTACGTTAATTTATATTTGCTTATCGATATTTTTGTAGATATAAATTATTTTTTTTGGATGATTTATTGGCTATTTTATCTGATGATTGATGTTGTTAATCGATAAATGTAGTCTTAAAAATAATTTAATAATAAAATGAAATTATTTTTTCAATTTTTTTAAATGGGAATGAAATTGAATTAATATTTGATAATGACTATTTTATATTTTTTACACAACGTAAAATTAAAATTGTATAATTGAGTTGAAAACACCATCAATAACTTGAGACATTCTTTTTATGTCTAAAGTTTCCATTGTGTCAGTTGTTTTATGATAGTTTTCATTTCTGAAAAATCCAGTATCTGTTAGCATTAATGCGCTAAATCCAAATTTCCAATAATTTAAATGATCTGAAAAATCAATTCCAGTTAACTTTGCTGGACCAACGAATTTCTTTGTTCGAATTGCTTTCGTTGATTTAAATTTACGATTGAATTTATTTGCAAATTCTCCCTTATGAAATTTATTGACAAGAGTTATGTAATTCCCACGGCTTCCATAAATTAACTTTAGAATGTTAAGAGGATAGTGTTGAGATCCTTTTTCATCTTTAAAGTAACCGAGCATTTCTAAGGATACCATCCCGAAGACTTTTGTTTTATTCTCAACCAATGATTTTGCATGAATATAACTTCCCATGTATTCTGTTCTAAAGAAGGGTGGTTCCTCCAATGTGTAAGCTACTAGATCGATTCGGTATTTTAATTTTTGACCTTTTAACATTCGGGCTAATTCCAATAAACCAACGATTCCTGTTGCATTGTCATCTGCACCTTGCTGATGTTGACATACATCATAATGTGCACCGATAATTATTCGTTCAGCATTTTCAGTTCCGAATGAACAGATCACATTTTGATATTTTAACGTCCCGATTAAGTATGTTTGATTGGAAACACTATCTGTATATTTTGAAAAAATAGATTTTATAAAATCTGCTGATTTATCAAGTTGTGAAATGTTTTCATAACTTCTAGGGATTTCTGTTTTTGTAAGTGTTGTTAAATATTCCTTTATAAGAGTTGTATCAGATAATGCTTTTGAGGAAAAAACGGTAAAAAATATAAATGTTAAAACGAAGAGTGATTTAGATGTTTTCATGATTGTTAAGGTTAATTTTTTTCAAGTATATCTTTTAACTTTTTAAGCGATTTATTATTTGATTTTTTGATCAAAAAAGGCATTAATGGATTTATTAATTTAAAAAATCCGTTTGGATTTCCTTGATTCTCTATTTTCATTAAAGTTGTATTTTCATCAATTGAAGTCCATGAATAGGTTGTTGTAATTAGAAATGGACCTTCTTTTGATTTCAGTATCATTTTTTTATTTTCTTCGAAAAGTACAACTTCATAAGTGTAACATAAAAGTCGTCCTAAAAATTTAGCTTTAAAAGCTATTTTTGAATTTAACTGAATTGGTTTTGGAGTTTTCCATTGAATTGAAATTAAGTTGCTATTCCATTGCATAGAATTGGAAGGATCAGCAGAAAATGTTGAAACTTCTTCAATCGGTTTATTTATAATAATTTCAGTTTGAACTTTTATCATTCTTCTCTTTAATTAATCCCCAAATTCACATCCTCCCATGAAACTATTTGATTCTTCATGCCATAGGAAATTACTATTTGTTTTCGAATTGTTCCAATAGAAATTCCCACATTTAATGTCGTAATTTCCAATTTGGTTCATTGTAGCTGTTTCAAATATTCTTCCATTAACCATCACAAATTTAATAAATTCTGTATTACGAATGTTTTCCAAAGGGTTTTTATCTAAAATAATCAAATCTGCTAGTTTACCAATTTCCAGAGAACCGATTTGATCTCCCATTCCAATATAGTCAGCTCCATTTTGTGTTGCACAACGAATCGCTTGTAAAGGTGTAATTCCCCCCATTTGTAACATCCATAATTCCCAATGTGCTCCAATTCCTTGAATTTGACCGTGAGAACCCAGATTTACTTTGACTCCTGCATCAATTAGCAATTTACATGATTTTGATACTTGAATAAATCCATTTTCGTATTCAGAATCGGGAATCATTGTTCTGTATTTTGAGCGTGAATCAATGATTCCTCTTGGATAAAAATTCAATAGTTTTTTATTTTCCCACACATTTGTTTTTTGATACCAATAATCTTCACCGTTGATTGCGCCATAAGCAACAATAAGGGTAGGAGTGTAGCCAGTTTTACTTCCACTCCATAATTTCACGACATCGTTGCGTAAATCTGAAATAGGAATATTGTGTTCAATTCCAGTGTGACCATCTATAATTTCACTCATGTTGTGAAAGAAAGTAGATCCTCCTTCTGGATAGACCATCATGTTTAAACTTCTCGCTGCTTTTATGACTTGTTGACGTTGTTCTCTTCTTGGTTGATTGTAACTTTTTACAGAAAAAGCGCCATAATCTTTTGTTCTAGAAACAGCAAATACAGCGTCTTCATAATTATTGATTACCGCCTTAAAATCACCTTCTGCTCCATAAAGAATTGTACCGGTTGAATAGATTCTTGGACCAACCATGTAACCTGCTTTTACCATTTCTGACTGTGAGAAAACCATTTCAGAGTTGGAAGATGGATCATGAGTAGTAGTTACTCCAAATGACAAGTTGGTATAATAACTCCATTGTTTTTGAGGAGAAGGTCCAAGTCTCCATGTATTTAAGTGGGAATGAACATCTACAATTCCAGGCATAATCGTTTTTCCTGCACAATCTATAATTTTTGCATCTGCTGGAATTTGAATTTCAGTTGCTTTTCCAATTGCTTCAATTTTGTTTTCGTTTACTATGATGATTCCGTTTTCAATCACTTCGTCTCCTTTCATCGTTATAATTCGAGCGCCTGTTAAAGCAATTCTCCCTTTTGGAACATCTGTAGGAAGGGTTAAATGAATTTTAATTCCAACTGAATCCATTGGAACAGCTTTCATTGGAGAGCCTTCCATAAAAGTAAAATGGTCTTTTAATGTTGTCGTGAAATATTCATCACCATTTGTCCAATGAATCATTTTACTGTCTTTACTCCAATGGATATTTTGACCAGAATACTTAGCAATTTGAGTAGTTGGAACTGATTCCATATTTGCACTTAAATCCAATGATTTCCCTGTTTTAGGAAAAGCTGCAACGTATACTTTGAATAAATCGATAAATGTCACCCAATTAGCATCTGGACTAATCACAACAGAAGTCGCGTATTTGGAAGTGAAGTGCGTTTTAATGTCTTTTTGAAAAATCGAAACACTTTTAAAAGCTTTGTCATCACCTTGATATGTTTGAAAAAATACGCGATCATTTCCGATAAATTGCGGATCTGTACCTTCTTTTGAAATCAATTGAGCAATTCCACCTATTTTATTTTCAATTAAATAAATTCCGGGAGTTACACAAAAAGTGAATCCCATGTGATCATTTCCTTCTTCTTTTTGATAAACGATATTTTTACCATCTGGAGAAAAATGAGGGGCTCTATAAATCCCTTTTTCAGTGGTGATTTTAATAGGCTTTTTATCTTTCAAGTTCATTTTGTAAACAGCTCCCATGTTTTGGTCGTTCCAAGTTGTATAGACGATTTCATTAGACAAGGCAGAAAAGGATGGTTCAAATTCAAAATCAGTTGATGAGGTAAGACGTGTTGGAATTCCATTTGGCAATTCCTTCATCCATAAATATCCAACAGCATTGAAAATCAATATTTTTTCATCTGGAGAAGTTGTTGCATTTCTAATCACATTTACATTGAAATTTGCAGGAGAAACCTCTTGTCTGAATTTTAATGCATCTGTAATTTTGTGTTTTGAAATAGCTTTAAATGGGATTTCAAAAGCTGTATTTTTAACTACATCAACATTCATTATTTTTCCATTCGCCCAAATGATAATGTGAGAAGCATCTGCCCAACTGAAATTAGGATACACTCCAAAAATTGCCCAAGCTTCTTGTTGATCTTTGCTTAATTTATCATAAACTGGCCATTCTTCCCCCGTTTCCATATTTCTTAAATACAAAACAGATGCTTCGTGAACTCTTCGGGTGAAAGCTAACGTTTTACCATCTTTAGAAATCTGTGGACGACAAGCACCTCCAGGTCCGCCAGTTATTGTTTCAATATCTCCAGTATTTCTATCCAATCGTTTGATCGCATAAATTTGAGTATGTGGATTTTTATTGTATTGAAAATATCCTCCAGGATACGTGTCTTCACTGTAATAAATATATTTTCCATCTGCTGTAACACATGGTTCTCCTGTGTCTTGTTGTTCATTTCTTTTGGTAGTCAATTGCACTCCTTCGCCGCCTGAAATATGATACATCCATAATTCTCCAGCACCTAACGAACGAGTAGATGAAAAATGTTTTCTAGCAATTAAATATTGACCATCTGGTGTCCATACTGCATTATTTAACAAGCGAAAAGATTCTTTCGTAATTTGTTTGGCATCTGTTCCATCAATGTTCATTGTCCAAATATTATCTCCTCCGCCCGCATCACTTGTGAAAGATATTTTCTTTCCATCAGGACTGAAACGAGGTTGCACTTCATACGGAAACCCAGCCCTTAATACTTTTGCATCTCCACCAATTGCGGGGATTATGTAGATGTCACCCAATAAATCAAAAACAATATTTTTACCATCAGGACTTAAATCTAAACTCATCCAAGTACCTTCTGTTGTTGTAAATTCAACTTCCTTAAAAGTTCCTTCAGGATTAGAAACATCCCATTTTTTATCTTTTTCAGATTGAGAGAATAGTGTTGAAGTGATGAATAAAGAAATAATTAAAAGAGAGTAATTTTTCATTTTAGCATATTTTAAGATCGCTAAAATAGTGATTATTTATTGAGATGAAATTGAAGTAGTGTTAAAAGTTTGTTATTGGGTATTAATTGATGAGTTGGATGTAAATTAAAGAAAATATCTAGTTATATTTGGAACCAAATTTAGTCAATTATGAAAAAAATATTATTATCTATAATCTTTTTGACGTTTGTTTCTCAAGCTCAAAAATGTAGTTGGATGTAAGTAAGAATTTGGCTTTGTTAAAGTTATTATCTTACAACACTAATTTAACTTTTTAGACTTAAGTAAAAATAAAGAATTAACAAACTTTAGTTTGTAATAACAATAATCTGACCTTAATAGATGTGAGTAATAATTTGAAATTATCTAGTCTTGAGTGTTCCGCTAATTATCTTACTATTATAGGTGATATAAATATCATGACAAAATCTATTTTCAAGCTCTAAAAAAAATGTTGGATGTGATAGATTACTTTCAATATTAATTAGATTTTGGGAGATTTAATTTAATAATTCCCTGTTTCGACAACTTCTCAATTTGATTTTGTTTTATAGTTTTTGATTTTTTAAATAATATGGTTTATCTTATTGATAGCACTAATTAATTTTATTATTCCATATTCCGATATGGAATATATTTTATTTATCACTTGTTATTTAGATGTATAATTATTAATATTGCATATTGGAATATAGAATAAAAGATTTATGAAAACACAACAGATAACAATGAGTCCGCAAGATATTGTGGTTTTATTAAAAATAATAGCATACGGAGATGAAGTTTGGTTTCAAAAACCAATGGCAAATGCTTTGTGTATGAGTCAGTCAGAAGTTAGTAAATCATTAGCGCGTTCAAAATATGCAGGTTTACTCGATTCAAAAGGGAAAATAGTATTTAAAGCAGCATTATTCGATTTTCTTCAATATGGTATTCGCTATGTTTTTCCGCAACATCCTGGAGCTTTAGTGAGAGGAATACCAACTTCACATTCAGCAAGCCCACTAAATAAATGCATTCAAAGTCTTGAAATGTATGTTTGGCCATCTGGAAAAGGTACGGTAAAAGGGCAAAGTATAATACCTCTGTTTCCATCTGTAATTGAAGCTGTTAAAAATGATTCTCTATTATATGAATTGTTGAGTTTAGTCGATGCTTTAAGAGTTGGTAAGGCAAGAGAACGTGAAATTGCATTGGAAGAATTAAAAGTACGTTTATTAAATGGAAAATAGAATGATTAATATTGCTGTTGTGGCTGAAGTTGCAAGGGCTTTAAAAGAGCTAAAGAACCAGATGGTATTTGTTGGTGGATCTGTAATTAGTCTTTATACCGACGATCCAGCAGCTGATGAAATTAGACCAACTGGAGATATTGATATGACGGTTAAAATAATGGGGTATAGTAATTGGGTAATTTTAAATGAACGTTTAGCCCAATTAGAGATTCATCCAGATCCCTATGGTCATGCAATTTGTAGTTATAAATATCAAGATATTCCAATTGATATAATGCCTTCGGAAAATGGACCGGTTGGACTTGCTAATAAATGGTATAAAATAGGATTTGATAATTTACAATTGGTAAATGCATTAGATGAAGAAATTCAAATTCTGCCAGCCCCTTGTTTTTTAGCAACAAAATTTGAAGCCTTTATAAATAGAGGAACTGATTATCGTACAAGTCATGATATTGAAGATATTATTTATATCATTGATAATCGAATAAACATCGTTTGGGAAATTGAGAATTCACCGAAAGAAATAATTCAGTTTTTACAATTAGAAATCTATAAAATAAAAAATAGTGGCTTATACGAAGAAATATTATCTTCTCATATTCATCCATTAATTATTGATATGAGACAACTTATAGTTGAAGAAAAAATTAACAAAATATTGAAAATATAACCTTTTAAAATTTCTATATTGATTTTTTACGACAACTTCTCAAACAACTCATACTTCTTCTTTTCATACAAATAACTTGACAAGAAAAAAGCCAACGCCCCAATAATAGCGAAAAAGGGCACTAATAAATAAAGCCAGTTATTATTTTGAATCGACGACGTTAAACTAATTACTGCAAAGGAAACTAAAACACTTATTAAAGCAGAACTTCCTTTGCGCTTTATTTTATTTTGAATGTTAACAGGGTAAGCGATTGACCAAAGAAATGAAAAGCTAATCAAAAAGAGTAAAGAAGTAAAATAAAAGGTGAAAATAAACAAGGTGTCTTGCCATCTAAAGAGTAAAATTGGGAGGGTAATTAGCATATCTAAAAGTAAAGGGAATAACATTAATTTGATTGATGTTTTTCTTAAATCAGCATAATCACCTGTTCTGATTTGATAATTGATCCAAGTTGATTTAAAGAATCCCCAAGTATTATTGAAGTAATAGGTAAACATCATCATCGGAGAAGAAAATAACCAGTAATAAAAACGGTGTTCCTTGAATAGATTTTCGCCCGTTATTTTAAAATAAATTAGATCACTTATCATCATTATTATTTTGATAGAAAATCCAATGATTAATAAGCGTTTAATTTTTGGATTATTTATGAATAATTTAATGTAAAAATTGGTGTTAGAATTTGAATTCGATTTTGCTTTATTTTTGGTTTCAATTAGTTGATTTTCTAAAAATAAACCAATAAAAAAAAGATAAATTGGTGAGAGGAAGCCTAATGAATAAATATGAATTGAATTATTTTTAAATGTTAATACACCTAACAAAATTAGACTAGGAGTAATTATTAAAGGGATTAAACTTTTTGTTTTCAATTTGTTGTCAATGAAATATTGAATGAATCGTTTCAGTAATTGAACTGAGATTAAAACGGATAAACCTGAAGTGAAAAACAACGTTTTATCTTCTTTTAGAAAGAAAGTCGCCGTCACTATAAAAACAGAGAAATACATAAATTGTTGATTCAAAAAATCTGAAACAACCGAATAATGATACTGTTGAAATGTAGAAATAGGGTAGTGCTTCGAAAAGAAATTCTTTTGAATTGTATAGGTCGGGAGAATCATTCTTAGAAACGTAAGAGAGGCCAATGTTAAAAGAGTAAAACCGAAAATTTGTTCAGGAGTTGTCGAATTAAGTCCGCCAATTTTTGCTTCATCAATTGAAATGCTATAGAGAAATCCATAAAATCCAAAACTTAAAATACCTAAAATGGAACCAATCGTTTTCCAAACAGTGAATGAACTTGAAATCTGTTTTTTAAGTTTTAGAAAAAGAATATACCAAATCATAACCAATCTATATTTTCTAATTCTGAAGTATTGGGTTGAATGACTTTTAGCAAAGCGGAATCCAAGTGATTAATTCCATTTTCAGTAAATTCCTGAATTGAAGCATTGAATTGTAAAGCTTTATTATCTAAAACGCCAATATGAGTTGCAATTTTTTCCACATAATTGAGATCATGTGATGAAATTAAAATCACTCTGTCTTTTCGTTGGTATTTCTTTAAGAATAAAATCATTTGATTGGCAACAAAAGGATCTAAGCCTGAAAAAGGTTCATCTAAAATTAAAATCTCTGGCGTATGAATAATAGCAGCACAAAAGGCTAATTTCTTTTTCATCCCGGTTGAATAGCCTTTGATGTTTTTCTTTAATTCACATTCATTTTCAAAGAAAAACTCAAATAAATCGTTGATCCTTTTAGTAAGAATGTCTTTCGGTAGTTTGTAAATCTTCCCAATAAAGTTCAGAAATTCAAACGCATTTATTTCTTCAATTAATCCAATATCTTCACTCAATACACCAATTTTACTTTTAAAACTTTTATCTAATTCAACACTATCCTCGTTTAGAATTGTAATTGAACCATTGTCAAGTTGAACCAAATCTATAATCATATTGATCAACGTAGATTTACCAACACCATTTTTTCCTAATAAAGCATAAACTTGACCAGCTTCAATTGATAATGAAAGATTTTCAATTACAGTTGTTTTTCCGTAGGTTTTTGTGATGTTGTTAATTTGTATCATTGAATTTTAATTATTACTTGTATCAACTTGTTCCACGATGATTTTTTTTCTTTTCCAAATAGTTCCATCTAATATATAATGAACTACTTGAGGCATTATTAATAAAGGAACAATAAAATTCAAAATTTGATAACTATCAATTGTTTTTACAAAATACATCCAACCAAACGTTTCTGAATGTTCTCTCCAAACCAAAGTGTCCCAAATTCCTTCTTCTAGATAAGCAAAAGCAAAAATAATTGCATAAAACAACAATAATCCCCATTTTGAAAAGATATGTTTATAAAAAGGTGTTGAATTTTCATTAAGCAGTTTTTTTTCAGTTATCCACACCAAAGCTAAATAAGGAATACCGTGACCTAAAACGTTTACTAAAGAAAAAGTAAAATCATTATTAATCATTACAATGCATGAATACCAAGCAAATGCAGTGCTTAAAGTCAACATAATTCTACCGAAGTTCCAATTATTTGTACGATTCTTTTCTTTAGTTTCGATATAAATATAAATGAGAATGATGATCAATAAAATTATTTGTAACAGAGGGACAATACTGGGGAAATTAATGTATTTGAAATCCCCTGCAAGCATCCAATTGAAGTTTTGTTGACCTTTACAATGCCATATTAAAACAGGAATCACCGTTACAGCATAAATTGTGAAATTTAAAATCGTGTTTTGAATTTTGAGATTGAATTATTAGAGGAGTATAATCTGAAAAAACCATATTGTTGCTTTATAAAATGAAATACAGCAAAATAGGCTAAACAACTCCAAAATAAATAAGAACTCAATGAATAAATTAAAATTCCAATTAACCAAACAATAAAAGGTAAGAATTTCAATTTAAAGGCATATTCGATCTGCGCTTCCTTTTTAAAATAAGTCTTGTAAACCGTGCTGTAGACATGAGCCACATCAACTGATAAAACAATTAGAACCCATGAAAAAGGAAATATCTCAGTTCGTTGTTGCGCTGTAAATTGAGTAGGTAAAATAAAAATTAGTAATGCAGGAATTAATTGAGGGAAAATAAACCAAAGTGTATCAAATTTAAAAGAATGAATCCAATTTGAATTTTTCATTTTAGCTATTTTTTATGATGAAATTTGCTGACTCAATTCCTTGTGAAAATCCTTCTTCAAAAATAGAATAACCTGAATAGTCCGTATGTGCTAATCGTATAATTGGTGATTTTCCATTCTTTTCAATAAAATCGTAATGCGTTGCTAAACTATTTGGATAAGGTGTAACCATTCCGTGCCCCCATTGTTGAAATGATATGGATTCAATGTGTTCTTCAATCGTAGGATGAATTCCGTTTAATTCTTGTAGAACCAACTGTTTCATTTCTTCCTCTGTTAAACTGAACATTTTTTGACGTTCTTTCACATCTCCTTCTTTGTCAAAAGCAAGATACACACTGATTACATGCTTGTCTTTGTGTTGATTAAATTCTTGATGCTGGTTGTTTATATATCCTAATCCTTTCGTGCCGAATTTCACATTATCCCAAGCTAAGTCTAATCCAGATCCCACAGGAATTTTATCTAAAACAACAATTGAAACAAGCCAAGGGTGATGAATATAATTTTCGAAATCTGATTCATTCCAATAATTAGATTTTAAAATATGTTTGGTAACATAACTAGGTGAAGAAACGATAACTTTTTTCGCTTTAATTAATATGTTTTCATTTTTAGAAAAATCAAAAGCTATTATCATTGAATGACTTTCATATTCTTCTATTTTGGTGACAGCAATTCCAGTTCTAATCTGATTTTTTGATTTTTCTTTCAATATGTCGACTAAAAAGCCATTTCCTTCAGGCCATGTTAGTACATTAGATGGAATTGTATTGGATGGATTAGACTTTCTTCCTGCAAAATAATTTATTCCTGACCATGCAGAAACTCTATCTAATCCCGCTCCAAAATCATCTCTACAACAATAATCTAAAAACCAATTTAATTCATCTGAATTAAAATTATTGTCGTGTAAATATTGTTCAAATGATATTTTATCGTAATCTAAAAGTTTAGTATCTTTTGATGCGGAAGTTAAAGGGATATCAAAAAGAAATTTCCCATCCGATCCTTTTTCTTTTTTCATTTCTTCCATCAATAAGAAAAAACGAATAATTTCTTCATTTTGTTTTTCAGGAACCCCATAAGATGGGACGAAACCTTCTTGGAAAACACCTCTATGTAATAGCCGTTCATCTGGTGCATGACAAAGATGTTCCTCTGAATATTCTTGAGTTCCATCTTTATTTTCTTTCGTTAATAATTGGTTCTCTTTCAGAAATTCAATCAATGTTCTGTTTTGAGGATTTGGAAGTGTTAAATAATGAGCACCTAAAGGAAATTTAGAAAATTCATTTTCTCCCGAATCTGAATTTCCTCCAGTTCTTTCATTCATTTCTAATAAAAGAAAATCTGTATAATTGTTTTTCGCTAAATGATAAGCACATGACAAACCTGTAATTCCGCCGCCGACAATAATCGTGTCGATTTCAATTTTTTTTACTGTTTGTAAATTTGAAAGCTTATTATCTCTCAATAAATGACCTCTTTTTTTGTTTGCACCAAGAATTTTTGTTGAAATTGATTTTCTTTTCTCAGAACAACTTACCAATTGAGGAAGTATTAAAAAAGCAGAACCTACAGTACCAATAAGACGAATAAAGTTTCTTCTTTCCATTATTTTAAAATAAATCTCCCCACTCTTTTTCAAAAAGGGAAATCAAAACTTGATTTTCCAATTTGTTCACTTCTTTCGATTCAAAAAACATATCTTTTGGAAAATTCCGCATGTTTTTGAATTCTTTTTGATTGAAATATCTCAAATTTACAGGTAATCTTTTTTGTTTTATATCGCTAACATCTTGACCAAATAGAATATATCCCCATTCACCAAAAGAAGGAACATAAGTATGGTAAGGTATTGTACTCATATTGGTCTGTTTAATAGTATTGTTTACACACCAAAATGATTCTTTTGCGTTTAATGGTGAAGTACTTTGCATAACAACTTTTGTGTTAAAATGCATAGCACTTTGTAATACCTTAAAGAAAGTTAGCGTATAGAGTTTTCCAATCGAAAAATTAGTAGGGTCAGGAAAATCAATTATAATTACGTCAAATTTTTCTTTGTTTGTTGTTCTTAACCATTCAAAAGCATCCGCATTTTTAACATGCACTTTTGGATTTAATAAGGAATGATTATTCAATTCACTCATTATTTTATTGGTTGAAAACAATTCAGTTAGTTTGGGATCTAAATCGACTAAAGTAATTTTTTTGACATTGGGATATTTTAATAATTCTCTAGCTGCATAACCGTCACCTCCACCTAAAATTAAAATATTTTTACAAGATTGTGCAATTGACATTACGGGATGAACTAATGCTTCATGATATCTGTATTCATCTTTTGAATTAAATTGAAGATGATTGTTTAAGTATAAACAATAGTCATGGTGATTCCTGGTCAAAACTATCCTTTGGTATTTAGAGTTTTTAGAATAAATAATTGATTCACCATACATTTCTGACTCACTCATTCTGGTCACTTCATTGGAGAAAACAAAAACAATTATCAACGAAAATCCTGCAATTAAACCTTGAATATAAATTCTATTTACATTTTTAATTTCATGCTTGAAATAATAAACTAGGTATAGAGCTAATCCTATATTGAATAATCCAAAAAGAATAGAAGTTCTTATAATGTTTAAATGTGGAATTAAAAGTACAGGAAAAATGATGGAAGCAAGTAAAGCTCCAATATAATCGAATGTAAAAACTTTTGATACTAAATCCTTGAATTCAATTTTTGAGTTTAAAATCCTCATAATTAAGGGGATTTCCATTCCAACAAATATTCCAGTTAACGAGATTAAGAAATAAAGTGTAAATTGAAAATAGGAACCAAAACTAAAAAAATAAAAAAGGGTAGCACTACTTAAACCTCCAACTATTCCAGTTAATATTTCAATTTGAATAAATTTTTCTATTAGGTTTTTAGTGATGAATTTAGATAAATACGAACCAATTCCCATCGCAAAAAGATAGGTTCCAATTATGGTTGAAAACTGTGTTATTGAATCTCCTAAAAGATAACTAGCTAAAGTCCCTGCAACCAATTCGTAGATTAAACCACAAGTCGAAACAATGAAAATCGTAAAAAGTAAAAGGTATTGCATATTAATGAATCGCTGAAGCTATAATTATTGCGATTGCTAACATAAAACCAGTAGCCATAACAGCTAACGCCATATTTTTATTTTCGGAAATTTCTTTCCATAAATTCATAATCGTAAGTTTTTCAATTATTACAAATGAAATTACTAAAACAGCTATTCCTAAAAAAGAATAGACAATTGATCCTACGATCGAATGAAGTTGAATTATATTATTCATATTTTATTTATTTTTAAATTGGTTATTATTTGTGATGTACACTGTTCGGGCTAGAGTTTGCACTCCATACATTTCCTGATTCTTCCTTGAATAATTTAAAACCATATATTTCCCCAATTGTATAACTAAATATAATTAGACAAGTTATGAATATACAAATTTTAATTTCTTTATATTTTGTCATAGTTTAAATTATTAAGCCATTCTTTTTGAGTCAAAATTGTTTTTTAATATATTTAAAATAAAAATAGCAATAAGAATAATAAGTAATAAAACACCAAAATTCCAATCACTTGGTGTTGAAATTATTCCTGTAAGTAGTACATTCAAATGCTCTGATGGAGAGGATGTTATTAATTTTTCTTTTATGTGATATTTACCTGGTTGAACATCTGAAATTCCGATTTCTGACTCGTTGGAACCTTCACTCCAAGAGTAGCCACCATCAACTCCAGAATAATATTCGATACCTATACTGAATTCACGTTCTTCACCAGTTTTCTCATTTACCAAAGTGATTTGATCCTCAATCCATTGATTATTAATTCCAGATGTTGCAGTGAAAGAAAGATAATAACTACGTGATTGTTCTGGTAAAATGAAAGATTTAGAAACACTTGTTTGATTGTTTTGTAATATTTCTGTATCTGAAACAATTAAATAATTTTCTGCATCAGAAAATGAAAAGACAATATGAAAAACGGTAAACAACATTAAAAAATACATTGCAAAACGATTGATTATTTTAGTGTTTAATCCTTTTGCAAATGGTTGCGCCATTCCTATAAAATAATTATCAGGATTTTCAATTGTATTATTTTTGAAAATTGAACGGATTTCTTTTATTGGAACATATCTACCAATGTATGCAATTGTTTCCTTTTCATCAACTTCTATTGAGATCAATTCTGGAGGTGAAACAAAATCTCGACATTTGATGTGACTTATATTTATTACATCATAAGGAAATTCTCCTATTAAAGATAATGTGGATGTCGTATATTTTGAGATTCTTTTAAATGATTTGTTTTGAAATTCCAAAGAGGTGCGATTATCTTTGTAACTAGAAATAAGCGTCGATATTTCTATATTGGATTTGTCAGCTTGTTTCAAATAATGAAAATGACCTTTCCATTCAGTTAAAATATGATTTTCATTAAATTGATCTAAAAGTTGGTATTCAATCCATTTTTCAGTTTGATCTGTTTTAAAAGCAATTCCAATTATTTTAATATCTAATTTATCTATTTTTCCAGTTGTATTTAAAGGTAAAATAGTTTTTTTGTTGATCCAATTGTTTTTTATTTTCACATACTTTTCAAAATTATTTTTTGAATGAACAGTGAAACAATTTGGACAAACGTTTATAATGTTGTAAGCAGGTTGATTAATTTCAATAGTTGCTTTACATTTGAAACATTGAAAAGATTTATTAGATAAAATAGTTTTTATATCGAATTCAGACATTAGATTTTTTCAAAGATCAAATATAATTAATTATTTTTAAACCCCAAACTGCTTAAAGTGGTGATCCAAATGTTTTACAAACATATTATTCCATTCATTTATATTAAGTTTTCCAAATGAATGAGATTCTTTTCCGTTAAAATGTGCTTCGCCTAATTCTTGTGTTTTTCGGATGTAATTAATTAAACGATTTTTTTCTGTATCAAAATCTTTCTCTTCTTTAATGATAAATTGGGGAGCTGTTGGATTGTTTGGTTTATAAGGTTTTTCACCAACAACCATTTTTTTTACAAATAATTTTAAAATTAATTTCATAAAAGGATTTGGTTTTGGATGAATATTGTCATATAAAAACTCATACGTTACATTACAATGTGCAAGCATTTGATTAACGTTCATTTTTCCCCAAACTGCTTTTGTATCAGGAGTTAATAGATTGATTCTATTGATGAAGTCTTCAGCGTCTGCTTTATTGAATGCGTTTTTCATGGGTTTGTTTTTTTCGTAAATGTAATAATTATCCTTAAAATAAATTTAATATTTATAAGTTGAAATTTCAAAAACTTATCCCGAAGAAAAATCAGGATTCAACCAATTCGAATTCTTTCAATTTTTAAATCTATAGAGCCAAATTAAACTATTAGGTACTAGAGTTCAAACTTCAATTTTCATACTTTATTAGTATTTTAAAAGTTAAAAAACAGCTTCTTGCACCTCAAAATAAAATATTTTAAAAATTTCTAACTAGATTTACGGTTATGAAAATTTGTTTGTGGTTGTTTCTTCTTGTTTTTACACTTTTAGGAACTCTCACGTTTTCACAATCCTACCCAGTTCAAACAAACATTCAATTAACAGGACCGTTTACCAATCATATTCCAGATTACCTCGAGCCAGGGAATTCGAAATTACAAGTTGCCTTACAAATTACCGATGTGAATGTGGGTGTTTTGCACGTTCGTCTGAAATTTAAATTGACTGGACCAAATGGTGTAATTGAAACGAAAAGCACGTATGCACCACCAATGATTACCTTGAATTTTGGTGTTCCAACAATGCTGGATGGTGCTGATTTGGCCAATTATTTTGATGCCAGTAACCTTAATTTTTCCAATTCGCAAACGCAATCTCTTTATACAACTAATTCCAATATACAAGAAGGTTTCTGGAATTGGTGTGTCGAAGTGTACGATGCCACAAACCCAACTGCGGAAGTGCTTTCTACCAACAGTTGCCCAATCGTATTTATTTCTACCAATCTTCCACCGTTAACCAATTTACCAATCTGTGGTTCAACACTTGTGCAAGCGCCTACTGTTCTTTTTACTTGGACACTCATGCCTTCTTATTTACCATCAGATGCTGAAGTAACTTGTCTTTTTGAATTATTCGCTATTCCAATAGCTGGGTTCACCAATGTTGCACAGATTATATCAATGGAACCTATTTTTACTACTGGTTTTCCAGCTGGAACAACTTCGTATTTATTGAATACCAATGAAGTTCCATTGTCCTCTCAATTTCATTATGTATGGCGTGTTAAAGTTCAAAATTCATATGAATCAAATAGTGGTAATATAACTACCAACTCTTACATGAACAATGGTTATTCCATTCCATGCGAATTCATGCTGGAAAACAACGACCAAATTGCCATAAACAGTTTAGAAATAGTACTTACTTCTGAAGGAACAGGAATTAGTGTTGGAAAATCTACTTGGGTTGTTACAGATACTGAAAATAACAACAACAATTTTGACGGTTTTGTACTTGCTTATAGAAAAGCGGGTAACCCAGATTATACATGGTATGAGCAAAATGTTACTGCATTTGAATACAACATTACTCAATTAGCAGCCAATACTATTTACGAAACAAAAATAAAAGGATACATCGGAAACGAAGAAAGCGATTGGACCGCCATTGATACCTTTAAAACAGATCCCGAACCGGTGCTTACGTGCGGGCAGGGTGTATTACCAACACTTTCACCGACCTATGAACCGCTACCTTGGTTTAATGCATTTCCTGGAATTCAGGTAAAGCAGGGGCAGTTTACGATGATGGTAACAACCATATGGCCGGTTGAAGGTGGAACTGCAGGACATTTCAAAGGAACAGGTTTTATGTACATTCCTTTCTTGTATTTTGCTATGCAAGTTCACTTTGATGATCTCGAAATTGATGATCAAAAAGTGGCACGTTCCGGTGATGTAAAAGTAGTGAGCCAAGGTTTAGATGCTTGGTTAGATAGTCAATATGCGGCAGAGGCGGACCCGAAAAATATTGAAGGAGTGATTTCATCATACACATTTAATGAACCCTTTACTTCGGTATCGGTTGTAGTAGATGGAGTAACGACGATTTATCCAGTGACAGATCCGCTACCAACCATATTGCAGGATGATGACAACAAAGAATACCAATTTTGGCCAGATGGTAGAGTAATAATAAAACCTTATGGAATAGTACCATCTAATGATCATTTGGCTATTACAACAGATAAGATGGTCAATTTCATCGATTCTGAGGATCAGGCGTACCCAACGGATGTGAAGGAATATGCACATTTGGCAGAAAATTATGAATGTATTATAGAGGGAGATATAAAGTATTTTGTCTCCAATAAATCGGCCTTGAGCGGATCAACAGATCTTGTTAAAGCCAAGGTGCATATCACAGATAATTTTGACGTATCCTTACTAAGTTTCAGACAAGCTTTTTCAAATGATAATATCTTGTATACATACGATGCTGGTACTAAAACTTGCACATTTTCGATTCCTGAAAAAACGAGCAATTATTCTTTGTATGCTTACTATGGAACTGATAAGGTTGGGAAATTGGATGTGAAAGTATTTGAGGAAGTGACAAAGAAAATTCGTATTGTTCCTTTGATGAGTGTAGCTAATATTGCAGGACTTACTGAGCAGAATATTGAAAGCACATTGAATACAATCTATAGAGGAGCTCATGTTAAAATTGACGCAACGATCGCTGAGCCGTTTAATACGGATGTGTTTACTTCGACTTTAGAATTTGACAATCCTGATGTACAAGGAATGTCATTTTATACTGCTCAAATGAGAGCTTTACGTGAGGCTTATAAAACGGGACCCGGAGCTGAAATGGCAAGTGACGAATATCTCGTATTTGTAATCCCAAAATTTGCTAATTCTCAAATTGATGGATACATGGTGAGAGGAACAGCATTAGGGTTTGTAACGGCAAATTCACCAACTATTTTACGTACACTAGCTCACGAATTAGGGCATGGAATTGGAGGATTAAAACATAGTTGGGAATCAGATGATCAAATAGGAACAACTAAAAACTTGATGGATTATGATCCTGAGCATAAGACAAAATTGATTGCCCAGCAGTGGAAGGATCTAAATTCAGCACCGATTATCTTGAATTACTTGGATAATGAAGAAGATTTTTTAAGTAAACTTACTCCTGGCTTAGGCGATAAGAGTGAAGGTACTTTTGTATTTACTGATCCAGGTTGGATTCCATATAATTTACTAGTGTCAAGTGATGTTTTTAGGGCAACTAATGGAGAATACTTTCAAATCTCGTCAGGCCGTAATGTTTCTCATATTTACATTAAAGATGGTTATATAATTGCTTTAGCGATCAACCAAGTTGGATCTGACCTTGTTGGATATGACCTTTGTACATCCAGCTATTCTAATTTAGGACCAGAAAATGATATCAACACAATACAAGATACATATCTTGGGCCATTGAAGCCCGCTTTAATTTTTAAGAAAAGAGAAGTTACAAATCGACCTCAACATAAATCACTTTTATCAAATGGGGATATAAAAGAGACAGAATCTTTTACAGATGATGATTATTATGTTTTGACAGATGAAAGAAAAGAATGTAAAGATGTTCAAGAGTATGTTAGTTCATACACTTTATCAGCAGGAAAAGGATACAGTAACAATACATGTGTAGAGGAAGAACCGGTTAATGCTTGTGTACCATCAAGTATTTCTGACAAATCTGCTATTTCGCAAGTCGATCAGACAAAAATAAATGAAGCACTTGCCAACGTATTAAGCGCTGCCGAAAATCCACCTTTAACGGGTTCATCTTACACCTATTTTGACCCCCAAATTGATCTTACAGACAATGATTTTCTATCTGACATAAATAGGGCTATTTTGTATGATAAAATTAACCTTCTACATCAGTATAGATCAGATAAAATAATGGCATATATTTTCCTAGAAAGTGAAGATCAATCTTTATATACTACTGATCAATTGGCTACTATGGCTCAAAATGCAGTTTCGTCTGCTATTACTTCGCCAGAAATTGGGGATAAGAAGATTGCACTATTAATTATAAACACACAAAAATATCTTGAGGATGGGTGGATTAATCCTGCTTCAAACTGTTTTAGATTGAATTTTTATTCAAATGATTTAACATTTATTGATCCTAATATTGAAGTAACTAGTTTAACTGGTAGCCCGTACAAAGCAATTTTGAAGTTTTATGCAGCATTAAAAAAGCCTTATCGCCGAATTAATATATATACAAAGTATGATTATACCGGTGCACACATAGTGCTGGACAAGACAATTATTACTTCATTAAATGATCCTGATAACTACGGAATGTCGAAGATTCATTCTGCTCAACACTTAAAATCCAAAAATTTGGATATGTATCAGGCGATTCTTGATCAGCAGTGCTTGGAATATCATAACCTCATGGTTAAGACAGAATCGGGTGTGGGGACAGAGGAAAATGCCATAAACTTTTGGAATTCAGCGGAAGAATATCGTCTGGAAAAGAAAGCACTTTATGATCTAGGTGATAATTTCAATGTAGCATCAGATTGGGTAAAAGGTAAGGTTTCATTTGATAACATAAAGGAAAGTAAACTCACATTGGAGGTTGCTCAAGCAGAGTTTGCAAAACAAATAGGAGGTACAAGTTTTCTTGAAAATATAGCAATTTATACGGGAAATAATTCAGTGCTGACTACTGATACTTACTATGATTTTGGTGCAATGGAGGCCATAGTAGATCCAATTGTTTATGGTACTCTAGACCTTGTTGGAATGATACCAGGAGTTGATAATTTTACCGATGCAGCTGGTGTTGTATATGCTGGACTGCGTTTAGATGGAAATCAAGTGCTCGTTCATACTGCTGCGTTAGCTGTTCCATTTGTTGGTGCAGTAGCGTTTCATACAGCCAAAAAAATAAGAATGTATGTAAGGAAAAAACCGGATGGGACTTTTGACGTTATAGCTGCTGAAATAGATGACCCTACACTAACTAAGGTTGTTGCGATTAGTGATGAGGTTGATGTTACGAATGGAAAGGTTACTGAAGCTCTCATTGATTTAAATAAAACTGAAGTTACTGGGCAGGTAGATGGTAATACAATGCGCCGAGCAATAAAGCTATTGGGGGATCTGGAATTTGAAACTGTACAAGCTCTCATGGCAAGAGGTCTGACCAAGTCTGAAAGTGAAGATGCTGTTATTTCAGCTATGTATGCAGATGATAAATTGGTAAGCATATATGGTATGTCATCTAATTCAATTTTACTCGCACTAAAAGAATTAGCTAGTTCTCCAAATTGTATTAATATTAAACAAATTGCAAAAGAGTTTCCAGAACCTGATGCAATGGCGAGTGCTGCGATTGGATATTATAATGAACTTGCTGAAGGAATTAAATGGGCAAACAATGGAGGTGTATATATTTCTCAGAGGTTTCAAAGTTGGACTGGTAGTGGAAATAATATGGTATTTACAAACCCTAAAGGTGCTTACGAAATTGATGTATTATGTCCTGCAAATTCTGCAATAATTGAATGTAAAGCTGTATCTTCTCTATCGACAGTAACTACAACGCAGAGGTTTGAAGATATTTTTAAGAAATACACGCTATCTACTAAATTACCTGATGATATTAAGCAAGCTTTTCCCAATCATTGGGGACAAGTTAGAATTGTTTTAGCTGGAAATCCTTTTTATGGCTTAAATAAAGAACAATTTATTAGCTTGGCTCAAACAACAATTTTTTCATCAACAGGATTGGATAAAACTTTATTCAAGAATGCTGTAGATAGAATGTATATAGATAATGGTACAACCTCTTTTTATATTAATGCAAATGAGTGGTAATAGAAAAATCATTAAGGTAGAAAATCCAGCAAATTACTGGACAAATTTTGGATACGACGCAGATGTCTTTTATCGTTTTTGTTGGGATGGGGCTGATTCAACTAATCTTTTTGAAGTAAATGAATTAGAAATATTAAAACATTTAGCTGCTATTGGTCGAAAATATCAACTAATAGTACCGATTCAAGAACCGGAAAATAAAGGATCCTTTGTACAGATGTATACTATCAATGGTGATTACTGTTTTCCAAGTTACCTATTTACCGATGTTCAAGCAATAGAACCTGAAGCAATTGTAAGTATCTTTCCCCGCGTACTGTTAAAAGATTATAAGCCAAATTATTCAACAAGTGATCCAATTGCAGTTAGGCTATACAATTTTCCAAATCTTTGGAGCATTTCATTACGTATTGTTAGTGATGTATTTAATGATACATTAACTGAATGGCCAAAGCGATATGAGTTTAATTTTGATGGTGACTCTATAGATAATGCAGAATTGGCTGTTTTAAACACATCTCGCTTAAATAGTTTTTTAAGGGATCTCAAACAAGTTTGTATTCAATTTGGAGCTAATGATTTTTACGTAGAAAATTCTGGAATGGAAAATTATACTGAAAAGGGTGTTGAGATTATGGGAGAGGTGCTTTATTACGAAGACATAGAAGATTTATTACCCTATTATCAGAGATTATAATAAGATATTAATCATAATTATATAACAAACAAATCAAATGCAATTAAAACAATTTTTACTACCCGCCCAGCTGGATTTACAATCCTGCGGTTTTTATAAATGATAACAAAGCGATAAATTGATTTGGATTTGTAATCCATTGAAGTACTAGGATAATGAAAGTGTTCTTGAAGTTAGAAAGTGAAACAATAAATTAAAATGAACAAAAACAACAAAGAATCAATTTCTAGAAAAAAGTACGGTAAAAAGTATGGAGAAAGTTATGGAGAAAACTATGGTGAAAAATGTCTGAACTCTGATTTTATATGATTCTTTTGATAGAAATGATTTTGATGAGTTGGGATAGAATCAACTTTCATCAGTTGAATCAGATGAATCAAAGTTCAGACAATGGGAGAGGGAATATAGGAATTACAACAGAGGCAATTGAAAAATGAAATAAATTTGGTCTTAAATAGTGATAAATATAAAATCCAAGTAAAAAAAAACTTAATAACTTGACAATGATTAATGATGTAAAGAACTCTAATTTATTCAATAAAATAGCAGAAGCTATTTTGCTTGCAAGAAAACAAGTTTCTTCAACGGTTAATCTTGTTATGGTACATACTTATTTTGAAGTAGGTAGAATGATTATTGAAGACGAACAGGAAGGTAAAGAACGTGCTTCTTATGGGAAAGCCGTTCTTAAAGATTTATCAAAACGACTTACCGAGAAGTTTTCGAGAGGTTTTTCTGTTGATAATTTACAAAATATGAGACGATTTTATCTCGTCTATTCAAAATACGAGACACCCTCTCGTATTTTGAATAATGATGAAAAAATACTCGATCCAATTCGGCAGAAGTCCTCTGCCGAATTGCAAAATGGTGATAATCTGAATATTGAAATTCGGAAGACACTCTCTGCCGAATCTTATAATTTTAAATTAAGCTGGTCACATTACCTCCCGCTCCGCTGGATTTGTAATCCTGCGGTTTTTATAAATGATAGCAAAGCGATAATTTGATTTGGATTTGTAATCCATATAAATACTAGGAAGTGAAAGTGTTCTTGAAGTTAGACAGTGACACAAAAAATTAAAATGAACAAAAACAACAAAATAAAACAAAACCCAATGCAATTAAAACAATTTTTACTAGTCTTTTTAATCATCCTTTCGGGTTCTCTCTTCTCGCAAGAACCAGCAACTCCAGAACCTGGAGAAGTACCATCCGAATTAGAGAAAAAGATTAATGGTTTGGTAGACAAGATTAAAAACAATCCCAATTTACAAGCAGGTTCTATACCGGCAGATAGTATGCCTTCTTTGCCAATTGGTATTGTTAAACCTATTGGGAGTAATGTTTATTGTATTGCCATAGACAGTGCTTTTTTCAAACAAGATAGAGCCTATTTTTCTGCCTATACCTCTATTGATTTTCCGGGAGCAAAAAACAATCGGAAATTGGCGTTTGCGGCGAAAGATATCAATTTTAACCCTTCTGGTATTTTGTTCAACCAAGGTTTGAAATTGCAATTGGTTTCGGAGTAGTTGAAACTTTATTTTTCTCCAAATTTACGTTTCATTTCTTCGAGTTGTTTTGCCATTTCTTCTAATGCTTTATCTTTTTCAATAATTATATTATCTTTTTCAATAATTACATTATCTTTTTCA
>OBEQ012262655.1_pt1 | contig 33937 bp, 17 predicted proteins | sample 1670901 | NCBI WGS metagenome assembly OBEQ01 (sample SAMEA104232315, study PRJEB22302) | groundwater metagenome | biome: forest; feature: aquifer; material: groundwater | place: USA | collected 2011-08-07 | depth 5.4 m | reverse complement strand
TTACTGACCAACGCATAAGTAATAGGAATTTGGAAGCCCCTATTTTGCCCGTATGCAAGGCGAGACGACGAGGCATAGTATGACTATGCCGAGGAGGAGCAACGCAGTCAGACGGGCAAAAGAGGGGCTTCCCCTCCGGGGCCGGACGATTTCCGGCTGCGACTGCGTCTCTCGTCGTCGGCATAGTCACGACTATGCCTCCTCCTCGTTCCTTGTCTCGCTCAAAAATCGTCACGGCCAAATTCCTATTACTTATGCGTTGGTCAGTAAGGTCAATTCTTTGGACAAGCCCCGATGAGCGGCCGAAGCAAACTTTTAATGATGATCGACAACGAGTCGCTTCGAACAGGCTTGACGCTGGAATTCACAAAACTTCGTTACCAATTGTCGACGCCCAACGAAAATATCATCCAGAAGGTTTTTGACGAAGTGCCGCATCTGATCATTATTGACGAGGATTTTAACCGTGGTGAAGGCAGAAAGGTGGCCTTGATCATCAAGGAAGACCTGGTGCTCAAGTACATCCCGATTATTTTACTGGTGACGGACCCTGAGCCTTCGGGGCGGGAAAAAAACAGCCCGATAGATTTTTTTGTCAAAAAGAAACAGGACACGCAAAATCTTCTGTTGTGCGTCCGGAAGGTGCTGGCCGAGAACACCAATGAGCTGGACCTGAATCCCTTAAGCCGGCTTCCCGGCAACCGCTCGAGCGTCCTCTGTATCGAACGGGCGATTCATTCGAAAAAGCACTTTGCCGTTTGCTATGTGGATCTTTCGAATCTGGCCGCTTTCAACAGCGCCTACGGAGATGCGCGGGGCGACGAGGTGATTATCCGCTTGGCTGAGATCATTCATGAGGTGCTTAAACGCGACGGTTCGAATGACGATTTTCTGGGACATCTGGGGGGAGACGATTTCATTGTTGTCACGGGTGCGGGGCTGGCCGAGCCGCTTGCGGAAGCCATCATCAAGCATTTTGATGAAGCGATCCCAAACTTTTACGATGCCCATGACCGTAAACAGGGATTTATCCTGCAGAGGAATAAGGAAGGACTTTTGACGCGGTATCCCATTATGACGGTTTCAATCGCGATTGTGCATAACGACTTCCGGCGATTATCGGGGATCAGCGAGGTCAGCCGCGTCGCCGGGGAGCTTAAAAGATACATGAAATCGCTCGAGGGCAGCTGTTATATGAAGGACCGGCGGCGCACCCCCAGGGATTTTGAGGGGTCAGAGGATATCCCTTTGGAGGTTCGCTTCCCGAGTAAAATGAAGAGCGTCAAACGGACGGGGAAGCTTAGAAATACAGATGAATACAGGCCTGTTTTTAACACGATTTTAAAATCCAGAAAGCTTCAAACCTTCTATCAGCCGATCGTTGAGCTTAAGACGAAAAAAATAGCCGGCTACGAGGCCCTGACTTCTTCGCCGGTGGACGGCCCGCTCCGCGAGTCGACGACGTTGTTTGAGGTGGCCAGGGAGCTCGGACGCACCATAGAATTGGACCAGCTTTGCGTGGAATTGGCGCTCCGGAACGGGCAGGCCCTGGACCCGGATAAGAAGCTTTTTTTGAATCTGAACCACGAGACCTTGATAGACTCGAAGATTATGAAAAACCTGTTTTCTGAAAAAGGGGTGATTGGATTCAAAAACATTGTCATAGAAGTCACCGAGCAAAGCATATTGCGGTCTTTTGAAAAAGTGAGAGAAGCGCTTTTGGAACTCAAAGAACAGGGGGTTTCGATGGCGATCGACGATGTGGGAGGTGGAGCCGTGAGCCTCCGGGACGTGGCGATTTTAAAACCCGACTACATCAAATTCGACCGCTCTTTAATCCGGCAGATAGACGCCAATCCCATGAAGCAGCAGATAGTGCTTTCGATGATACTTTTCGCCAATGGAATTCAAGCGGCCACGACGGCGGAGGGAATCGAGACCAAGGAGGAGTACGAAACGGTGCTGAATTGCGGAATTCATCTGGGGCAGGGCTATTATTTCGCAAGACCCAACAAAAAGATGGTGGAAATCAGTTAAGAGTGAAAAAATATAGATTTTGAATTTGTATTTTCTGGAGAGTTCATGTATACTTGACGCATTAAATTGGCAAGAATGGATTTATCTCATGTCATCCTCTGTTAATAGGACTAGAAAAATGTCAAGACCGACAAACTATATGGAAGAGCTTGCCGAGGGAATTCTGCAGGACCTTCTTTCGGATTATAAAGGCCCCCGTTTTTCCACAAACGCGCTTCAAGACATTAAAGCGCTGGCCTTGAATCGCCTGTGGCCCATGTACACCACCTCTTCCACCGGCAGAGACTTCCTCAGGAAAATCGTCGTCGAAGATAAGATTGAAAAGGACATTGTCAGAGAATTGAGAACGGCGATTGACATTGTCCGCACCAATCCTCGCCAGTAACAGTCTGCTCAGAAAACAGAAGACAGAAATCAGAAAACAGAGAGCAGAGAAAGACAAAAAAGTTTCTGCCCTCTGTCATCTGTCAGCTGTCTTCTGTTTTCTGAGTAGACTGACAACTATGTTATGATAAGCATATGGGCACCAAGGAGCTATGGGTTTCACCGCCGGGAACGGGGAAAACCTCACAGGCGATAGAAATTTTTAGAAAGCAGATTTTAAAATCAAAGAGCGGTATCGACAACCGCTCTTTTTTTATTCTCCCCAGCCGCGAACACGCCGAGCGCATCCAGAATCTCATATTAAAAAGAGATGTCCCCGGCCTTTTCAATGTCCACGTGCTGACGATCAATGAATTCCAATCGAGGTTTATGGGCCTTTCGGCCGGCTGTAATCCCAATGACACGATCCGCCGCGGTATTCTGCGGAATATCTTGAAGGAAAGCAGCTTCAAATTCCCTTATTTTGAACCGGTGAAGGAGGCCAAGGGCTTTCATGATCTTGTGGTCGAAGCGATCAAGGAATTCAAAGCGTCGCTTCTGACGACACCAGAGTTTGAGATCCGCGCCGAGCCGCTTTTGAAAGACCCTGTCTTTAAGGCTAAGTTTCAGGATTTCACGGTGCTCTGGAAAAATTACGAGCTGGAGCTTAAGCGCCTCGGACTCCAAGAGCCCGAGGATTCGATCGGCCCGATGACCAAGCTTATGCGCCACAGTCATTCGAGAGGGCGTGTTTTCAGACCAGCCGACCTTGTGATTTTCGACGGTTTCTACCATTTCACGCGCGCGCAAGAGCGGCTTATCGAGGTCGTCGCGGCTTGGTCCAAGCGGGTGATTGTCACGCTCACGATGTCTGTCGAGGGCGCGTCCGCCACTGAAGCGTCGGCGGACGTGCGCCAAAAATTTCGGCGCACGCTCTTTGAATATCCCGAGCGCACTCGGGCTTTTCTTTTGTCAGTTGGATTCACCCAGCCCCTGCGCGCAGGGGCTGGGTTCAGTCACCGCACCCAAGAGGCAGCGCTTTTGCATCTTGAAAAAAATATTTTTGCCGAGGCGCCCGTACCTTTTAAAGGCAAACAGAACTCGGTAATGCTTTTTCGGGCGTCCAGCGCGCGTACCGAGATTGAAATGATTGCCAGACGCATCAGGCGTCTTTATCGCCAAGAGGCCTCTCTCGACTATAGCGACGTATGTCTGATTCTAAGAAGCCTTCGCGGTTATGAGAAGATTATCGAGGCTGTTTTCGCCGAGTTCGAAATCCCCGTGACCATTCACGAGAGAAAACGCCTGATCGAGCATGGTTTCTCAAAGACCCTGCATCATTTTCTGAATTTGACAGCGCAGGGTTGGAAGCGGGAAGATGTCATGGCTGTCACCCGATCGAGTTATCTGGCGTCACGTTTCGCGCCCCGCGAAGTGCTCAAACTTGGGTCGCAGGTCCTTGCCGAGAATATTATCGAAGGCCGCGAACGTTGGAAGGCTTTCGCACCGCTCAAGGATCTGTTCGAGACCGAAAGCGCCCTCTGTCTTTCGAAAAATATTCAGGAGTTCAACAGGAAACTTCTTTTGTTTGTCCGCAGCTTTTGCGTGGCCGGTGCCGTCGACGAACAGGTGCTCGGATCCCTCGAATCTATTTTAAGGTCCGCCGAAATTTACTACGAGACGGCCAAGAGCCGGGATTTTTCAGGGGCGCGTTTCATGGCCGAACTTCAAGAGTCGCTCGAGGCCGGGCTTTTTTCGATGAAGCCCAAGGGAAAAAACCGAGTGCAGGTGTACGACGTCGTGATGGCTCTGCCCAAGGAGTACAAAGTCGTGTTTCTGGCGGGGCTTTTGGAAAAGAAATTCCCGCTGGCTGTTTCGGAGGATGCACTATTCAAAGACGCGGAGCGCCGCGTGATTAACGCGCACGGAGGCCGAGTTCTTGAGGAGCGCATTCCAAGGATCGCGGGTGAGCGTTATTTTTTTTACATGGGTCTGACCCGCGCTTCCGAAAGGCTTTTTCTCTCATACCCCATTTACGATTCGGACGGCAAGCCGGCATCCGCTTCTTTTTTTGTGGAAGAAGCGGAACGCTGTTTTGAGGGTGGAATTCCCCAAGAAAGGAAAGAACCGGATGAGATTGTGCCGGAGTTTGAAGAGTGGGAAAGCCAGGGCGACGCTAAGCGAGGTTTGGCCGCCACACTTTTCGCCCCGTCAGAAAGAAACTTTCCGACGGGGTTGGCGGGTCTTTTGAAACATTGGGCCCGACGACAGGATGTAGCCGAAATACTCCGCTGGGGCTTCGAAGGTGAACACGCGGTTCTTAAAGACGAGCGTACCCTCGAAGCGATGAAGCGTCAGAATGGCCCGTTTTCGGCCACGCGCCTTGAGAAATTTGCGACCTGCGCCTTCAAGTATTTCGCCGGCGAGACGCTCAATCTCAAAGAGCCTCTCGAAGGCCGTGAAAATATCGACATGGGCGTTTTGCTTCACAAAACGCTGGAAGAATACTACAAGGCGCTGACGCCCGGGGAGCGTCGAAGCGGCTCACATCTTTTGGATTCGGCGCGCATCGAAAAGGCGCTTCACCAAAAGCTTGACGAGGCCTACGCTGACCCTAAGCTTCATAAGCTCACTCGCGAACCGGCGTACCGCCAGAAAATATACCTGGATTCCATGCAGAAGACACTGGCGCTCTTCGTTACGCACGAAAAGGAGCTTTTTGAAAAACGGCGCCTGATCCCTGAGTATTTTGAGCTCCTGTTTGATAATCTCAAGATCGAGGACGCGGGACGCGAGCCGATCGTACTCCGCGGCCAGATCGACCGTGTGGATCGCGTCCCGGACAGCGACGAAGCGCTGATTGTCGATTATAAACGCTCTAAGCGTGATATGTCCATCTCGGACAAATTGGGAGAGGGTCTTGAGTTCCAACTCCCGGTCTACATTTTAGCCGCCCAAAAGCTTTTGAAATTAAAAATTGTCGGCGCCGAGCACCGACTCCTGCGTGCGGCTAAAGTTCAGGGACTGTATCGGGACAAGGACGGGGAGTTTGAAAAAATTCTCCAAGATACCGAGTGCCGCATCCGCCAGGCCGTGCATCGCATTCGCGAGGGCGAAATAGAAGTCAAATCCAAATCCTGCGACTGGTGCCATTTTTCTCCCGTTTGCCGTTTTGAGAAGTGGCGTTTGGTTTATTCCAAGGAAGAAAACCTTTGAGCAGATCCAAGATCTGTTTTACCAAAGGCCAGGCGGAGGCGATACGCGCTTTCGACCAAGATCTCTGCGTGTCAGCCGGCGCGGGTTCGGGAAAAACCTGCGTGCTTGTCGAACGCTTTCTGTGGGCGGTGACCGAGAAGGGCATCGAACCTGACCGGGTCCTTGCGATTACGTTCACCGACAAAGCCGCCAATGAAATGAAAGAGCGCTTGATCGCGATCTGCCGCGACCGCGGACTGCATAAGCTTCGGCGGAAACTCGACACGGCGTATATCAGCACCATCCACGGATTTTGTTCAAGGCTTCTTAAAGAAAACCCGATCGAAGCCGGCGTGGATCCTGCGTTTAGTGTGCTCGCCGAGGGCGAAGCAGAGATCCTTTTAAACCGCGTCCTGGACAGGCTGTTTGAAGAAGGGTCTGGCAACGAACGCTGGATCTCGCTTCTTGTCCTTGTCGGCGAGGAGAACCTGCGTGCCGCAATCAAAAAATTTTACGGTCTCGAACGAGCGCTCGAAGGCGAGAACACAACGATTTTCAAAAGCGACCCAATGATAAAAGAGCAAAAAAAGATGATCGATCGTGCGGAAAAAGCGCTAGGGCGCCTAGGGATGAAAGAGCGGCAGAAGGCTCTATGCGTCGAAGGCAAAAGCGGATGGGACAAGATCGACAGCATTCTGATTGTCAAAGAAGGTCTGCGCGCCCATGGCAAAGACAAGGAACAAATCTCAGAGATCAAGCGGCTTATCGACACCTGCGTCACGCTGGTTGTCCAGGAAATTTCCCACGAATATAAAAAGTCATTCGAGGAAATTTTCCGGAAGTTTAAAGAGGCCTACGAGGCCGAGAAGAAAGCGATGGCGGCCTGCGATTTTGACGATCTTCTTGTTTGGGCGCACAGGCTTTTGAGCGGCGCGTCGGCCGCGCAAGAGGCCGTTTGTCGGCGGATGCGGAACAAATTCACCGCGATCCTGGTTGACGAATATCAGGACACGAGCGCTTTGCAGAACAAAATCATTTTGCGAATAAAAAATAAAAATAATCTTTTTATCGTCGGCGACAGGCAACAATCCGTGTACGGATTTCGCTGGGCGGATCCTGAAGTATTCGACGCGCACTTGAAAGACCCCTCGAGTCGTAACATCCGTCTAAGCGAGAATTTCCGTTCCCGCGAGGCGATTCTCGGATTCGTGAATGCACTGTTCATAAAAATTGCGCCGAGCGGCGGTTTCGAACCGCTTCTGGCACGTCGGGAATTCAAAACGGCCAAAGCGCATGCGGTCGAACTTCTGTGTGTGCCCCGCGAAAATGATCTCGATAGGGCGCGCGTGATCGAGGCGCGTTCGATCGCGCGCCGCATCCAAGAGCTCAATGAGGACGGCATGGCCTACGGCGACATTGCGATGATCTTCCGCGGTCTTTCAAAATCTTATTTGTATGAAAAAGAGCTGTCCGATCTGGGTATTCCTTACGTCGTCACTAAAGGACGGGGATTTTTTGAGAAGCCCGAAGTGTTGGACCTTGTGAATTTCCTAAAAGTTATAGAAAATCCCTCGGAGGACATAGCGCTTGCCTCTGTTTTGCGATCACCGCTTGTGGCCGTGAGTGACGACGCACTTTTTTGGATGGCCCAAGCCAAACGCTCGCTCGGGGACGAGGCCAGTCTCTCTGATAGTTTCGAGCGTTTTGAAAAAATCCAGGAGATCCCGCAAAGCGACAGAGACAAATTGTCAAGGTTTTCGCGGCTTCTCGGCGAACTTAAGGCGCGAAAGAACAGTCTCAGGCTCTCCGAGATTCTGCAGACGGCTTCGAGCCGGACCGACTACGAAGCCAAGATCCTCACCCGGCCGGATGGGGTGCAGAGGCTTGCCAACGTGAGAAAACTCTGGGAGTTGGCGCGGGAGCTCGAAAATAAAAATATCCTTGGCATTGACGAGTTCGTGCGTTATCTCCAAAATCTTTCCGAGCGCGAAGTCACCGAGCCAGAGGCACGCCTCGCCGGTGAGAAAAGCCAGGCCGTTAGGCTTTCGACAATACACGCGGCCAAGGGGTTGGAGTTTGGGTGCGTGATTGCCGCGGATCTTGGCCATGGGGAGTCGAAGAACAGAAGAGATGTTTTCTTGTCGCTTCCCGACGCGGGTTTGGGGATGAAGTTGCCCTCTACTACCGGCGAAAAATGGCTCAAGGATTTCGATTACACCCGCAGTGAGGAAAAAATGTCTGAGAGGGAAGACGACGAGGAGGATCGCCTGCTTTACGTGGCGCTCACGCGCGCGGAGGACCACTTGATCTTATCCGGCGCTGTGGAAGCAGATCCGAAAACAAAGGAAAGAGTCTCGAAGCCTTCTTATATCAAGCGCGTTGCCGCAGCTGTGGGTTGGACAGAATCTGCGGCGGCCGGGTCCCTGCCGTGCCGCCTGCCTGCCGGTAGGCAGGGACAGGCAGGCGAAATAGAGTTTGCAGGCGTGAAGATCCGGCTTTGTCCGGTCCGCAAGCAAGCCGCGAAAAAAATGGCCGCGCGGCCGTTCGATGAAAAAAAACTCGCGGCCCTCATCGCTGAAACCGGCGCTGAAAGCGACAAATTCGCCGGGCGTTTTCAGCAGATCCTGAAACCTTATCGCGAAACTCAGGACCACACGGTGACGGAACTTGTTGCTGCGACCGGACTGACGTTTTTGCCGGAGAAAAAAGACGCCGAAGAGGGGTGGGCCCAGGATGAGGAGTGGCGCACACCGGCCAACGAGTTCGGCACTCTGTTTCATCGTTTCATGCAGTATCTGGCCCAAGGCCGCCCAAAAAAGATCGCGGCTTCGGATTTCAAATCCCCGATATTCGAGCGGCTTTCGGCTGACGAGAAAACACGTATGCGCGAGGGAATTTTAGGGTTCTGGCATGGCCCCTGGGGCGAGGCGGTGCGTCGGGCCCGACAGTGTTACCCCGAGCTCCCTTTCATCTTCAAAACGCCCCATGGCTTGCTCAAAGGCCAGATCGATCTGGTATTCAAGACGCAGCAGGGCGAGTGGGTGATCGTGGATTATAAAACAAACCGCATCACCCCTTCCCAAAAAGAAGCGGTGGCGCTGGGCTACGAAATGCAGCTTGCCCTCTACGCGCTTGCGTTCAAAAAACTTTACGGAGAAGCGCCTAAAAAAAGTGTGTTGTATTTTTCTGCACTCAAAGATACGTACGAGATAGAATATAAAGAGGAAGCTTTCATTAGGATCGAAGAAAAATTAGAATCCGCCGCGGTTGTTTCGACTTGATTTTTGGAGTTTGTTCTGCAAGAATGACTTAACTTAATGGAGGATTTTCGTATGGCAAAAATTGCGACTACTCAGAAAAGAGAGACTCAAGCCAGAAGCCAGGCCGGCGCCGCGTCCGGTTCGCGAAACCAGGAGCAGGAAATCGCGAGAGTGGCTTATCAGCTTTTCGTCGAGCGGGGTTATGAGCATGGCCATGACCAGGAAGACTGGTCAAGGGCCGAGGCGATCGTCAAGTCTAGAAAAAGAATCTGAGCAGAACAGAAGTTCTTTTGTTTAATCACCCTGTGGCACGGTTGGTTATGCTGCGCCTTGTGCTTGCCGTGTCTGCCGCCGCCCTTGGCGCGACGGCAGCGGTCAGCTTCAAAAAAATAAGTCACTTCTGGCTTTGTATCCTGATTTCTTTCGCCGCGGGCGCGCTTTTGGCTGTGGCTCTGTTTGACATCCTTCCCGAGAGTCTCGAGCTTGTCGGTTGGAAAGCCGGACTCATCAGCGTTCTATCGGGGTATCTTCTTTTTCTTGTCATCACCCGGTTTGTGTTTCACATCTGTCCGGCCTGCGCGGCCACCCATACGGAAATCAATTTTAAAGCCATCACCGTTGCGATGATCGCGGCGCTTTCTGTGCACAGCTTCATGGACGGCCTGGCGATTTATAGCAGTTATCTCACCGCGGCCCCGATGGGAATTTTGATACTCGCGGCGGTCGTCTACCATAAATTTCCCGAGGGCATGGCGCTGACGCTCGTGGCCCGCGGATCGGGAATGAGCCGGTGGAAATCTTTTTTGACGTCGTTTCTTTTGGAATCCACGACGACTCTCGCGGGCGGCATCGCGGGATTGATTATTTTAACGCCCTCGTCGTCCCGGTGGGTAGGGTATGTTTTGGGGCATATCGCCGGCGGATTTATTTTTTTGGTCGTTCACGCGCTCTTAAGCGAAGTCATCAAGCACCACCCGCGTTCCACGGTTCTGGCCGCCCTTTTGGGGGCCGCCTCGATAGGTATCACAGGGTATTTTATCGGCGCATTCTAAGGATGTTTTCCTCTCGTACGCCGGTGGTGACCGGTATGGGAATTGTAAGCCCGTTTGGAATAGGCAAGGAGGCCTTTTTTAACGGGTTGCACGAGGGGCGGTCGGGGCTTGGGCCGATCACGCTTTTCGACCCCGCCCTTTCCGAAGACGGAAGTTCCGGCTCAAGAAAGGGCGGGGTAAAAAGCCGCGTCGTGGCCGCGGCGAAAAATTTTATTCCCGATGATTATCTGAAGCCCGAGGATAGAAAACGCGTCCCCCGGATTGTTCCTCTGGGCATTGCCGCCACGGCCGAGGCCTTTGAAGATTCCGGGCTTGCGGTTCAAGATTGGGATCTTGAGGAAAAAAGGAAAGTCGCTGTTTTGCTGGGCAGTGGCGCCGGCGGCATCGATTTTGCCGAAGCGCAGTATGCGCATTTTTTCAATAAAGATTTGAACAAGGCCACGCCTTACGCGATTTCTTCTTCATTTGTTGGCATGCTTTCCAGCGAAATTTCCATCCATTTCGGTTTAAGAGGCCCGAGTCATGTGATTTCCACCGGCTGCACCTCTTCCACGGATGCGATCGGTTACGCAATGCGCATGATCCGTCATGGGGAAGCGGAGATTATTTTAACCGGCGGCGTCGAGGCTTGTATCACGCCGGGCATCATGGCCGGCTTTGACCGTATGCGTGTGACCTCAACGGCTTTCAACGACACGCCTCCGCGCGCTTCAAGACCCTTTAATCTCGACCGTGACGGCTTTGTATTGGGCGAAGGCGCCTGGATCTTTGTTTTGGAAAGTTACGGGAGGGCGAGGAAGAGGAATGCTAAGCTTTACGGCGCGCTGATTGGCTATGGATCGACTTGCGACGCATTTCACCGCGTGATGATAGAGCCTTCCGGTGTGGAAGCGGCAAGAGCGCTTGAACTGGCCTTAGAGGATGCGAAGATTTCTAGCCAAGAGGTGGGTTATGTCAATCTTCACGGAACCTCGACACAAATGAACGATAAAATAGAAACGATGGCGATTAAAATGGCTTTTGGAAAAATAGCGAAGGATTTATGGACTTCGGCCACGAAGTCGATGATCGGCCATCCGCAGGGCGCGTGCGGGGCGGCGGGAGTGGCGGCCTCGCTTTACGCGCTCACACGCCAGGAAATTCCCCCGACGATCAATTACGAGAATCCCGACCCGGCCTGCGACTTGAATTATACGCCGAACCACGCCGTGAAAGTCGGCACGAACCGTTTGCGATACGCCCTGTCCAATTGCCTGGCCTTTGGCTCTAAAAACTCAAGCCTTGTCCTTGAAAGAGCGGACGTGTTATATTGAGGCACTTCAGGGCCCATAGTCTAACGGTAAGACATTTCAATGGCATTGAAAAAATCCGGGTTCGATTCCCAGTGGGTCCATTGTTTTAAGCCGAAGTGGCGGAACTGGCATACGCGTCGGTCTCAAAAACCGATCCCCGTAAGGGGTTGTGGGTTCAACTCCCACCTTCGGCACGAAAACCCCATAGGGGAAAACGTTGTTTTCCCCTGCATGGCGCTACGCTGTCACCCCTTTCCTCAGAGGAAAAAATCCTCTTAGGAAGGAAAAGGGGGAATGAATATCCCCCTTTTCCTTGGGAACCATATCCCCCTAAAATGGAAGGGGGAGGAGAGAGGTTAGTTTAATGGATCAAGATCAGGTTAGCGAATCGATCAAATTGTTTAAAGTGATATGCGCCGTTATCGGTGTTTGTCTGGGCTTTGGCGCGCCGCTGGGGGCGCTTTTCTTGGGCGCTATCTTTTCAGGCCAGACCAGCCTCAGTTGGATGAATCGCGAAGTCAGCGCCCATTCTTTTTATTATGTTTATATGACGTTGGCCACTCCGCTTATTTTTTCGGCTTTTGGGTTTTACGTAGGGTATTTCATCGACCATGCCTTTTTGCAGAAAGTTTCGCTTGAGAATATCAATAGCCAGCTGAAACAGCAGTCGATCACGGACGACGCCTCTGGATTGTACAATCACCGCTACGTGATCTTGGAAATAGACAAGGAATTGGAAAGGGCGGTGCGTTATCAGCGCCCGTTTTCGGGCATGATGATCGATATCGATGATTTCAAGCAGTTCAACGACAAGTACGGCCATTTGGTGGGGGATAAGATTTTGAAGGAAGTCGCGACGGTGTTGACGGAAAGTGTGCGGCGAATCGATATACTCGGGCGGTACGGCGGCGATGAATTTATCATTATTCTGCCTGAAGCCAACAAACAGGCGGCGATGACGATTGCCGAACGGATTCACAAAAACATCAATCAATATCTCTTCAAGGTGGAGGTCCCGCATAATCTAATGATGTCAATCACCGTGAGCGTTGGCTTGGCTTCGTTCGAGCCGGTGAAAGAGGTGGACAAGACCTATTTTATCGAAAGAATCGATCAGGCGCTTCTGAAGGCAAAAGCCTTGGGCAAAAACCGCATTTATTCCGATTAGGTTTTCATCCCCCATGCCGGAGACCCTTTATCCTTTTGCCCCGATAGAATCCCGATGGCAAAAATTTTGGCAGGACCGCAAAACTTTTAAAGCGTCAGAGTCGGCCGCTGGGAAAAAATTTTATATTTTAGACATGTTTCCTTACCCATCGGGCTCAGGGCTTCATGTGGGCCACCCCGAGGGTTACACCGCCACCGATATTTATTCCCGCTTTAAACGCATGCAGGGTTTTAACGTGCTCCATCCGATGGGCTGGGATGCGTTTGGCCTGCCCGCCGAGCAGTACGCGATCGAAACCGGCACACATCCGGCTGTCACCACTCAAAAAAATATTCAAACTTTCAAGCGCCAGATTCAAAAGCTGGGTCTAAGCTACGATTGGGACCGTGAGATCGACACCACGGACCCGGGCTATTTTCGATGGACGCAGTGGATATTTCTGAAGCTGCATGAAAAAGGCCTGGCGTATGCCGCCGAAATCCCGGTGTGGTGGTGCGAAGAGCTCGGTTGCGTGTTGGCGAACGAAGAGGTTGTGGACGGCAAGAGTGAACGCGGCGGGCATCCGGTTGTGCGCCGCCCCATGCGCCAGTGGATGCTGAAAATTACGGCGTACGCGGACCGGCTGCTGGATGATTTGAGGCTCGTCGACTGGCCCGAATCGGTCAAGGAAATGCAAAGGAATTGGATTGGCAGAAGCGAAGGGGCGGAGGTTGTTTTTAGGATAGCGGAGAGCAGAAAGCGGAGAGCAGAAAGCGGAGAGCAGAAAGCGGCGGAGATTAAGATTTTTACGACGCGGCCGGATACGCTTTTTGGCGTGACTTATATGGTGCTTTCGCCGGAACATGCGTTAGTTTCAAAAATCACAACGTCCGGGCAAAAAAAATTCGTAGAAGATTATCAAACAAAAGCAGCTTCGAAGAGCGAATTGGAGCGCACCGAGCTTGCCAAACAAAAAACCGGCGTTTTCACCGGAGCTTACGCGGTGAATCCCGTGAATCGGGAAAAAATTCCGATTTGGATCGCGGATTATGTGCTGGCAAGCTACGGCACGGGTGCCATCATGGCCGTGCCGGCGCACGACAGGCGCGATTATGAGTTTGCAAGAAAATATAATCTGCCAATTGTGGAAGTAATCAAGCCAGAGATTGCTTCGTCGCTTGCGGCTCCTCGCAATGACGTCATTGCGAGCGAAGCGAAGCAATCTCAGGCTTTTACCGATGATGGAATTAATGTCAACAGCGGCTTTTTGAATGGTTTAAAGACTTCTGAGGCCAAGAGAAAAATCATTGCGTGGCTCGAAGAAAAAGGTCTCGGCAAAAAAACCATGAATTACAAATTGCGTGACTGGATCTTTTCCCGTCAGCGTTACTGGGGCGAGCCGATCCCGATCGTGCATTGTAAAAGATGTGATCCGTCAGGCGCTACCGGTGTCCGGATTCCCGAAAGCGGGCTTCCGCTCAAGCTTCCCGACATGAAAGATTTCAAGCCGGCCGGAGACGGCCAGCCTCCGCTGGCAAAGGCAAAAGACTGGGTGAAGACGAAATGTCCGCAATGCGGCCAAGCGGCGGAGCGCGGAACAAACACAATGCCTCAATGGGCGGGTTCTTGCTGGTATTATCTTCGATATCTCGATCCAAAAAATAAAGAGAAGTTCTGTGATCCGGCAAAAGAAAAATACTGGATGCCGGTGGACTTGTACGTCGGCGGCGCCGAGCACGCGGTGCTGCATCTTCTTTATTCGCGCTTCTGGCACAAAGTTTTGTACGACCTGAAACTGGTTTCTAGCCTAGAGCCTTTTGTGAAACTCGTGAATCAGGGGATGATTTTGGGTGAAGATGGCCAAAAAATGTCCAAGTCGCGCGGCAACGTGATCAATCCCGATTTTGTCGTCGAGAATTACGGCGCCGACAGCCTGCGGCTCTATGAGATGTTCATGGGCCCCTTGACACAGATGAAGGCCTGGTCGATGAAAGGCGTGGAGGGGGTTTACCGATTTTTGGGCCGAGTGTGGCGGCTTTTTATGGATAAATCCGGCAAGCTTCAGATCCACATCGTGGATCGTGAGCCGACGAAGGATGAGCTTAAAAGACTGCATGGGACGATTAAAAAAGTCGGCGAAGACATCGAGTCCATGGCCTTTAACACCGCGATCGCCCAGCTTATGATTTTTGTAAACAAAGAAACGGAACAGAACGATCATGCCAAACAGGTGCTCGAAAAATTTATTCTTCTTCTTTCGCCGTTTGCCCCGCACCTGGCCGAGGAGCTGTGGCAAACGCTCGGCCACTCCCAAAGCCTCGCCTATGAGCCTTGGCCTTCGTTTGACCCCCGATATATAAAGGAAGACAGGATTGAAATTGCCGTCATGGTGAACGGAAAAGTGCGCTCGAGGATCTCCATCCCCGCCGAAATGGACGAGGCGGCTGTCGAAAAAGAAGTCATGAAGGACGAAAAAATCTCATCGGCGATCCAAGGCAAAAAAATCCTCCACAAAAAATACGTCCCCAAAAAAATCTTCACAATCACCGTGTCTTAGCAGTGTATTCGGCGATTCGTTTGGCGCCTGTCGCGGCATCGACAGTTGGCGGGTTCAAGCGAGAGGATACGTAAGCAACGACGAGTTTTAGTTGAGAATTTACGGAATGTCCAGTACAATCTGGCTATGCCTATTGTCAGCCGTTTTTTCGGGATTGTGATCGCTTTGTATTGGAGCGATCATGCGCCGCCGCACTTTCATGCCAAGTATGCGGGACAAGAGGCCGCGATTGATATCAAAACCGGCGAGATTTTGCAAGGGATCTTGTCCAAACGGGCGGCAAGATTGGTTGAAGACTGGAGACAGTTGCATACGAAAGAATTGATGCAGGATTGGAATTTGGCCAAACACAGAAAACCCCTGCGTGTCATAGCGCCTTTGGAGTAACCCATGATTCCTCATATCGTTAAAGCAAAATATAAGAAGGATTACCAAATCTGGCTCAAATTCAACGATGGGTCTGAAGGCGTTGTCGATTTAAAAGATCAGCTTTTCGGTGAAATGTTTGAATCGTTGCGGGACAAAAAGAGATTCAAATCTTTCCGTGTCGATCCGGAATTAGAAACCATCGTCTGGAAAAACGGCGCCGACCTGGCGCCGGAATTCCTTAGGGACCGCCTCACCGTTCGTTAAGAAAGCCAAATAATGAGTATGCAAACCAAACAAGATATTATTGTGGCAATACGCCAAACCGCAAAAGAGAACGCCGGTAAACCTTTGGGAGAACGTAGATTTTCAGATGCAACTGGAATCAAACCTTACGATTGGAAAAAATTTTGGCCACGTTTTGGAGATGCTCAAAAAGAAGCGGGATTTATACCAAATACACTAACCCCAGCGCACACGGACGATTTTTTATTCGGAAAAATAATTGGCCTCATGCGTAAACTTGGTAAATTCCCCGCCCATGGAGCATTGCGAGTAGAAAAAAGCAAAGATCCTGATTTTCCTTATAGTGGATGTTTTTTCCAGACAAAGGAGCAAAAACGAGAGCTTGTTGCGAAAATAATTGAATGGTGTAAAGGAAAAAAAGGCACTGATGATATTATTGGGTTCTGCGCTCCTGTCCTCGAAGAATCTAGCAATAGGGAAGATTTTGATGTTACCGAAACAATAAGCGAAGTATATCTTTTTAAATCGGGCCGCTTTTATAAAATTGGAAAAACCAAGGACACCGTGCAGCGCGGAAAAGAGCTTAGAATTCAATTACCCGAAACATGCCACTTGGTCCATTCAATCAAAACTGATGACCCAAATGGCGTTGAGGTCTATTGGCACAAACGATTTGAAACGAAGAGAAAGAATGGGGAATGGTTTGATTTGAGTCCCGCAGAGGTAAAAGCGTTCAAACGTTGGAGACGCATAACTTAAACGGTTGCCTTGCTTCGTTGGGCTAGATAATTTATAGGCATTACGAAAGATAGTCAAAAAATAGGGACGGTTCTATTTTTTTAAGAGGACGGTGTAAAAAATAGAACCGTCCCTATTGTTTACGGGTTAGCCAACGGCTTTCGGCTGTCTAGGCTTGCTTCCACAAGGCATGTCGGCCGAGACGTGTAAACATATTTATAAACGTATTTACGTTTGCTGGTAGTAGCGCCATTCCAATGGGAGTTGGTTATAATTTTGCGCAGCGCCTGCCTACCTGCCTGCCTGCCGGCAGGCGCTGGCGTTCAAAAGGTCCCCTGTCAAGGCGCGGTCCCCGAGCAAAAGCATAAACAGCTCCCATGGTAACTATGCAAAAAATTTCCTCCTACGAAAAGAAGCTGCTTGTCGCCCTGTTGGCACTGGCTCTTATTTTATTATCCGCCAATTTATGTCTTGAGTACAAAGACAGAATAAACCTCAGAGTTATCTCCGAAACCTCCGCGAAGGCCCAATCATGAACGACTCCATCCGCCGCCAGCCGCTTTTTTATGCGGCACTTTTGTTGTGTCTTGTCATCGCCGTGGGTTCGTGGATTCATTTTCCTCAAAGCTTATCGGCGAACGATGTCTCCCATTTCGTAAATCAAAAAGAAGAATCCGTATTGGGTGGCGTGATTGTTTCGGAAGTGGAAGAAAGAGAAAGCTTCTACGGCAGCCGGCTGGCGTCGTTTGTGCTAAAGGCCGGAAGGATTTGGCCTGATGAGACGGGAAAAGAATCTTTCACGGTTTCGGGCAAGACGAAAGTTTTTCTTAAAAATCCCAATGAAGCTATTGCCTACGGCGATGAAATTGTCATGAAAGGCAAATTTCGTTTCCCCAAAGGAGTTCGGAATCCCGGCGGGTTTGACACGAGGGCCTACTACGATCGCATGGGCATTCGCGTTTTGTTTTACGGCGGAAAACGTTCAGAAGCCAGAATTTTAAGACGGAACGGCGGAAATTTTCTGCAAGGCGAGGCGTTGAAGCTGAAACGACGTTTATCGGACAGCCTGTCCCGTGAGTTTGACGCGAACGACGCCGCTTTTTTAAAAGCGCTTTTTCTGGGCGAGCGCAGTGACTTCGACGCGGGTTTCAGGGATCTTTTTATCAAGACCGGAACTATGCATATCTTGGCGGTGAGCGGATTCAATATCGGCTTTCTGGTCGCCTCACTTTTATTTTTGATGAAACCTTTTCCGATTCCTAGAGATTTAAAGATGGGTATTCTTTTTCTTTTTATTTGGCTTTATTGCCTCCTAGTCGGATGGCAGGCGCCGGTGGTTAGAGCTTCTTTCATGGCCTCAGTTTTTATCCTCGGGCGGATCTTGGGCAGAAAAACAAATGTTTTGAATACACTGGGCTTTGCGGCGCTTGTGATTCTCGCCGTGAATCCCAAACAGCTTTTTGATCTTGGATTCCAACTTTCATTTTTGGCGGTTTTTGGCCTCGTGACCTTAAGCCCCGTATTCATAGAAAAACTTGCGCTTCTGCCGAACGAAAAATTCACCCCGAAGGAAAAAATAATTTTCTATTTTAAAGAGCTTTTCTGGGTTTCATTTATTTCGCAGATTATCACGATGCCTGTCACGGTTCAGAATTTTTATATTGTGACGCCGCTCTCGCTCCTGGCCAATCTCGTGGTGGTGCCGCTGTCGTTTCTGCTTTTCTTTGCCGGGATTATTTTCTTCAGCACCTTCGCCTGGGCGCCGAAATTTTTATCTTTCGTGCCGTGGGTGATGAAGCTCATGATGAAAATTTTTACGGCCTCGCTTTTTGCGGTTGAAAATCTTCCGGGCGCCTATTTCGTGACGGGGAAATTGAACTTTTTCCTCTGGGCGGTTTTGGTGGGAGGACTTGTTTATTTTCTTCTGGATAAACGGATTCACGTCCCGCTTCTTCGTTTTTGCGTGCTTGGGCTTTTTTGTTTTAATGTGTTTCTGATTCAGGATGCTCTCCGGCATTTCAGAAATCACAAACTCCAGATGACGGCGCTTGATGTGGGCCAGGGCGATGCGATCTATTTTGAGTTTCCGGAAGGCGGCAACCTGCTCATCGATGCGGGGAAAGGTACGGCAGGCGGAGATAAGGGCCGCAGGGTCGTAGCCCCTTTTCTTAAATCGAAAGGCGTTCGCAATCTCGATGCGCTTGTGATCAGTCATCCTCAAAGTGACCATATCGGAGGCATGCCGGCCCTTTTGGATGAGTTCAAAATCCGCAATGTCATCGATGCCGGCCGGCCCTATGATTCGCATCTTTTTAGATGGCTTCAAAATAAAATTGAAAGAGAAAAATCAGCGCGCTTTAAAGTTCACGAGGGGATGAGGCTTGAAGGCTTTTCGGGCGTGGATATCCGCGTTTTGAATCCCCCACGGCTGACGCACCTCGACAAAAATATTAACAATGATTGTGTCGTCCTTAAAATCTCCTACCGGGGCACGAATTTTCTTTTGACGGGAGATATCGAAGAAAGGGCGATGCAGAATATTTTGGAAAAGGCGGAGGATTTAAGCACGCTGCAGTGCACCGTGCTGAAAGTCCCCCATCATGGGGCGTCCTTGAAACCCATCGGCGAGAAGTTTGTGCAGGCTGTGAATCCAAAATTCAGCGTGGTGAGCGTAGGAGAAAATAATCCCTATCATCACCCTTCGCCGGAGACCCTTCGATTTTTAAGCGCTATCCCCGGTAACCGGGTTTTGAGGACTGATGAGGACTCCGCGGTTCGCCTGGTTTCCAACGGTTCTGACGTCTTTCTTGACTCGCTCTCCTAATTGGCTTATGATTTCTTAGTAAGCTCGGCGCCAAACTCATCGAGAAAAACGGCTTCGATGGCTGAAAATTTTGGGGCGGGTTTGTGCAGGGACTGAACATGTCAAAAACCATGCCGGTGATGTTCCTAGTTTCCTTGGCGCTCCATGCTCTGGTGGGAGCGCCAGGGTATTTGTCTTTGCCGCAGAGCCAAGACGCGCACGAAGAAGAGATACAGATTTCGTATGTGACCCCACCGCCTTTTTTAGAGGCGCCTTCGGCGCCTCTGGGTGTTTTACACCCCGGCAACGGAGTTGCCAAAAAAGGGGGTGGGGTGATTCCTCCACTTTCACGGCCTGCCACGACCCCTCCACGCGTCGAAAGACGGGTGAAGCAAAAGCTAGGTTCTAGAGCATTGCCGGCGGTTAAAGCGAGTACCGAGCTTTTATCGAACCCAGAGACCGGGAAAATATTTTCCGGTTATTTTAATATGATAAAGAAAAAGATCCATCACAGGGTTTTAAGCAAATACTCCCATCACAGCGTGGGGCGGGGTTCGGTGTCGCTTTTTTTTATTCTGGATTCAAACGGAAAACTGGACTCTGTCTCGGTGATTGAAAGGCAGTCCGAGGCAGATCAGGCCGTGAAAGATTTCGCGACGGAATGTCTGAAGGAGGCCTCGCCGTTTCCGCCTTTCCCTTCGGCGCTGGATCTAAAAAAGATCTCTTTCAGCGTGACGCTGATGTTCGAAGATCTATAAAAAATGCCGAAGGCCGCCTCCATCTCCAAATGGCTTTGGGGTGTTCTGTTTTTGGGGCTCGTCATCAAAATCGCGTATCTTATTTTTTCACAGCAAAGCCCGTTCTTCGAGCCGGCCTTGCTCGACCCTGCCTATTACCATCAGTGGGCTAAAAAAATTCTGGGAGGCGACCTCGTCGGGGATAAGGTATTTTACGGCCTGCCGGCGTACCCTTTTTTTCTGGCGCTCTGCTACAAGATTTTCGGCGCTTCGATTTTTGCCGTAAAAGCCCTTCAGGCCCTTTTGGGGCTTCTCACCCTTTTTTTCGTTTACAAAATCGGCGAAAAAATCGAGGGGCAGACCACAGGGACCTTGGCCGTTTTTTTGGCGGTTCTTTATGGCCCATTATTTTTTCATGAAAGCATTTTGATTCCCGAGGCTTTAAGCCTCCCGCTTTACGCCGCCGCGCTTTATTTTTCTTTGGTGTTTGTTGAAACGCGCACACTAAAGTGTGCGGCGGGGCTCGGCATTCTTTTTGGGCTTGCGGCGCTTACGAAGGCGGGGATCCTGCCTTTTGTGTTTCTTTTCCTATTGAGCCTGGCCGCCGGTGAACGGAGGTCGGGGCGAAAAAGATTTTTTCCTCTGGCCCTTTGTCTCGTCTCATTTTTTTTAACGCTTTTGCCGGTGACCTTGCACAACAGGGTTTATGGAAAGGACAATGTGCTTCTGACCTCACACGCCGGATTTAATTTTTATATCGGCAATAATCCCAAGGCCGAGGGCGTTTTCATAGCGCCCGAAGGCACCGGCAGTAATGTCGAGGCGCAGATACAGGATTCCAAGGCGGTGGCGGAGAGGGCGTTGGGGCGCGAGCTCAAGCCTTCGGAGGTTTCACGCTATTGGTCCGGCAGGGCCTGGGAATTTATTCGACGAAACCCCGGGCAATTTTTACGGCTTTCCTTGCGAAAACTCGTTCTTTTTTTTGATGCCAGGGAGATATCCGATGTGGACGATTATGAATTTTGCAAAAATTTTAGCCCGATGCTTCGCTGGCCCTGGCTTAATTTTTCGGTTCTCGGGCCCCTGGTTCTGCTGGGCCTTTTTCTTTCTTTGAAAAAGATAAGATTCGGACCCATAATTTATCTTTGGATTGCGTCGTATCTTGGAGGCCTGGTCGTTTTTTTCATCAATGCCCGCTACCGCTTGCCGATATTAAGCGCTTTTTTCCCGCTGGCGGCTCTGGCAATCCTGGAGACTCCGGGCCTATTGCGGAGAAGGGCTTGGGGGAAAATTATTTTCGGCTGCCTTATATTGTTGGCGGGCGTGAAGCTCGGCCAGGCGCAGCTTGTCGGAACGCTGTGGGACAGGAATTACGTCAATGCCGGCGACGTTTACATGGAAAAAAAGGAGTATGATAGCGCCGAACGATTTTACAGACAGGCGATTCTGCGAAACCCTGAGTTCGCCAAAGCGCATGAGGCGATGGCGGTGCTTCTAACGAAGACGGGGCGTTATGATGAGGCCAAGCCCTTTTATGAGAAGGCCATCGGCCTCGAGCCGGATAACTCTTTGGCCTATAACAACCTGGGGCTCTGGTATGAGCGAAGCGGTGATCTTGAGTCTGCCGAACGCTTATTTCTAAAAGCCATTGACCTGAAACCCAATTCCTCCCAGGCCCATAACAATCTTGGGATGGTGTACGCGAAAAAAGGGGAAAATGAAAAGGCGGTACAAGAATTCAAAAATTCAATAGCGCTTAATCCCGGTAACCCTAGAACCTACACCAACTTAGGCCTCGTGCTTCACCACCTCGGGCAACCCCAAGAGGCTCGCCGCTTGTGGAAAAAAGCGCTGGAGCTTAACCCCGATTTCGAGGAAGCCAAGCGCGCTTTGCAGCTTTCATGAAAAAGTACACCATTTTTTCAGAGAATTTTTTGTCTTGGGTTTAAGCCAGTTGGTTATTAGCAGCTTTTGATTAATCCTTATTAGTCCCCTAAATTTGTCTCTTTCTAAATCCTGATGTACAATTTCTCTATCGTATTAACCTCAGCCAAATCATGAGCTTAAGGGAGTTTTATTTTTGTTTACTTATAGTCTTTCACTAAGAAAGGGAAAAAGTAAAAGGAATCTGTTTTTGAAAGCCGTCTCTTCGCTTCTAATGCTCTCCTTTCTTTTTCAAGAGATCTCTTACGCCAACCCTGACCTTCTAGAAGCGGATGGTGGAAAGCGGATAGTGGAGAGAGGGGAAAGACAAAGAAAAGAAAATCTCCGCTGGGCAAAGAGCCTATTGCCCGATCTCCCGGAGTCCATTGCCACGATAGAAGACGCCTGGAAGCCCTCATCCACTCTCCATTCTCCACAATCCACCATCCTTCTTATTCAGGATGCCCACACCAATAATTCAGGGCAGATCAATGTCGCAAAGATCCTGGATATTCTTTTCCAAGAAGGATCGCGGATAGCGGATCATGGATCGCGGAAGTATGTCTTTCTCGAAGCCGGCTCCGGCAACGAATCTTTATCCTTTTTAAGAAAATACGCCTCGCTTCACAGACGAGAACAAGTCGCCAAGAGCTTTCTCATGCAAGGAAAGCTCCAAGGCACTGAATACCTGGACCTCACCTCAAACCATGACTTTATCCTCTGGGGCGTGGAAGACTTGAGTCTCTACGCCAAATCCGTCAGCCTCTACCGGGAAGTTGTAAAACAAAGAGAAAAGTTCCAGGATTACCTGAACCGCATTGACTCCACGATCAAAACCTTGAAGCCAAAAATCTACAACCCCTTTCTCCTGGCCTTCGACCAGAAATACAAAACAGAACAGATTAGTCTCACCGACTACTTCGACATCCTAATCCAAGAAGCAGAAAAACAAAACCTGTCGCTTCAGAGCTACCCCCACCTCAAAGCTTTAAACAGACTCAAAGACATTGAACAAGGCATTGATTTTAAGAAAGCCAATGAGGAACAACAAAAAGCCATTGCTTCACTTTCCGAAGAGGATCAAAAAGAACTCATCGAATTATCCAAAGCCCCTTCTAAGCTTTCGAGCGAGGATCGCAAAACCAGAGAAGCTTTCTTTGCGCTTTTGGAGGAGAAGTTGACTTCTTCCGTCATTGCGAGGAGCCCGCAGGGCGACGAAGCAATCTCTGCCCAGAGATCGCCACGCGCGCTTTGCGCGCTCGCGATGACAAATTATCCAGAGCTTTCCAAATACTTCAAATACCTGAAAGAGTCCAAAGCTCTTAAAGCTACAAAAGTCCTCGAAGAACAAAAGAACCTGGAGGAAGAACTCTTTAAGTCTCTCATCCTCACCAAAGACGAAGAAAAGCTCCTCAAAGCCTCCAAAGACCTGGAATACCTTAAGAAACTCTTGAAACTAACCCTCACTCCCGACGAATTTGAAGATTACCAACACACCAAACAACCCATCACCTCTCTCACAGGCTTCTTAAACCAAAAAATCATGGAATTAAACGACCACTACGACAAGGCTGTGTTCCTTGAACCCGGATACGAAGGCATCGTCAAAACCTGCGAAGAGTTTTATGAACTGACTTATAAGAGGGATAAGAGGCTTATTGAGAATATGCTAGAGAAAATGGATCATGGATCGCGGATCGCGGATCGCGAAATGATGGATGAAAAAGGAGAAACAAATGGAACAAGCGAATTTCGAGAAATTGAGAGTGTATCAGCAGGCGCTCGATTTTACGGAGATGGTATACAAGATTACCAAACAGTTTCCAAAAGAAGAGCTTTATGGTCTGACGAGCCAACTTCGGAGAGCCGCAATATCCGTGCCACTCAATATAGCCAAGGGACAGGGGAGAGCGGGCCGGGCCGAGAACAAACAATTCCTCCAGATAGCCAAGGGTTCTTTACACGAAGTTTTGGCTATATTAGAGATTTCATTCAGAGAAGGCCATCTTTCAGAAAAACAGAAACTACAGATTCGCCAGGAAGTATTTTCTCTTCTGCGTCAGATCCAGAGTCTTATCGGTTATCTGAGAACCTAAGCAACCGTTCTTTGCCCGCGATCCGCCATCCAAGATCCGCGATCCTAATTACAGGCGGTTATCACACCCCCAATTTGAAATATCTCTTAAAACAAAAAAATATCTCATACATTTCAATCACACCCCAAGTCCTCCAAGAAACAAACCAGAAAAGATATGAGGAGATTCTTTTGAAGCAACAGATTGATTTGAAGCCTCCACTACCATTCAAGCCGCTTGTCCCCACTAGCATGCCCGAAAGAGAGCTCATGCTTTATCGGCAGGGAGACCCATCCAGTTCTTTTCCCGCTCTTGCCACAAGGTTGGCCGAAACACCTGAACAGTCAGAAGCGATCCTTACTGAGGCTAAAGCCAACTACACAATAACGGGCGCGCGGCTCGCAGTACCATCCAGAGTTTATCTTCTCCGTTATTCTGTTATTCAAGGCGAATTAGCAAAAGCCGTGCGACTTCTTGATAGTCCAACCTCAAGAAAAGTAAAAGACGTCATCGTATCTTATCCCGAAGGAAGAACGACTTTGAGATCGCTTTTAAAAGAAGGCATTGAAGGTCATTCAAGGGAAGTCGCCCGAGTGTTCGCCGAAAAAAAGGCCGAGATCCCTTATGAAGAAGTGCTCAATTTGACGGGATGGATTCAGATTGCTTCGTATGAGTTGGACATTCATCTTAAAACGGGTGGCAAAAGTCTTAAAAGAGCTTTTGATCGAATTCTCCGAATTTTGGATGAAATAGAATCTTCTGTCCCATCGGATAAGCTTTTGACGGATGAGCTCATGCCTCTGGTAACTCACCCCCCTCAAAGTTTATTTGCCTACCTAGGGGCTATCCGACGATTGGGCTATCTGAAGAAAATCCCTGTGACGGTCAAAAAAAGCGTGGTCTCACTCTTGGTCAATACGGTGATAGACAATAAGAACTCCGCTTTACTTCGTCTCGTAGCGTGGGATGCCTTACTTCACTTGAAACCGCTGGTGCATTGGATCGATAAAATTGAGCAGTTATACCTTTTAAGTATTTTGCAACCCAAGAGCAGTAAAAATAAAGACCCAAGGGATGTTTATTTTGCACAAAGGTTAAGAGAAGAACTCCCTATTCTTGTACCCCTGGGCGCACGGCTGGCGCTTCAGAGCATACCTTCGTGGTTTCAACAGGAACTTGATAGGCATAAGCAGGAAATGGAAGGGAGGAAGTTGAATTTCGTCCTAGCTGCTCAAATCCTTGGTGTGGATTGGCGCACGGTTGCGCGCTATTACAAGCTCAATAGAAGACTGATGGAAGCGTACGGGATTCGCAGAGGTAAATCAGGTCGTACGCCTCCTGCGCAGAATGTACTGGATAAAAAGAAACAAATCGGAGAAGAAATCCGCTCAAACCGTCAAAGAGCTGGGCTGACACAAGAAGAGGTGGGGATCATAGTCGGCAGGCCTGGCCAACCCATTTCCAGACAGGCCATCTCACAAATGGAAATAACGCCTTATCGTTACAGTATTAAGTTGTTGACTCAAGTTGAACAAATTACGCGCCGGCTGGCAGGCAAAACGCCCCAAATTAACAGCAGTTATGCAGATCGCACTACCCAAAAGTTTGCAGAAGAAGTGCTTCGCCTGCCGAAAAAAGAATCTGTTTTCATAGTTGACTTGGGCGCTGGTGTATTGGGCGATTCTTTAAAAGGCTTCATGAGAAAGTCGGGCCTTCAAGATAAGGTTTATGGCGTAGCAATCGACCCTGTTTTTGGTTACACGGAATATACCCTGAAGGATCGGAGAATTAAGCAAGGCAAATCCGACGATTGGTCCATGGAAGATGGGTTTGATATTCCAAGAAAGAGATTGGATCAGTATGGGCTCCACTCGAAAGCGGATGTTGTCATCATCCAGTCCCCTGTAATTATAGACAGGGAAACGGAGAGAGATTTTATTCAGAAGTACGCCTCTGCAGCAAAGTATATCGTTAAAGCCAATGGACATGTACTCCTTCAGATGAATTCCAAAGATTTTGAATACCCGCCAAACGTCGTCAGGATGCTTGTGGCTTTCGTGAAGGAATTCAGACTCGTCGAGATCTATAAGCCCCCAAGGGATTATCCTGAAGGTATCGAGACCAAGCGTTCGGATGTTATTTTCTATTTTCAGCCAACTACTCCAGGTCAGAAGTCTGCAAATGCCGCTAGGATGGCAACGCATGAAATTAGCTCCAGTGCTAAGTTCAGCCGGCTTGAATCAAGGAATGTTCTTCATTTGGAGTCTGGCGAGGCCGCCGAGCTTTTAAGCGGGCTCATTCAATCATACCGTCGCCCCATGTCCCGTATCGAAACCTCGACGGATCGCGAGGGGTTCAGCATTTCAGGTTTTGAGTTCAATTTTGTCGTTTACTTGTACCCAAAGCTGCGGCAACTTTCGTTCTATCAAAACGACCGGCATAGCGGAGCCACCCAGAGCGGACCCCGGGTTATTTCAAAAGAAAAGGAATCGAAAGCTTACGAAGCTATTTTGCGTCTTTTCGACTCAAAAAGAGGCATCCAGACCGCGGTAACCACTCAGGAAGAGTTTCAGAATGAATTCCGCGATTTGAACGTGCGTATTTGGGTTTCAAAAAAGGTGAATACTCAATCAGTTGATAATCAAAATGCGGAGATTCGAATAGAGTATTTTGGATCTGCAACACCTACTTCCGTTGTATTCAAACTGCCAAGACCCTTGTCTGAATCAGCAGCCACGACCGTCGAGCGCATTCAAAAAGCCTTAAGAGACGATAAACACGCGTTTCAACGCGTAATACGGGGAGAGGGCGAGGCGCTGATTAAACGCATTGTCGTTCGGGCATTGACATTTAGGATTCAGCCGGACGGACTGAACTTTAATGAAGAGGCATTGGGCCGACTGGCAAAAGATGCGAAGATTCCCAGAGAAAGACTCACGCACAATCTTTTTTATGCGATACCCGACGAGCATTGGCAAATCCTTGATCATTACTACGGCGTCACCGTTCCCAAAAGTGCTAGTCTTAATGAAATGACCGCCACACTTGCGTCAAAAGGTTATTCCTATCCGGATAAGCGGTGGATTTCCTATCGCCGGTACCTTACCGTCAAAGAATTGGATGAAACAAAAACAGGCAAAGAAACGTTTGCCGAAAAAATCGGGGTTTCACCAGACCAAATTACGGATGAATTTCTAGGTAACCTGCCGAAAGACCAGGAGATTTTGATCCGTTTTTATTATGGGATCGGGGTCCACCGCGTTCACCAGAAGAAACTCTTAAAAACTATCGGCGCTGCGCTTAAAAAAGCCATGCCGGGTTATGAATACGAACCTTTAACCGGAAATCAAATGTATTCCTTGCACCAAAAAGCGCTGCAGAGTTCGGTTGAGCAAATCAAGGCCGCTAAAGAAAAGAAGCAGTCCAATTTGCCGGTACGCTTAAGAAGGGAAGGACAGCACCTAAACGACGGCTGGGACGCCTTGGCCTATGACTTAGGGGTTGCCAGAACTCAGTTGACGGAAGATCGTTTCAAAATATTGACGGTGCCGCAGCGGTTAGCGGTCGAGTCTTTTTACCGTTTAAAAGGCAAAGAACAATCTCTCGAGGAAATTGCCGACGCTTTGTTCAAGCATGGGATGCATGATGCCAAAAGAAAGGTTCCATTCACGCAGACCAAACTCCTCAAATTTATCGCGGCCGCGAAGGACCACTTGAAAAATTACACAGACGGCTGGGCCTGGCTTGCCGCTGACTTGAAGATGACCTCTGACGAAGTGAGAGCCCGTTTCAAAAACTTGGCGCCGTTGGAAGAGGCGGTCCTGAGGCGCTCCTACGGCCTTGACCTGCAAAGAGCGCTCAACGATCAAGTGATCGCCGAGGATCTTAAAAGCAAAGGCATTAAGGGCCGATTCGGCGCGGTATCGGTGATGACGATACCCAAATTCCGAATGGATGCCAAGAGAAGACTGGAAGGCAAACTATTTCCCTCGCCAAGTTCAAGGGCCGTTGCCAAAGAATCCGCCGCGCGGCTGGCCACAAGAATTACCCAGATCCCGCATAATAATTCGGTGCTTTATTGGAGCGAGCAACGCGACTTAAAGGAGGCCGTCTATCATCTTGCTCAGGCAATTCATACGTTAGATGCACGCGATATCCTGGTTATTCCAGGAAGTGGTTACTGGGCTGGTGAATTTTTGAAGCGCATGTGGGAAGTGTTGTATCCGGATGATGTGTTGCGCCTCCGGCCTATTGAATCCACAGCGGCATTCAGAGAGCATCTGGAGGCGTTAAATTCGGGAACCGAGAGCGTGATTTTGCTAGATGATACCATCCGAAGTGGAAGTGAAATGATACGCGCGATCAAGGGCGATAAAAAAGTCTGGGGAGACCTCAATCCAAGAATTTCTCCGGATCGCATCATACCGGCCGCTTTGATTGTGTCCAAGTCGGTGTTCGAAACAAAAGAAAAAGGGATTCTGCCCTGGGCGTCCCGCATGATTCACGGCATTGCCACCAACGACAAACTGATCCCTTATTGGCACAATATCCGTGTTTTCTATGCACGGGCACTGCGGCTCGTGATGCCACAGGATGAGGTAACGCGCATCTCGGCCATCGTGGACAGGGGCAAAGAAGCGGTTGAGCGCGAGTATCTTTCAAAAAAGCTCCCACGAGACCTCGACCTCATGGTTGCTGAGAAAGTCGTCGAAGAATTTTCCCAGAATCCGACGGATGCTTTGGCTGGCTCCTTACGGCTTATATCAAGGCGTTCGAGAGACCCGTATGTAAAGGAGATTGTGAAGAAAGCGCTTTCGGCCGCCGCCCGGCTGGCGAACGCGCGTGGAGCGCGCGTGGCGAATAGTCAAAGGTCAATGGTGAATTGGAATTCCCTTCGCCATTCACCCTTCGCCATTCACCAGCGGCCGCAGGCCGCTCTCGGCGCCCGGCTGGCGCAAGATAGGGAGCGCGCATCGAATCGTTTAGCCCAAGTTTTGGAGAGTCTGAACAGCCAGGCGTATGATCCTGTTCTTCAGGATGCCGCTGTGGATGTGAAGCTCTCAAGGGAAGTCATAGACTCTCTTCATACGGCGCGCACTTCAATCCGCAAGGCCTTGACAATATTAAAATCCACGAAACTTCTTGATAAGAAGAATTTATCCGACAAGCTTTCGGATGCCGCTAATGCCCTTCAGACGGTTATAGATACTCATGTGAAGACCGTGCGGATGCTTCCTGTGGAATTTGACCGCAGGCGGGAGCGGATGGTCCGTCAAAATTCGACCGCTGCCAAAGATTTACGAGCCTTGCAGGAAATCCAAAGCACTCTAGGTCTTTCCGCCGCGCGGCTGGCTGATCTCAATCAAGCTAGGAAACGTGTTTTACTGACTATAGGACATCTTGATGCAGCAGAGAATCTCTTTTTTGTCAAAGACAAAGAGGACACAAAACCTACTACCAACGCGGCGGCAGACGTTCTAAGAAGAATGGTGTTGAGGCCATCCGCACAATCGGCACCGTTACGTGTTCCTGCAGCCCTTGAGAATGTTCGGGTTGGCGAGAATGATTTGTTGAGGAGTGTGAGCGCGGTTCTTTCCGAGGTCCGGACACTTGAACAATGGATTTCAGAACTCGGGAATAAACCAATGGACGAAGCGACAAAGGAACAATTTCTAATGATAGGCCAGAAAATCCGGCTCCTGCCGAAAATGGCCGGTCAGGTGACCGGTTCTATTTCGAATATCAGCGGCATAATGGATGACCTTGAGAAGGCTGCTTCGCATTTTCATGATGCCTTGGTGGAGGCAGGTCTTTCGACTGATGAAGGAGAAAAAGGCAGTGGCGCCCGGCTGGCGGATGCAAAATTAGAGAAGTGGGCCAAGAGGTTTCTTGAAATATTGGATTTACCCGCGCAACAGCACCACACAGCCGTGAAGTCGTTCATAGAATCTATGATGGCTGAGTTTAAGCCTAAAGAGCGTATCGTCTCCTTACTCAGGGACACCACGACGAAGTTCATTTATGAAGGAGTCGGGGAGAAGAAACCATACCGTTGGATCAAGAATAATGACTTAAGGCCAAAACACGCGCTCTCGGCGCTGGCTCATTATTTGATGTACAAGTCATTAAATGCATCCGGAAAAGAGCATTACGAGCCCGAGGACCTGGCTCTTATGCGTCGGCTCATTCGGGCTTATAATCGCAAGCGCTATCCAGGCCTGGCGTTCGATATCCCTTCTTTATTCGTACGGGCGCTGGCACCGGCCTTCCGGGACGTACAGTCCTTTATCCTGTTCTCGCGGCAATTGCAATATTTACCCAGAAAAGAAGCCATCGAAGCCGTTTCACTCAATATGGTGCTCATGTCCATTCATTTGGCCACCGTGTTTTCAGCCAACGGAGATGACGGCCCCGCAGATTTTATTATTAAAATTCACCATTTCGTTTTTATGTTTAATCAGCTTGAAAAGAAGGATTTATCCAAAGAAGAAAGGCAGACCCTTAACATCGGCGTCATTGCCAGTTTTATATTCCTAGCACCTTATTTTTTGGGTGAGAGAACGCTTAGACCCACTTTCAATGTTGAGCAATCGTTTGAAAATCAGTTCAAGGCTTTTATCTTCGGCCATATCGACTTTATCGAACGATCTTTTGTGGAAAGCCAGGCACAGAGAAAAATAGACGACCCTTACCTGACAGGTTTTCGCTGGCCCTATCTTGTGGAGGCGGAAGAAACCCTGTTTTCTGATCCTTCCGCTTCAGCGTTCACACTGACACAGCTTTTCTTGCATCACGACGATCCAAAGGTGCGTCGATTTCTTCAAAGGCTTTTGGACCGAATGGATCAGGAGTTTAAGAAAGTCCTCGCCAGGGGTGGAAACATGCCGAAGCACACCGCGTATTCCAAGTCTTTGGCTAAGCGGCTTATAGGACATATCCCTGGTGATATCCTAGCCATCAAACAGTATCGCGATAAATTAAGGAGCCGAGGCGCCCGGCTGGCGGAATTGAAGCGCACCAGCGCACTCCAAGATATCTCGGGGTCCCGGCTGGCCCTGTCGCCGACAGAAATCGAATTCGACCGCACGTTAGATATCGCTTATGCGTTGCGTCAACTCGCGGAGAGAAACCTCTTCCCACGTCAAGTCCTTGATCGCTTCGTAGGTCAGGCGGAAGTATCAAGATTGATCTTTCAATTGTCCGACATCGGACTCACGCAAACCAAACTGACACTCAACGAATATCACGAACTGAGGGATTTTTTAATGATGATCAACGCAATGCTCGGCACGTCGTTTGACGTGATCCTTGTCGCTGACTGGCGGGGCCTGCTCGTGAACCGGCAGAATTTGAGATCTCAATTTGATTCAGCTTCAAAAAACTATCACGGTAGATACAGTCACCTCGAAAGGAATATGGTTTGGTTAAAATTTGGATTGGATTTCGTCCTCTTGAATGACCTCGTACTGCGGCGAGGATTCTTTTTTGATCGGCTGATGGCCCCAAGGCCGCCGGACGATGACAAATTGGTCAAGTACCGCCAGATGGTGCAATCCGTGGCTAAGGGTGATTTTCCAAAGCGACTCACCCCCAATCCGATCAAGCATCTGGCGTTTCCTTCCGTGCGAAGCAGCGCGATTCTTGAGCGATCAATCAGGAGTCATTTGAATTCCATGAAGAATTTCGGTCATGAATTCCCAACTTTGTGGGTTTTTGACGACTTGGGCGGCGAAGCAGCCAGGGAAAAGCAGGACATGTTAAGACGGCTCGCCAGCGAATTCGCGGCGGATATCCGCTACGTCGGCTCCGAGCAAAAGAAAGAAGTCATTCAAAACTTGGCCGGGGATGTCACGATCGCGTCGTCAGGATGGGATGCCGATAGAATCAGAAATACTTACTTTCCGGGCGGGATCTATGGATCGAACCGCAACTATTTGCAGGCGTATTTTTACAATGAGATCTACAGCACCGTGGATGATGACTCTACTTCTGAAGTGACTCTCCCAGCCAATCCGGCTACGTCCGAAATTATTAAAATAACCGAACTCGTGTTTGCCAAAGTCGGCTTGGAACTAGGCACAGTTTCACGGCGTCTAGATTTGAAGTCGGTCATAGAATCTGTGCGCCAAGCACAATCGGCAAAATCGCTTCTTCAACCGGAACCCATAGGATCGGTTCTTGAAAATGAATCTGATCCCACGGATTCCGAACCCAGTTTGACATTCTACGGCCTTCTCACTTCCCTATATCAATTGAAGCCATCAGCGGCTGAAGAGGTGGTCAAAATTGCTTACGATGTCATATCCAATCTTGAGATGGATAAAGGCGAAACGACTTTTGGAACAGAGGAGAGATTTCGAACCAGCATCTGGACGGAGTTTGAATCAGGCAGACGCGTGACTTTGCCGGTAGACGCGTTCGGGGTGCACGGTCGCGCGATCGGCCGCCCGGCAAGTGAGATTAAGGCACTCCATGTAACCGACCAACTGAGTTTTGTTGAGCGCCAGATGCCCGAAGGCGCAGTGGGGCTTGTTTCCTCGCATCCCAATCTCAACGGGGCCGGCTCGCTTAGCAATGATATCGATAGATTTCTTGCAACAAAGGACGTGGCTAACTTAAAGGGCGCCACGGAAGATGGATGGAACATGACTTTTATACCGACGGTCAGTCGTGATTTTCGCCTGCCCACGCCGACCATGACCACGGTGAACAACAGGCGTTATGACCAGAGTGAGACACCAGGCGGTTTAATTTTCCCAGGATGGATTGACAGTATTCCCCTGGGCCTGACTGTCCAGCGAGCCAATCCGCAGACCAGACTTTATGAAACCACAATTGCGCTCGACCATCATCGTGAGCATTCGGAAGTACGATATGGCGCGATGGGCCAATCGATTGACTATCGTTCGATAGCCAAAAAATTTATCGAGGAATCCCTCCTTGTGAATTCAATGAGAGCCTATTATGGGAAGATCACGTATGATCAAGGCCTTTTGGATGTGATTCACGAAGTTTTTATCGTTATTGAAAAGCTCAGGGCCATTTCAAAACCGGACAATGGTGAGAATCCGGCGCTGTCCATTTCAAAACGATTAAAAAAAGATGATCTCGAGGCAAAAGTCGCATCCCAGGAATTGATTAAGGCATTCTTTGATGAGCTAGGATTCACGATCCCGACTCTGGAAGGGTTCATCAAAGGGGAGCTTGAGCGCGAAGCAAAAGCGGCACGATTTGAACGAAAGGCCCGTGAGAAGGCAAAAAAGGATAGAAAACATGGCAATAAATCGAAAACTCCTCCAAAATTTGAGTCGCTTTTAATCAGAATCAGAAAGGGAGACATGTTGCAAACCGCTGCGAACACTCTGGCCGTTGCGAAAGGCCAATTAAGGGATGCCTCGAAGCGAGAAAAAATTGAAGGCAGATTTAAACTTTTTTTTCAAAAGGTCGAAGCATCGCAGCATCAATCGCCTGTCATTTTGGGAGCGGCCCCGAGTCTCAAGAACGCCCATCGATTGCCATACATTGAAATGCATAAGCCGATGGGAATTCGCATGGGGCCTGTGGGCAGGTCAAAGATAGCGGACGCGGACTTGGTCCAAGAGATCGCCCCAGGCGCCCGGCTGGCACAGGACGAATCTGTAACAAAACCGACTTTGCCATCAGAATTAGTTCCACTAGAGCCTCTCCTGGATCTCACGTTGCGTCAGACAGCAGTCTTAAATCCTCAAATAGAACCATTTGCCAACGAGCGAAACGTATTCGTTAAAGTGACTGTTGAAAACCCAAGGAAGAAAGCCGAGGAAGATGAAGCCGACGCCCTTATTTTTACAATCATCAAAATAAACTGGCCGGCGATTACCGGCGAAAATAAGATTGAATATGGATTTTGGGTTGAAGAAAGGTCGGATTTTATCGATGGAACCGGATCGGTTGGTCAGCCTGTATTGAGGATTAACGAAGAATCGCCGGAGGTTTTGATATCCAAAGGTGATTCCTTATTTCAAGCCATACGTGTCTAAATTATAAATAGAACATCGCCTAACAAACCTCTACAATGAGTGTGCCAATCAAGCATAACCATTGAAAACAAGAGGAGTTAAGCGATGCATCACCATCATACGATATTGGGACAGATGTTGCAAATGT
>OBEQ010455711.1_pt1 | contig 33975 bp, 13 predicted proteins | sample 1670901 | NCBI WGS metagenome assembly OBEQ01 (sample SAMEA104232315, study PRJEB22302) | groundwater metagenome | biome: forest; feature: aquifer; material: groundwater | place: USA | collected 2011-08-07 | depth 5.4 m | reverse complement strand
AGCTGGAAGCTGGGACTCAAGGCCGTGGCGCTTTACCGCGACGGTTCCAAGCTTTCACAACCGCTTAACACGAAGTCCGACGATTCATCGGATGAAAAGAGCGAGAAAAAAGAAAAAACCTCGTCTCAAACCGCGCCGGGTTTGCATCGCAAGCGTCTTCCGAAAAAGCGCAATGGGATTACGGTCGAGGCCCGTATCGGCGGCCAAAAGGTTTATATCCGCACCGGAGAATATGAAGACAATTCCCTGGGTGAAATTTTTGTGGATATCGCCAAAGAAGGTTCGACTCTGCGTTCCATCATCAATTGTTTTGCTATGGCGGTTTCGATGGGCTTGCAATACGGAGTTCCTCTCGAAGAGTATGTGAGCCTTTTTACGATGACGCGTTTTGAGCCTCAGGGTGCTGTTGATCATCCGAATATCAAAAACGCAACATCGATCGTGGATTTTATTTTCCGTTTGCTGGCCATGGAATATCTTGGCCGCACGGATTTTATTCAGGTCCCTCCGGCTCCTGAAGATACGGAAATCGGAAAGAAAAATCCGGCGAAAATGCCGACGATCGCATTGCCCGGCCTTCCTCCGAATGAAACAACGCCTACACGCAAAAATGGAAACGGCAAGCCCAAGAACCGTATGACGGATGTTACGGGCACGGCTGCTGCGAACGAACATCTCACCCAGATGATGGGGGATGCGCCTTTTTGCTCTGGCTGCGGGCATGTGACTGTCCGGAGTGGTTCCTGTTACAAGTGCCTTAATTGTGGCAATAGCATGGGTTGCTCGTAAGCTAAGATTGCAAATTATTCTGAGTAAAAAGGGCGGCTTTTTAAGCCGCCCTTTTTACTTTTGTCATTTCCGCGAAGGCGGGAATCCAGATCCCCGGTAAAAGTATTCGGGGATAACAAAAAAACCTACAAATTTTACTTTTCTTTTCCCATTGCCAACAACGCTTCTTCCCCGTTATCATTTCTTTAAATGAGTCCTCTTCCGGATCCCGAACCCCAGGCATCAGATTATTTTTCCCGTATTAAAAGGGCCAAGCTATGGAAACAGCTGGATCTTCTGCATTTGACGATTTGCATCTTGATCGTAGGCCTTGCGATCGTAGGGCTTGCCTCCGGACGTTTCATGCGGGTCGAAAATATTTTTCTAGATTATCTTTTGCGGCAGCGCCCATCGCTTTCCGTCCATCCTGATATTGCGCTGATTGAAATTGACCAGGAAAGCGTTCAGGCCATTGGCCCCTGGCCCTGGCCATGGCGTTATCATGCTCAAATGATTGAGCTGCTGAAAGAATGGAAAGCTCGGGCTGCAGTTTTTACTTTTTCTTTTAAAGACCCGTCAGGTGAAGAAGAGGCAGCGCAACTGGAAGAGGCTCTGAAAGCAAATCCTACGGTTTATCTGCCTGTAATCTTAGAATCCAAAACCGAGAAGAGAATATGGATTCATTCTAGACCTATTTCGCTGGAGCCCGAAGGCGAGAAAAAAATTTGGGGGCATTCTCTGCCCGCGCTTGAAAGACACGCCAAAGGGCTCGGTCATGCTTATGTTGAAACCGATCCGGACGGTGTTGTGCGAAGAATCAAACCGTATCTTGCGAATGGCAACGAAATGTATCCTTATCTGGCCTTACGCGCTGCCTATGATGATCAGGGCAAAGCGCTTCCTGCGCCGAGCGGGCTTCGTCTTCCGCATGATGCACAGGGAGAATTGCTTATTAATTGGTCGGGGAAATGGCATGAGGGATTTCAAAATTATTCCTACGCGGATTTAATCCGTAGCGCCCAGGCCATTTCACAAGGGCAAGACCCCGTGGTCGATTTAAAAAAATTAAAAGATAAAATTTGCCTGATCGGCGTCAGTGCTCCTGGGGCCGCTGATTTTAAAGCCACGCCCCTTGAATCTACTTATCCGACCTGGCAGATCCAGGCTCAGGTCATGAATAATATTTTGACCCATCAATTTCTTAGTCCCGTTTCTTTTGAGATTAATAGTTTTTGCCTGGGCATGATGGGTTTTATTGCATCGCTTTTGTTTGCATTTTTCAGGAACGTTCGGTCTTTTGTGGCCGGCCTTGCGCTCGGCGGTTTGTGGCTTGTCGTCTCGTGTATTGTCTTTCGTGAAAAGGGAATATGGCTTTATGCTGCTCAGCCGCTTTTGTTGATTTTATGTTTGTTTATTTTTTCCGCAATTTATATGCAGATTACTTCTGGGCGTGAACGGGCCAAGCTTTTTGATTTGGCTACGCGCGATGGTCTGACAGGGCTTTACGTGATCCGCCATTTCCGGGAAATTTTGAACCGGGTGGTCGAAGAAGCGAAAATCCAAAAAGAGCCGTTGGCATTAATTCTAATCGACATCGATAATTTCAAACCAATTAACGATACTTACGGCCATCAGGCGGGTGATATGGTTCTAAAAAAAATCGCGCAAATTATTGCGACTTGTTTTCGTTCCAAAAGGTCCTGGGAGCTCGTGGATTTTATCGCGCGCTATGGCGGCGAAGAATTTATCGTGTTGGTGCGCAAAGCCAGTTTGAAAGACGCGGCTTTCAAGGCTGCCGAGCGGATCCGGGCGGCGGTTGAAAAAGCGGTTTTCGATTGGGAGGGCAAGCGCATTGCCGTGACGATTAGTCTTGGCGTGGCAAGTTTGCATCCGGGCGAAAATGTTCCGGACATTATGGTGCGCCGCGCTGACGAGGCGCTTTACCGGGCAAAGAAAAATGGAAAGAACCAGGTTTGTATTGAAACTGTTTTTGACCCGGGGGCGGGTCGTAAGGATTGAACCGTTTCTGAATTTTAAAGGAATAAGATGGAATATTCATTAAAAGAGCATGGGGACGCTGCAGAAAAAAAAGGGTGCTTGGTAATTCAAAAAGATTTTCCTAACTACGAGCGGTTTTGGGCTAAATTTATTATTCCAATGTCTCGCCGCCCTATAGATGTGCAGTTTAGGAGAAACATTGATTTTGATTTGCAGCGTGTAGCTATGTCTCATTATACAATTTTTAGAAATCTTCTTTTTGTGAATGAGGTTATTTATTCCCATCGTACGATGGGAATGGTTTTGCCGTTTACTTTCAACGAAAGAATCGACAACGTTTACATTTATTTAGCATCAATTGTCGATATGGTTGAAAATATTTTTTGGACGGTAAATGTTTTGAGATTTAAATTGGGTATTATTTCTGAAAATCCTTTCAAAGAATCTAATTTAGAAAGCATGAATGAAATAACAGAAAAATATTTTACGAGTTCGTATAAGAGAGATTTTGAACAATTCTGCAAGAAAAGGAAGTCTGTGAATGTTATGATTCATAATTCTTCCGACAGTTTAAACCTTGTTAAAGAGGATCCTCGGAGGAGATTTTTAGCATTTTCTAATGATATTCGGGCCTATCGAAATGCGGTAGTGCACAACCCCCAAATGGGTACAGTTTATATAAGTGGGATAGCTTTTATTCCCAAAAATCGAGAAGCGTTAAATAAATATTATTATTGGGAGCGTTTAATTAATGCAGGCGATCCTAATGATTTTGAACAAGCCGAAACTGTTATTGAAAAACACTTTAAATTAATGCAATCAATGCTAAATGAGGTTTGGGAAAGTTTGATTGAGTTGTTTGAAGAAATATCAAATACAGTCCGATATGCTGCATTGCTTGGAGAGGAGGATCCGACTATCCGTACTTCTCCGATGAGTTCTATAATCGCTATTAAAAACTCAACACATTCAACGATTAAGGCTGATTATGGTGAGTCGAGTTGTAGCGCCAGGCCAAGCGTTGAAAACGGCACATCATAGAATCCATATATCCTTTTGCAAAAGTAACGAAAATACTTATAATTTCACATCTTTTTAATACTCTAATTATGGAGAGGTTGCCTAATTGGTAAGGCACCGGTCTCGAAAACCGGAGGGGCTTCACCGCCCCATGAGAGTTCGAGTCTCTCCCTCTCCGTTTTTACAAAATAAAACGGAAAAGTTCGCCGCTCGTATTTTTTTGCTGGCGGACTCTTTACCACTCACATTCATTGAGCTCATAAATGAAAACGCACGAGTTTCTAAAAAGAACGCCCAAAATCGTAGTCCCTTTTACAGATGCGGCCTCCACAGCTGTCATTAACGCAGCTAAAAAAAAGGGAATGGATATTGCGGAATTAAGAATCGACCTTTATTCAAAGCATGAGATCAAGCATGTCTTGACTCAAACCGAAAAATTTAAAAAAATTCCCACGATCGCTACAATTCGTTCCCGAAAAGAAGGCGGGGCCTGGGATCTTTCCGAACAAACGCGGCTTTCGCTTTTTACGGCCGTTCTGCCCAAAGTAAGCGCAATCGATATCGAATTATCCTCAAAGAAAATCTTGAAAGATGTCATTAAAGTTGCGCATGCGGCACGCAAGCTCGTCATTGTTTCTTTTCATGATTTCAAAAAGATGCCGTCACAAAACGTTTTGCTTCGAATTATCCGTGAAGCTAAGTCTGCGGGCGCGGACATTGTCAAAATAGCGGCCATGGCACGCAATGCAGGGGATATGTGCGTTTTGGCTGCGGTTACATTACGAGAAGCCGAGCAGAATTTAATTACGATTGCGATGGGCCGCGAAGGGACTGTCTCGCGGATTTTTTTCCCGGCCTTGGGGTCACTTATGACTTATGCCTGCCTGGGCAAAGCTGTTGCGCCCGGCCAGCTTAGCCTCGAAAAGACCTGCAAAAGTCTGAAGTTTTTTTATTCCGCCTGAACGACTGGCGTCAGGAAGGAAAGAATTTGAACGGCCCGGGCCTGGATAAACTTTTTTTATCCTGCAAAGCGGCACTGCTTTACCGTGTTAGGCGCTCTAAGAAAAATTCAAATGAAAATCTTGATAATTTGGGCCGCTTCCCTCATCATAGAGGCAGAAATTGGCTTTATTCCTTTTCATCTTCACATATTTCAAAATAGGTGTCTATGAGTTATCTGGTTTTTGCAAGAAGGTTCCGTCCGCAAAATTTCGATGAAATCGTGGGCCAGGAGCCTATCGTTAAAACTTTGAAGAATGCCATTCGCCAGGAAAGAATCCCCCAAAATTTTCTTTTCTCGGGTCCTCGGGGCGTAGGGAAGACCTCCACGGCAAGGATTTTGGCCAAGGCGCTCAATTGTGCCAAAGGGCCGACCGAAAACCCTTGCGGGAAATGCGAAGCCTGCCTCGAAGTGACTCAAACCAATTCAATGGATGTCCTAGAAATCGACGGCGCTTCCAATCGCGGCATCGATGAAATAAGAAATTTGCGTGAAACCGTTAAATTTAAACCGGTTTCCGGAAGAGTCAAAGTTTATATTATCGATGAAGTGCACATGCTCACGACCGAGGCCTTTAATGCGTTGCTGAAAACTCTTGAAGAGCCGCCTCCTCATGTGAAATTTATTTTTGCCACGACCGAATCTCATAAAGTTCCGCTCACCATTCTTTCGCGTTGCCACAGATTTCATTTTAAGCGTATTTCAGCGCAGGAAATCGCATCCAAACTAGAAGAAATTGCCAAACAGGAAAAACTTAAATACGACAAAAACGCTTTGTTCTCGATTGCAAAAGCAAGTGAAGGATCGCTTCGTGATGCGGAAGGCCTTTTAGATCAATTGGCCAGTTTTTGTCAGGGGAAGATCACGGAAGAAGACGTGCTTCTCATGTTGGGGCTTGCTTCTGAAGATCTTTATTTTTCCGTTCTTTCAGCTGTTCAGGAAAAAAACGCTAGCAAAGTCTTCAGCCTTGTCCAGGATTTATATGAAAGCGGCAAAGACCTTTCGCAATTTGCTAAAGGCCTGCTCGAACTTTTTCGCCATCTTCTGCTTTTTCAATGTGCGGGCGTGGCTGATAAAACAGGCATGGCGGATCAGTTTGTGGAAATGAGCGCTGATGCCATTGCGGAAATTGAGAAAAGAAAAAATGATTTTTCCCGAGGGGAACTCCTCATGGCGCTCAGCCTGATGGGTAATTTACAGAATCAATTACGCCGGAACCTCGCCCCGCCCAGGCTTTTGGTGGAAATCGTGCTGCTTAAATTGTTGCATTTGGATGGTTTAAAATCGATTGATGAGATCGCTGAACCGCAAAGCCCTGTTAAATATGGAAGTACACCGAGCCCGGCGCCAAGTCCGAAAGTGCCCGTGCGGCAGGAGAGTCAGCCTGTTAAAAGTAATCCAGTCCCTGTTCGTCCTCCTGTGTCAGGAGAGCCTGGGTCTCTCAATTCTTTGGAAGCTGTTTGGCCGCGCGTGATCGATTACGTTAAAACCAAAAGAATGTCGACGGGGATTTTTCTTTCAGAGTCGCAACCTGTAGAATCCTCGGAAGGTGTTGTGACTTTAGGGCTGCCGACGGAATTTCAATTTCATAAAGACATGCTTGAGAAAAATACGAACAAGCAACTGATCGAAGAGGCCTTTGAAGTTATTTCCGGAAAGAAAATCCGGGTGCAGTTTGTTGTGACGGTCTCAGAGCAAAAACAAAAACAGCCCGTAGCTGTGGCTGAAGATGCCTCAAAGCTGCCGGACATTATCAACGAAGCGCTCAATATTTTTGATGGCGCCAAGATCATCAAGAAAGATTAATCATGAAGGGCTATGCGGATTGGATGGGGCAATTGATCGATGCGTTGATTCGCCTCCCCGGCATCGGCCGCCGCTCCGCCGAGCGAATTGTTTTTCATCTGCTTAAAACCAATCGTCAGGAAGTGGGTAAACTCACTCAGCTTCTTACGGCCGTCAAAGAGAATGTGTTCTTTTGTGAGGCCTGCCATAATTTTGCAAATGCCAAAAATTGCCATATTTGCACTGATCCAGGCCGTGATCGCGGGCTTATTTGTGTGGTTGAAGATCCCAAAGACGTTATTGCTATTGAAAAGACCGGTACTTATGTGGGGCTTTATCATGTGCTTTTGGGTGCCTTGTCACCGATTGAAGGAATTGGCCCGGATGAAATTCAGATTGCGGGGCTTCTCCGCCGGATGAAAGAAGAAAAAGTCCGCGAAATTATCCTGGCGACAAACCCCAATACGGAAGGGGAAACCACGGCCCTTTACCTATCGAAAATTCTGAAACCGTTTAATGTGAAAACTACCCGCATTGCCCGTGGTATTCCGGTCGGAAGTCACATCGAATATACTGATCAAGCGACTCTTTCTCGCGCTCTCGAAGGTCGCTTACCCGCCTAAAATAGAACAACTGAAGTCTATTCATATCATTAGATAGCATAAGCAATTACATTCAAGGAAATGCGCCATAAAGGAGCACTTTCTTTAGCCCTTTACTTGACTTTAAAAATGTCCTGTGTTATTTTTCCCCATCGTTCGTTTCGAAAATCTCTTCGTAAGGAATCTTGTGATCATCTTTCCAGCTTTTAGCAAAAATAGAGGGGCGATTCGCATCTCAAGTTTCATCGTTGCGACGCTTTTTACTTTCAATACGATTGCCTGGTCTGCGCCCAGCCTTCCAATCGCACCTGTGCTTCTTTCTGAAGAAAAATCCGAGACATTTTCAAAGATCGAAATCCCTGAAGCCTTCGGCAAGATAGAAAATAATTTTTGGCCTGCTTCCAAGGATGCTCACAAGCTTCCTTTTATTATTCATATCCAAGATGCGCATTCCAATCCTGAAGCCCAGCGAAACATTCAAGCCATTCTGGAACATCTTGTGCAGGCTTACGGCGTGCGCAAAATTGCCCTTGAAGGAGCTTCGGGCAAACTCAATGCTTCAACGCTAAATTTCTTTTCCAATCCCGAAGCCAATGAATCAGTCGCTGACTATCTGCTTCAATTAGGGGAATTGACCGGCGCTGAATTTTTTGCATTTCATAAAAAAAGCGCTGCCGAAATTTACGGTGTGGATGATCCGGCCCTCTATGGGAAAAGTTTTAAACTTTTCCGTCAGGTTAAAATGGGCAAGAACCAGATATCTTCGCAGATGGAAATTTATAATGAGCAGCTCAAAAAACTGGAATACCAGATCCTGAATGCGGATTTGAAACTGCTTTTAATTAAGCACAAAGATTGGGACGAGAGAAAAGAAGAAGTTCTGGGATATTTCAAAGTCCTAAAAACCCTTTCAAAAAAATATCTCGATTTAGATCTCGCACAGCCTAAAAATCAATTTATTTGGCCCGATTTGTCCCGGCTTGTCAAAATCGAAGAAGTCGATGCTTTGGCCAAGCCCGAAGAAGGCCGTTTAGAAGCCCAGAAATTGATCGAAGACATGGAACGCAACCTGGGCCCCAAAGCCAGGACTCAGCCTCTTCTCTTAGGGCTGCGCTCATTTGCAAAAGACCAAACCTCTTTTCATAACTGGCTCGTTTCTAATGGAAAGATTAAAACAGTCCGCGCCTTTTTCGAAGAGCTTTATTCGCTGGCAAAATCAATCCAGATTTCTCTTCTTGGTTATCCTAATTTTTTAAGAGAGGGTGGGCTTGCGATTTTGCGTGAAGAAATTGACGCCATTTCACTCTTTGAAGAAGTGGAACGCATCGAGAGCCAGCTCAATGAAAAACTTGCAAAGAAAGAAGACGAAAAAAATCTTTTGCAGCTCGAGAAGGATTTTTCGCTTCTTACGAAATTGCTCAATCTCAGTCTTACGCGTGAAGATGACAAGCTTTATCGTGGACGCAAAAAATTTCTAAAATCTGAAGCCATTCAAAAAAGATTTTTGCTTCTTGCACCCCATGGTTCACTTCCTCTTTTGAGTGAAAGCCCTGTGCGCGCTGCTGAAAAATTTTACGAGCTGTCCCGTGAAAGGGACAATGCCCTTCTGGAAAACACTTTAAAAATCCTGTCTTCAGATAAATCAAAAGCTGCCGTGTTGATCACCGGCGGATTTCATAGCCGCGGCCTTGGCCTGCTGATGAAAGAAAAGAAAATTCCTTACATGGTCATCAGCCCCAGGATGACCCGTTTTGAAAATAGTGATTTATACGAAAAAGTTATGATGGGTGAGAACGCCGAACTCAAGAATCTTGCTAAGAGCAATGCTCTTGTGAGATGGCTTTTGACGGACCTCGCCCAATCTTTACAACGCCCCGGCGGTCTTAAGACCGAAGAAATTCAGAATGTTCTTTTAAGGGCATTTTATGAAAAAGGCGTGCCGGTGCTTCGCAAGAGCGGACTGACGAATAAAGAAATATATAAACAGGTTTCCCTCACTCTTCAGGACCTCGGCGTTTTTAAAAACGCAAAAGTCGTTTGGAATGAAAATGAAGATTCTGTTTATGTTTTAACTCCCGCGCCCCAAGGTCTGCAAAGATTTGATTTGCTCAAAGGTAAATTAGAATTCCAGGCAAAGGCTGAGACTGTTGCTTCTGAAGCGCCTGCGACCCGCGCGGAACTTAGAAAAACTCGGCCGGCAATTGGACAATTCGAAACGGCTTTTCCTGCGCAACTCATCACTCTTCCTAATTCACAAGCTCCGGTAAAGCCAAGCCAGCAAACACTTACCACTTACAGTCTTGCGACCAATGCCACGGTGGTCGGTGCACTCACAACTGTTGCGGATGGATATCGTGCCGCGGTAAAGCCGAACAGTCCGAAAGATGAAATTAAAAAAGCAAAAGACGGTGCGGACGTTTCAACCAAAAGAGAAATCGAACAGCTTTTTAAAGGTTTGAGCCGCCAAGTTGTGATGGGCACTGCCGAAGGCGGTTTACGTGATGAGGTGGAGTCATTTAGCGCGGGTGAAGGTTTTGGCGCGGCAACGAACCCAATTACGATTTATATCGATGTCGTTGAAAATACCAATGCCACGGCGTTTGGAAATCTGGGTGGAACTTCGATTGCTGTTACGGCTGACGGTGAAAATCAATTAATTGGTCTGATCCCTGATGTTTATGCCCATCTGGTAGTCGCTCGCGTCCCGGTAGAAAAAATGGCTGAGTTTGAAAAAAACCCTTTGGACCCGGACCAGGATTCTGAAAAATTATTACGCCGCATTGCTGATGCTAATGGAATTAAATTGTCGGACATGGAAGTGGTGCTGCTGAATCGCGAACGTGAAAGCGAAAGGCTTGCGACTTTTAAGAGACTCGCAACCGAAGAAGGCTTGACCGTCACCACGCTTGAAGACGGCACTTTTAATCAAGCTGTCCAGGCTTCAATAGGCAAAAAAGAAGGCAAATTCAAAGTCTTTTTGGGAACCAGCGGCGCACCGGAAGCTTCGATGAATCTTGCGATTGCCAAGGCTTATCACGGCGAAGGCACGATTGCCGGTTACAGGCTCCTTTCAAACGAAGGCTTGAAAAAAGCCAAAGACCTCCAGCCGCGTTACGCCTGGGGCGAAAAAGAAAAAGAATTGATCCGCGAATTGCGCCCTGAAGATGCGGAAGAAATTATTGCCGGGAAAAAATTATTCACGACTGCAGATGTGAAGGGGAAAGTCGATGCGGCGCTGACCTTTATTACTGATAATGAGATTTTTAACTTACCGGGCGTGGAAGTCCTCGAAAATCAAAATTATCTCATTCATACGCTGCGCATTCATGAAACCGAAACAGGCGTTGAAACCTGGGTCGAAGCCCGCCGGGCCACTATCAGTGAAAGCGAAGTGACATTTGAGCCTGTCCGTTCAGAGCTTAGGAATCATCAAACATTATTAAACGAAATCCGCGATGAGTTCGACTGGGCGACTAAGAGAGACCCCGGTTTCAAAAACTTGGGATTTGTTTATTATCTTGCTAAAGTCCATCACAACGAAGACGTGGCTCAGCGCGATTTGTTGACCCGGATTTTTTTAAGCCCGGCGTCCGAAGAAAAAAAGGTCATAGAAGACGCTTTAAATTATTTAGTTCAAACGTACCCTGAACTCCGGACCAAAGATTTTCTTCCGCCAAATTTGGGCAATCTCCTTGAGGTATACCAAAAGCAGCTGTTTCAAAGGCTTGTGACTCTCGACCCAGATTCAGACTCGCAATGGTTTTTGTCTTTCCGCTCTTTGGCCCTTCATGAAATCAAGACAGGCCGTCGCGGTTCTCAGCGTTTGGATTACTGGATTGCTGCTGCCATTTCACCGCGCTCTGAGTTGCGGCAGTTTCTTGCAGCCAATATGGGTGATTGGGTTTTCCCGGCGGCCATCGTTGTGGCGGGTGTTTTGTTTGTGGGAGTAAAAATTGCCGAAGCTGTTTATAAAGTAAGTTTACGCGCCAAATTTCGGTCCTTTCTCAAAGAAGGATTTTTTAACCAACCCGGTAATCTTAACAAAGAAAATTGGAGAAAGATTGTGATCGGGGCAAATTATTTCGCACTTGAGCCCTGGGATGCCCGGCGTGGCGGAGATGTGCAGATGCCGACTGAAACAAGTATGCTTGCGCTTCAAGCGCTGGATGCTTTTGTCTGGACCATCGAAGCAAAGCCGGATGTTGAAAAGATTAATTGGTTAAGCGCTTATCTAGTCGAGAACGAAGATGCCAAAGATAGAATGGCCAGATCTTTGCGCCGTATGCGGGGTCACTCTAATCAGGATGTGCGCGAAGCCGCCCAGCGCATTCTTCAAAGCGATCAATTTCAGGGCTATCGTTCCGAGTTTAGAAAAAATTATGATGAAGAAGTTGAAACGTTTTATCAAAATCAAGGTAAGGAAACGATTAAGCGCCTTGCGGCACATTTCGAATTGACCCTTCCGCAACTCCAGAAACAAATCGCTAGCCAGCCTTCCAAAAAAGTTTATTTTCAGGCCTTACTTCAAACGCAACTACTTGCGGCCTGGCAGGAAGAGTTGAGCGGTCTGTCTCATGAGTTAAACCAAAAGCAATTTCAGATTAAGTCGGAATTAAAGGAAACTCTTCGTGACAATCCTTCCAAAGAATTGGCCCGCGCAAATAATGATTTGGTTGTTTTGCTTATGGCTATCCAACAGGGACAAAATCAATATAAAAAAGAAATCAACGAACCTGTCGTTGCGGCCGGAAACAAAGTGACGGAAATTGTTCTCAATGAATTTAAAAAATTAGGATGGGAAAAGCCAAGCGGCCCTGCGCCTGCCGAGGTCACGCAATTTCTTGATCTTATGAAAAAGTATGAGGAGCAGACTAGGAAAGTACATGCCCTCTTCCTGGAAGCAACTGATTTGATCAGAGATTTGGAAAGCCGGTTACCTTCACGGACGGGACTCATCCCTCTGCGTTTTCCTCTGAATCCTGGCGAAGAGATTGTCATACGGCCCGGCGAAGAAGTCGTTTTCAGTTTTGAGGCCAAGCCTTTTAGCATTCGCCATCGTGTTGCAGGCGGCGGTTTGACCCTTTCTTTGGACCAGGCTTTTATTTATGATTTTGTACAAAGAAATTTTTCTTTAGCGGACCTTTTTACTGGCAAGCCCATTCGAGGCGAGGAGTTCAAGCCAGACTTCTTTGAAATGACGCTTGAGCGGAGATCTATTTCCGCCGGGCCGGGTAAAAAAGAAGACGTCATTTTTGCAGCGAACCACGGCACAATCAATATTGTCATTTCCCACTACAAGCCTTCCATAGACGAAGAACGCTCATTCGAAGTGCGTTTAGAGTTGCGAATGGTTCCATCGGTTAGCGAAGAAAAACAAACAAGGGCCGAGTTGCGCGCCAAAGCTGAAAACCTTTTCGAAGGATTCATGGACCAAATCGATGAAATGCATGGCAAGGCCGAATTTTATCAATTGGCTTTGTACGCCGTTTGGGGCCGTTTTTCAAAAGATACTGACGAGCGTGAAAAGCAAATTGCGGACCGCGTTCGAGATTTAAAGATCACCGAACAGGATTTGCACATGCTTCAGGCCTGGGCCACGGATACCAATCATCGCCTTGCTTCAGTGGAAGATTCCATCCCTCAGGTTTTTTGGAGGGTCTTGGATTATTTTAACGAAAACTTATCTTCGGATGAGATGGAAAAAATTATTTCCGACAGACGTTCTGGAGTTTACAAGCCCGGAGGGAAAGAAGAAAACGGATTATTCCCAGCCGACCATCGAGTGACCCGTCTTTTCACGAAGCTGATCATTGAAACGATGCAATCCGGTTTGAATCATATTCATATTGCTTACGAACAAGAAGGTCAGAGTTCTTTTCTTGTATGGACTTTGACTGATCTGGAAAATCTGAATAATAGAAGAAATTTCAAAGTCCTTTTGCCGCAATTTTTGGATTACGAGTCCCGCGTCTCTTATGACAGCTTTGTGCTTTTCCTGAAAAAATCGTCAGACCTAGACTCTATCAGCCCGGACCATTTTTTGACTTTGAATGGGGCTTTTCAAATTCAGGCGGCAGATAAATTAGTCGAGGCTGAAGTTGAAGTGACCGGGCATGGAGATAGTCCTGAAGAAGTTAATATCACGCTTCAGTTTCCTCAAGGGCGTCCTCAATTATCCAGAGAGGAAAGCAAGCCGGCGCATTTATTTGACCCGGCTAAACGTGGTCAAGCCAATGTGCTTGTGCTGGGCAGCGAAAAATTGGCGCAGGGAATCTTTAAAAAGTTGGCTGAAAAAGGCTATGACCCTTCAAGATTTCAGGTGATTCCGGAAGATTCTTTGTCAAAGGCCCCTTTAAATCCGCTCATTGATCAGGTCCACATTTTGTTTACGGCCCGGCAAATAGATTTTCCAAATATGATTTGGCCTGAGGCATTCCGCCCGCTTCTGTCCGAGGCCAGGAGATTTTCGCTGGTGAATATGCCGGAAGGTGTGGAAGGTTTTGAATATATGGACCACATTTTAAATTTTATTGAAACTGATCTTGCCCAAAATTTTCCAGATCGTTTTGCCCGCGCTGAATTGCGCGCCAACGCGAACAACAAGGCTTGGTATAAACCGTATTTGCCGCTTGTGTGGACAGGTGTTGTGCTTGGCGGCGGAATGTTGACTATTGCTGGGGGAATTTACGGTGTTTACCGGCTTACCCGGGTCGATCCCTGGGCCAAAATTCAAAGTACCGATCCAAATGATCAGCGCCAGGCTATTTCGATTATGAAAATCGAAGATTTGGTGAAAGTTTTGAACGGAGATTTTCCAGTCTCGGTAAAACTCGAAGCATTGAGAACATTGGGTTTCAGGCTTGAAAGAAACCACGAAGAAAAGGGCCCTGAAATTGCAGAAGGCCTCATTCGTTTTATTCAGAGCGGTACAGGGACATTGGAACAAAACAATCAGGCGCTTATGCTACTTCCTATGATAGGAACAGATGAAGCCTCAGATTTCATTTTTAATTTATTAGAAAAAAAGTCTTTAAACTTGTCTCAATCGCAGATCATTCTTGCTCTTGGTAAGAATCGCGACAAACGCCCGGAAACAATCGAAAAAACAATCGCAGTTCTTTCACAGATCTTGAGCAGCGAGCATCCGGTGATTAAAAGTCAAACGTTTGAAGCGGCTCGCTCTTTAACTTCTTATCTTTATATGCCTGGAAATCCAAGTGGTGAGCCCCGCACTTCGGCTACGAACGAGATCGTGAATCTTCAAAAAGCTGGTCATCTAGAACCGCTTTTTCGCAGTTATAACTTTAAAGCGCCTTACAACAACTCGAAAAGCCCCGAGGTCCAGAAACTCCTTCCAGCAACCCGGGCCATGATACGGCTGGATGAATTTTTGAACCTTGAAGAAAATAAAAAGAATTTCCAGTTACAAAAATTGCGTGAAGAGATTCAAGACACTCATAAATGGCGGATTAGCAGGGCCTGGCAGCGTTCCGAGCTACGAAAGAACATTCAGCCATTTGTGGAGGCCATTCGTAAGGAGTATGAAACGGCTGTTGATCAAAATTCACGTCTCGCGAATTTGGGATTTGTCTATTACCTTGCCAAAAGTCGCCACAAAGAGGAATTTGATCAACGTGGGCTCCTGGCCAAAATTTTTTCTAACTCTGCCGCCGAAGAAGAACAAATCGTTCAAGATGTTCTGATTGATATGGTTCAAACATATGAGGGGCTTAATAACGGGAACGTTATTCCTCAAGGTCTGGGCGATGAAATTATGAAATATCAGAAAGCGGAGTTTGAGAAATTTTTGGCTCTTACTCCGAGTGCCGATCCACAAAAATTTTTGATATATCGCTCTTCTGCTCTTGAAGATATCCGAAAAGGCCGCCGTGGTTCCCATCATTTAGACGAATGGATTACCAAGGCTATTTCGGCCGGTCGGTCTGAGCTTCGTACTGAAGCAGAAGACCCAGAGAAAAAAGCTGTCCGCCAACAGGTTAAAACGCCAGAAGGCACGAAAGCGTTGATCTCTGAGGTTTCGAATCCCCAGGTAACGCAGCCTCGTGTGCTTCTTATCATTGAAGCTCTAACGAGGGAGCTTATTGACAGCTATTCGAATCCGGCGATCCGGCAGAATATTTTGCAGATTCAAAAGGCCATTCAAAACTCCCCGCTCGCAGCAGATCCTGAGGTGGAAAAAGACCTTCAGCAAATGGCTACCGTTGACAATCTTATGCTTGAATTCGTAGACATGGAAAATGGATGGAAGAAAAAATTCAGAGCCTTGCAAATGGAAGTGGCCGATCTTCAGGACTTGCGGGAGCAATTTGATGATATCGAACAAATCCATGAACAGCTCGCGAAACTCGAAGAACAGTTTTCCCAGCTTTCACAAGAAGGCGATGTTAATTTTCAGGTTTTCGCTGATACGTACACACAGTTTTTGCAGGCATGGCAAGCTCTTGATGGCCAGATTTTGTCGTTGGAAGGTCAATTGTCGGATGAAACTGTTTTGAAATATATTCAATGGCGAAAGGACATGTCGAACGCTCATTTTTTAAATCTGATAGAGCAATTTCAGGAAGCCCTGAGAGACGGGGAGCTGACCGAAGGAGCGCATGTTTTCGAGATTTCTTTAAGCGATTTGAGAAGCCACTTTGAGACCCTTTCTGCAAGGTTTGAGGCAACGATTAAGAGGATTAACTCTGGCCGCTCCGAATTGAGAACTTCTTCTCATGATGTAAGAGGCGATTTGATGGAACGGGCCAAAGAAGCTTTCGGTGCTGAAGCCGACCAATATATTTTCTATCCCGGCGGTTTTGGTTCGATTGACATTATGCCGAAGGGGATCAGCAAACAATCAGCGATTGGCAATCTTTTCAAACAGCAAAATCTGGATTTCGCGGTTTATTTTGGCGACGAATTTTATTAAAGAGATAAAAAGAAGGGTAATGACACTCCGCTTTTAGCAGCCCAAAAGGATTTTGAGGGGACATCGAAAAAACTTATTCTATTTTCCGTTGATGAGAAACCCGAAGATCGGACGGCGGAAGCAAAAGAAAAGACTCTCTGGATCGGCGCCGGCCCTGCAGCCAGCAAAAAAGTTTTAAATCAGATCAAAAATGCTTTAGAAACAGGCAAGACCGAAGTTGTGATTACCGGTCAAGGTCCGGATGCTCAAAAAAGCGTTACGATTTCTTTGCAGGAATTAGTCTCTAAAGGCGCGCTTGTTTTTGATGTGGACGGGACGATTCTTTCAAAGAAGGGCGAAAATTTTTCCAACGAACCCGAAATTCGCGGAATATTCGCGGGATTATTGACGGACAAGGTCCGGATGGGGATTATTTCCGGCAATTCAAAAGCAGAGCAAAAAACACGGATTGCAGACCATTTAAAAATTGCTTCTGAGCTTGCAGATCGCTCAGCTATCAGCAGATTTACACTTTATGTGAACGGTGGCGCTACGCGGGTGAGTTATGCTGCATCTGGCGATGAAACATCGGTCAATCTGGCGGGTGATTTGCCCAAAGAAGGAATTCAAAAAGTTGCGGAGATTGTCAGGCAAGAAGCCGGCAAAAATTTTGGTTTGAGTGATGCGGAAATCCAAGCCTGGAGCGCTTGGTTCAATTTTAATGGTCAGTATGGAACCCGGCCGGATTTCCCAAATGTGAATTTTGTTCCTTGGTGGTCGGTGGAAGCTTATGTGCCTGATATTGCCGATTCCGATGCCATTAAAGCAGCTTCTCCGAAAAAACGGTTGGTGGTTTCAGAGCCTTATGTTGAACTCAGAGATAATGTTCAGCTGAGCATTAAATTATTGCCCAAGTCTGTAGATATCCCTGCTTCCGGCACTCCGCTCAAAACCGGACGTTTTGAGCTACGCGCGGTGGATGCGTTGGAGATCGTCAAAAAAATCCAGGGATTTTCAAAAAAAGATCCGGTCAATCATACCGATGAGATTATTGAATTAACAAAGCCCCTTTTAACAAATCAGGAATTTGAAGCGTATGATCAAGTGCGTGAGATAGTCCTGGATGCACTACTGCGTAAAAATGATTTAGAAATATTTTCTCAATTCATTGATTGGGTTTATACGCCTATTCTTTCCCGCGAGCGCACGGCCCGCAGAATCCTTGCAGTCATTCAAAAGGCCACAGCAGTACGGGACGAAAAAATCAATCAGGCTGAAGGCGAAAAATATTTGCAGGACCGGATCCGGTGGCAGTTCAACGGTTCGGGCGGAGTTTTGGATAGATTTCACAGCTGGAAAAAAGAATTTGATCCTGAGGATAAAATCCAGGAAACAACCGAAGAAGATTTGCGTTTTGCAACTGAACTTATCGAACCTGTGCTTGGGAAGATCGGAGAGTTTGAAGCTGTCCCTGCAGAAATTGCAGACCCGATTCGAGATCATTTTATTCCAAAGCTAAATGATGAGGCGCATCTAGACCGCGACACTATTTTCCGCGAACGTATTCGCCACTTCAATTCTAAATTGGTCCTTTTGCCGTTTTCTAGCGACTCAGACAGACAAATCGCCGTTTTCAAACTTTTTTCGAGAGCTGTCATGGGCCAAATTAAAGAAAGCCCGGTGCTTTTGACTTATCTTATTACTCAGTTTTCAAGATACGGCTATGCTGTTCCGGAATCGAATGAAGATCCGGCCCTTGATTTTATGGACATGATCAATAAGGCCAGCCAGCCCAGCGTAGTTTATCTTCTTAAGTTTTTGGCCCAAATTATTTTTAGCGCTCATTCCGGCCAAATGACGGTTGGTGCCATGGAACCGGAAAGAAATAAGACCCGTCAGGGGCAATACAACGTGGGTCTTTACGGAATTATTCGGGAGCAGATCCATAATTATTTGGGCATGCATGTGCTTGGTCTTTTGGAAAGGCAATTTGAATATTACCGCACTGGTGATGTCTCGACCCTTTATTCTCAGGATTATAAAGTAGATGCTTTCAAAGGCAGGGCTGCGGTCCCAAGATTTGAAGTGAGCCGTTTCCCCGAAACAATTTCTAATGATGAGTCTTCGCCGGACCAGGAATCCGCTGATTTTATGCGGGCACTTTATCCTCGCGTGATGGCTCTGCGCGGGAATAACACTTTTTACGAAAGACTGCGGACACTGTCGAGCCCAGCTTTGCAAACCATAATCGATGAAGTCAATAAAGAGCTCGGCAAAAATTATAATCTTGAAAATGACAATTTGAATGTGGTGGCCTATCTTTGGACTTATCGCCGTCTTTCCGCCCGCTATTCCATGGGTGGTATTCAACAAATGTTCGGTCTTTTTAAATCGGTGAATCCTCTTTATAAGTGGGATGTCGTCAATGACTTGCTGAAGGCGATTGACGAAGGTCGGAATACCGACGCTTTGAAGAAAATTGCAACCATCAAACTTCAATTAAAAGAAGAAATTTATAAAATTAATCCTCGATATAATCGCATGGACATTATCCAGAGACTGCGTGAAGAGCACGGTCGGGACGATATTGGAAATGCGGTGGGCGGAGAACGGATCAAAGATATGAAATTCACGGCCTATCAGGCTGATTTTTATCTTTCTCAAATTGAAAATCATTTGATCGAGTCTGTTTTTTCAGGCCAGTTTTCTAATATTACCCAGGACAATCTCAAGGATGCTGTCAATTTTATACGGATTTTATCTGACCTTGGTTATGTGAATGGGGATTTTACGCTTGATCAGGTTGACCATGCTGATGCTTTATATTCGCCGGCTGATCTTTCTGTCAAACGTGACATTCTGCGGTTAATGCTGCGCGAAACCAGCCAGACCGATGCTTATTTTGACCGGCTCGTCCGCCCGACGGTTGAAAAAATCACGTCCCAGACGTCTGAAAAAGATTTGGAATCTTTCATTTTACGTCAAGTCGTCCAGGCCAGCGAAAGTAAGCAGGACAAAATCAAACAAGCTGTTGTCATTTCTTTAAATCAAATGAGACGTGTCCATGCTGAGAACCGGGTATTGAAAAAATTGCTCGAAACCTTGCAACCTTTCTTTGACATTGAAAATTTGTTGCCGCAAACAACGGCGACACAACTTCCTTCTTATATTGTTCTGGGTGCCAATAGCACTCAAGAGGAAATCAATCAGGCTCTTCAACTGGGTCGTTATCGCTTAGGTGCTAAAGGCATCGGGCTTATCCGGGCCTTGAAGCTTGGCATTGAAGTCCCTCCGTTTGCGATTTTTTCAAGTGAATTGAACTCCACTGAAATCGAACTTCTCTTGCCCGAAGTGCTGGAAAAATTGGACCAGGCGATTAAAGGCCAAAAAAATATGGGGCTGGGTTCTGCCTTTGCTTCCGGAGACCGGCCTTATTTTCTTTCTTTCCGTGCTGGGAGTTATCTGACCGCGCCGGGCCAATATTTAACGGTCACGAATGTTGGAATGACCGAAGAGAATGTAGGAATTTTCGCAAAGCGTTTGGAACAATACGGCCTTTCGGAAGAAAATGCGCGCTGGACGGCCTGGGACAGTTACAGGCGCTTTTTGGAAGATTACGGCATGGGCGTTTTTCAAATTACCAAAGAATCTTTTGATCGTGCGATCGAGGGCTACAAGTCACGGGCAAACGTTTCGCTCAAAGAAAACCTGTCTGCCGATCAAATGAAAGAAGTGGCCCAGCTTTATTTAAAAGAAATCGCAAGCAAAGCCCCGCGAGGCTTTGAAATTCCTTCACCTCTCGAACAATTGCCTTCTGTGGTTGATGCGATCAAACTTTCTTCAGAAAAAGCAGAGCCTTATTTGAAAGCCAAGGGACTTCAAGGCACTTGGCCCGGCCCGTCGATTATTGTTCAGGCCATGGCTTATGGAAATATTCGTTCGGAGTCTGGAGCAGGCATTGTTTATACGCGAAATCCGAATTCTTATGTGCTCGGCTTGAGTGGCGATTATAAACTTGCGGCCCAAGGAAAAGATCTTGCGGATGCCAGCGTGCGTCCGTTGCGCTATGAAGATTTGCCGTATCAGCCCTGGCAGGATTTTGTAGAAAACTGGGCGGAAAAATTAGAAAGAGAGACGGGCGCCAATGTTGAAATGGAAATTACGGTCCAAAGAATCAATGGCAGCCCTATGCCCTGGCTTTTGCAGGCAAGAGACGCTTATATTCCGGATACGGCGCCCATTTTTACGGAAGAGCCCAATCCCGAAGACGTTTTGATTAAAGAAAATCAGTCACGTGGGGCCGCTGGCGGCGCTTTTAGGGGCATTGTGGTTTACTCCAAAGAGGATGTCCCTTCTGAGGCTGAAATTAAAAAACAGGGCGCTGATGGCGTCATTCTTTTGACCCCTTTTGTGAAGCCTGAAGATGTTCCTACCTTGCTTGAAAATAGAATCAAGGCGGTGATCACTACAAGAGGCGGATATGTTTCGCACACCGCAGACATTGCTCGTGAGTTAAATATACCCGCCGTTGTTGGCGCGCGTACTTTATTTTACGATGAAAAACAAAAGGTCTGGAAAGCTGGAAATAAGCCCATTCCAAAAGGCGCGAAGCTCAGTATCGACGGGCGCACCGGCCGCGTTTCAAACGGATTTTTAAAAGTAAAAACCTTTCCTGCGTTACAGCTTGAAAAGCCTGTTGAAGAAAAGAAAGCACCTGTCTTTAATTATGATGCTTCTGAAAAACCACTTGTCGTTCAAACGCCGGTGCGGATGGCGATTAATCTTGGGGCTTATCGCGTTAATAAAAAAACAGGCGTCAGATCAGACCTTTTGGAATCAAATTTTGAGGGCGTGCAGGAAGTTGCCAAAAACACGGTTGCTAACCGCGTTTTTGATGCCTATTTACGCGAAATCATCGGCGATCCTAATATCTCTTTGACTGACATTTACGGCGTGGAAGACGTGGAAACTTCTCTTTTCCCGGCTATCAAAAGCAATCTCTTCCACGGACCTTTCCCATCGACAAGCCTTGCGCTAAGAAAACAAGGCGCTATTTATCTTTTGATTATTAACGGTCATGAAATAAAAATTCATCCCACCGTGCCTTTGGCGGAGACCTTGAAAACAAATCAAACGGAATATCTGGTTGATTTTAGCAATATTAATTTGACGGATGAAACATTGGCCCAGCGCGAAGAACGCTTGAAGAAGTTGCAAGAAGGTGCCGGGCTCAAAAAGGTTTTTGCGTTTTCTGGCGATGAAGACCCGTCGAACGAAGTCGCGGTCCCCGGCCTGAATGAAAATGATTTCGCGAAAAAATCCTATGTGCCGCTTGCTTCGCCGTTTACGGCTTCTCTTAGTCAGGTTTTGCGTGTCGTCCAGGACCAACTGAAAGATGAAATCGATATGTTCTCAGCCGCTGTGCCCGCAAGACCTATGACGGGTGATGCCGGAAATATTAATTTTCTAAACCAGCATGAATATGCTTCAGGCCTTCGCGCACTCTTTCCGGAAATTGCACCTGTGTCGGGCCGCCTTGCATTGCCTGTCGAATATGCCGTTGAAAAGGGCGCAACCAATACTTTTGTGACGCTTGTTCCAAAGCCCGGTTCCCGGTTAAAAGACCTTGCTAAGGAATTGGATAAAATCAAAAAAGACAAAACAAAAAACGATGATGAGAAGAAAAAAGCTAGAAAAAAACTGATCGACCAGGAAATTAATAGCATTTTTGAAAAAGCTGCGACGGATGAAACGCTTTCTCCTTATCTGCGTTATGGTGCCGGCAAAGAAAACTTAAATTCTCTGTTGGCCCTGAGAGATCGCCGCGTTGTTTTTGACAGCCAATATACGGACGTCAAAGAAAACGGGCAAATCGTCCTTTATTTTCATGCCGGGGATATTAGCTACGGCGTGGCTTTAAACCGATTGATCAAGAGTTTGACGGTTCGGGACAAAATTCCGGCACAGCCCTCTGAACAAAAGTCCTTTGCGCTTGAAGTGGAGCAGGGAAAATGGAAAGAAGGAACGATTGCGCCTAATCTTAAATCCTCAGTTAAAAAAATCGTGGCGGAAGGCGACGAAGTCGGTTTTGGGATTATCGGTGTGCGTGGCCGCATCGGCAAAGGACTTTGGAATAGGTTAACAAGTAATCCGAATTACCGGCCTGTTTTTATGCTGGGTGTCAGAAATATTGAAACGGTCATCACCCAATTAAAAGAAGATCCCGCGCAAGGCTCTATGGATGTTGAGCGCGATGATGATTATTACATTCTCGAAAAAGAAACCGAAACAACCGTGCGCCTGCGCAGCAAAAAAACAGGGGAATATTTGACAGACCCTAAAACGGGACAGCCCTACAGCATTTACTTCGGGCAAATTCAGGAACCGACTGAAAAAGAGAAAAAAGATAATCCTGATGCCTACGCGCAAAATATTCGAAAGGCCTTGGGGCAAGACAGGCTCGATCAGGTGGAGGTTATTTTTAATGCCACCGGCGCTTTCATGGATAACAAAAAATATGCTGATTATTACAATTCCTTCGTCAGCGGACAGAAATTTAAACGTATTATTTTTACAGCGCCGCCTAAAGATGAAGCGGATATTATTGTGGCGCGCGGTGTCAATGAAGCTGATTTTGTCAAAGCTATCGAAGATAGCACGCCTCCTCGTTATTGTTCGGGCGCTTCCTGTACAACTACCGGCATTGGCCGTGCAGTGATCGAGTTCAACGCTTATTTAAAATCTCTCGGCTATGAAGTGGAATATATTGAATTTATTACCCATCACGGCATTACTCCCAGCCAGGGAGAACCGCACGGTCCGGCTGAGAGCAAAAAAGATTTGCGCTCTGCCCTTGGCCCTATCAAGGCAGTTCACCAAGAAGATACCGGTGCCAATAAAGTTGTGACAAAAATTTGGCCGGAATTAAGTGGGAAATTCAGCGGTGTTTCACATCGCGACGGGAATTTTGCAGGATCTGTTTTAATCATGAGCGCCACAATTCGTTCTAAAGATGGAAAATATCTCACGCCTGAAGAAATCAATGCTCATTTTCAACAGCTTGCTGCGAATCCTGCTTTGGAAGGCATTCTACAGTATGCTCCTGAAGTGGTTTCAACGGCGCAAATCGCAGGCAATAAAACGCCCTCGATTTTTGTCCCGCAATTTACGAATGTGGAAGTGGGGCGCAAAGCCGGTGTCGCTACGATTGCGCTTGGTTATGATAATGAAATCGGATATACGGCCGCTGTTGCGCATATTGACTGGCTGGCTGCATTGGCCGGCAGGGAAATGGCAACGCCAGAAAATGTAAAGATCGGTTCTGCACGTGATTTTCAATTTTCCCAAGGCACTCAGCTTCTGGCCTCAAGACTTACCCAATATTTGAATTACAATCAAAACCAATTAGGTTTGGAACCTCAATCTTTTGATGCTTACAGAAGAACCTTGGAAGGGTTAGCAAAAGCCATAAAAATAGAAACTCGTGTTCCCTCAGGTGTTCTGCAAGCTGTTGGCGGTGCGGCAGAAGCGATTGTGACTTTGGCCCGCGATAAAAATGGGGCCCTCGAGAAAGTCGCTGAGGATTTAACACGTACTTATACGCTTCTGAATAGTGTTTCAAACGGCAAAAGAAACGAATTGCGTAGCGTCGAATTGCAGCAGGAAACGGATTTCCGCCATCCTGAGGCGCTTGATTTGACGAAATTACGTGCGCAGATTTTGGATACAAAGGCTTTAGTCATAAAAGCCATACCTTATCCTGGGGCTGGAAAAAGTTCTGCCGGAATTTTAAACGATGCTGGAGAACAAGTCCGTCGTGGGAATTATTTAACGATAAAAAATAATTTACTAGAAGCCCGCCAACTTTTGATAGGTGAGAATCCTGAAACATTAAGCCTAGCTCGTGCAGCTCTGGATGGGCTTATTAAAACGGAAGAAAATTTAAGCAAGGAATCAAAAATAGCCCTGGGACTAGAAAAATTTTGGGAAAATAAAGTTACGAGACGCTTAAAGGCCGATCAAAAGGCCGTGGGAGACCCCGCACAACGCAGGAAAAGACAAGCGACACTCGTGCCGATGATCGCCGATTGGTGGGCGGCCAGGCATTACGCGCCAGTGCCAGGGCTTGCGCATGAACAAGCCGATACCCGGTTTGCTTCAAATTTGGATACCCCGACGGCCCTGGCCGTGTTGGAAAGATTGGCTGATCCGATTTATCCCAAAAAATATGCTGAAGATTTCGGCACTCATGTATTTAATTGGCCTACTCCTGATCCGGAATATTTTCCAAAGCAGGCATTGGAGTGGCAATTTTCTTTTAGTCGAGCTGTTGCAGCTAGTGCGGAAATTCGTTCGGCTCTTTTAAAAAATGAACCGGTGACTTTCGTGCTGCCACGGCAGGAAGGCCATGATCCTTTTACATCCAAAACAACGCTGGATTTGTTATGGGGCAAAGCCGGCTATGAAGCGCCTAAAATTGTTTATGACCGCAGCAAGACCGGTGTTCCTATTTATGTGACTTTTACACCGAGACGGTTGGAAGTTACTTCAGCCCGTGCCGAATTGCGGCGCGCGCCAACTCCAACACAACTTCGGGATCAATATCAGACACTTTCTGGTTATTTAAACCATCCTTATGAAAATGTCCGTTGGGTCAGTGTTTATGTGGCCTTCGGGTTTTTGAGTTTGCTGCCCCAAAAACAAATTTCACGCGTCCTTCCGTTTCTTGAGTGGGACTTGCAAAATATTTTCGGCAAACAGGTGCCTGCTCAGGCCGGGTCCGCTGCAGGTCTCAACATTTTAATAACGAACAAAATTCCGGACACGGAAAAGGGAACAAAAGAGCAAAAGGAAACCGCTGAAGAATATTATTTTGCGGTCAAAAAAGCATTGGAAGAAGATGCGAATCTTTTTATCCAACTTTTAGCAGTGGGCGGGGATCCGAAAACAGCCGCGCGCATGAACAGTTACTTCACTTCGAGTTATCCCTTTTTGGCAGACCGGTTCAAGGTCAGGATTTCTTCAAAATTGACCGGCCAAAATACACTGCAAAAAATAATCAATGAAGTGCATAAGCAGGCCCAAATGCAACGGGCCATGACAGGTGGCATGACACAATTTTTAAATGAACATGTGACCATGACCGCCGATGACCGTAATCTTGGCTTGCTTGAGAAAATGCTTTCTGGTTACCGGGTCCTCAATGACGTTGCCGCGCATCCCGGTGCACAGGGATTTTTGATCCGGAAACTTTCCAAACTAGTATTACAGGCCGAAGAAATCAGACAATACAGGGAATTGCAAAGCCGCATTATTTCTGCTACTAACGATCTTTTTACGGAAGAAGAACGTAAGGCCCTTTCAATGGCCCAGCGCCTTTTGGACGACGAGTTTCACGCCTCTGTTTTCTATCGTTCCGCATAATCTCTCTTTTTATCCGCAAAGCGGGTTTTGGGTTTCATTTTCTCAAAAAATCAGCTAAGCTTATTTCTAATATGAATCCACGACGTATTTTTGTCCTCGAAACTCCAGAAAGCCCCTGGCATGCTTTTTTGCAGGAGTTCTTTGAAGACACGTCTGCAGAAATTTGCACCGTTCATGAATCCTCACGGGCCCTGGGTTTGTTTGACAGTCAAAGCCCGGACGTCGTTTTTATTAACCTAGATTTTATTTCAATGGCGCTTGAACAAAAAATGAAGGCTTTCCGGCAAATCAATCCCCATTTCCGGGCGTTTCGTTTGGGTGCTGGCAGCAAGAAGGAATCTCTTTTTCGCTTTGACGAATGTTTTGATCAAACGGTTTCGCTGGCAGATTTTTACAAACGTTTTACTCCGCACTTGCCGCTTCCCGAAGTGATCCGGGTGATCGTGATCGATGATGAAGAGGAGATTGGCCGGATGGTGCGTGATTTTCTGGAAAACCGGACACAACCTTCTTTTCATATTCAGCACACGGATGACGGGAAAAAAGGGCTCGAATGGATAAGAGAAAAAAAGTTTGATGTGGTCGTTCTGGATGTCAAAATGCCGATTATGGATGGACGCGATGTCTACAGGGAAATTAGAACAAATCATCTGCAAATACCCGTGGTTATTTTTTTTGACGCCATTTCCGGCGAAGAAATCATTGAGATCAGAAAGTTTGGTAAGCCCGCTGTCATGGAAAAAGCCGCAAGACAGAGCGCGATGCCCGAGATGATGGCTGTGATTAAAAAACTCGCCTATTTCGGATAGCTAAAACATATTCATTTTTTAAGATAATCTGGCATACTGTTTCATTCCCATGAATGACAAAAAAATTCTTTCTATAAAAAAACTCTTTCTTCTTTTCCTCCTGCTCCCAGGTTGTTCTTTTGTAGCGAGATGGCCGGCCTTTCATATAGAAAAGGCCAAAGTCCCGCAAAATCTTTACCGTGGGGTTTTCCACGTTCATACGGAATTTTCCCACGACTCCAAAGCTTCCCTTGAGACCGTCATCCGGACGGCTGAGACCGCTGGCCTCGATTTTGTGGTGGTGACAGACCACAACAATATGAACGGTAAAGCTGCTTATGAGGCCATGCCGCATCCGGAAAACCCTCTTCTTATTTTTGGCGACGAAATTTCGACACGGGACGGGCATTTGATCGCGCTCGGGGTCCCGGAAGCGCCTTCCAATGATGACACTCACGCTGATGAATTGGTGAAATGGATCCATGCTCATGGGGGCTATGCAATGCTGCCTCATTTGATTGGAAGCAAGAATGCCTGGAAAAATCTTGAGATGAAAAGCTTTGACGGCGTTGACATTTATAATTATGCTCATACTTCATTTTTTGATGCCTCTAATAAATTAAATCTGGCGTTGCAAATCGTTTTTCTTCCTCCCGGCCCTTTCTTGCGTTCCGTTGAGCATAGATCGCAACCCATGCTTGATTATTGGGACAAAAGGCTTGAGATGGGAAAGTATACGGCCTTTGGATCGGCCGATGCGCACATGCGTTTTTTATGGAATGGCCTTACCCCTGAAAATTATCTGCTCTACTTTCAGGCTGTGACGACTTATGTTTGGGCGGATCAATTTAATGAAAAAACAATTGTAGAGAGCTTAGGAAAGGGAAAAAGTTTCATAGCTTTTGAGGCTTTTGGAGATGCCTCGGGATTTTCTTTTTCTGCTTCCCAGGATAGTCAGAATTATGGGCCTGGAGAGGATGTATCCGTTGCATCTCCCGTCCGCTTTTTAGTTAAATTGTCTTCGCCAGGAGATATCCGTCTCATTCATTCTGGGAAAATTATCCAACAAGTTTCAGGTACAACTCTTGAATATACGGCCCAGGAGCCCGGTGCTTATCGCGTGGAAGTCGACAAAGCCGGCAAATTGTGGATTGTATGCAATCCTATTTATTTAAAACAATAAAGCCTCTTCTCAAAAGTTTTTTCCTCCTCTTTTTTTTAAGCAGCCTTACAGGCTGTACGGTCTGGAAACCGCTCCGTCACTCGTCGGATCCATCGCTTAAACAACTCCCGGATTTTTACCAGCACTATTACGACTATCCAAGACCTTCGTTGGAGCATGTGATTATCAGTCAGGAGGAAACAGACAGTTATATTTTGAAAAAGATAGAATTTCCATTGAGCCTGCCGCCGGATTTGGCTTTTAAAGATCTCGAGGACTTCAAAAAGAAAGTCGAAGCGATATCCATTAACGATAAAAAAACAGCGGGCGACTTAAAGCTGCGTTATTTAAATCGAGTCGATTATTATTTGCCGAAAAATTTAAAACCGGGCGACAAACGCCCTGTGATTTTGATTTCGCCGATCTTGGGCGGCAATATGGTGGTAGACCATTTTGCGAAATATTATGCCGGGCGAGGTTATGTTGCGGCAATTGTTTATCGCAAAAGAACTTTTTGGGAAGATGAAAGCGATAAAAAAGACACGCAGCAAGTGGAAGATTATTTGCGCACATCCGTGATCAGGCTAAGGCAATCGCTTGATTGGCTCCAGGCGCAGCCCGAGGTGGATAAAGACCGCATCGGGGCCTTCGGCATTAGTTACGGCGCCATTTTGCATTCTGTTCTGGCGGCCGTAGATTCGCGGGTAAAATATCATGTGCTTGCCATGCCTGCGGCGCCGCTAGCCGATGTCATCATGCATTGCCCTGACAAGGCGATCACGAAATTGGTTAAACATGTGCATCAGAATTACGGGTGGACACACGAACAGATTTATCAAGACCTGCAAAAAACAATCAAAACCGACCCGATTTATTTCGCCTCTCATATTCAGAAAGAAAATGTGCAGATTTATGTCGCGGCTTTTGATCGTGTGGTCGGGGCTGGGCGCTCATTTGGATTATGGAAGGCCATGGGCAAGCCGGCTTTAAAAATTTTACCGTTTGGGCATTACGGCGGTATTCTTGTTTTTCCTTATCTCCAGACCCAATCTTATTTGGCCTTCAAGAAACATTTGAAATAGTAATTTTTGTCATTGCGAACGACCTTGCCCACCGCAATTCGTGGTGGCGAGGGAGCGTGGCAATCCTTTCGCATAAGATTTTATGTGATGGGGATAGCTCCTATGGAGCTATCTTGGTTTTTCCTAGAGATTGCTTCGCCGTTCCTTCGGAACTCCTCGCAATGACAATTCGGAAGATTTTTCTAATTCCTCAAAATTAAAATGGGCGTATTCCGTTTCCACCGCCCGCAAATTATCTTTGGCATTGGCCACCCAAAAATCAGGGAATGCATAAACCACACTTTGAATATTCGAACCCGGCGCGATTTCTTTGGCCATCTGTTTTGCAATTTCTGGATCGATACGGCCATAATTTTCAAGAATCAATTGGCCGTGTTTGCGATATCTGATTTCATAAGCCCCGCCGCCAGGAGGCTCAATCCCAGGTTTTTTAGGATTGCCTTTCGAGGTCCACTGCAAATCGCGAATGACCGGGTCGAGCGCTGTGTCGCTACGAAACACGGCATTTGAGACTGGAAGGCTGTAACTAATATTCAGTTCCCGGGAATCATGTGCTTCAAATAATGCGAGATGAGAATGTGTTGCTTCGATGGCCACGGCTTTTTTAGACAACGCATCGGCAAAAATATAATTATAGCCGCGCGTGAGATTGCTTTTTTCGAGAAGGCCCACGGCTTCTTCGATGGAGCCTGCTTCTGCAAGCACGCGTTTTAAAAGAAAGGGCATGGGAACGCCTTCGATGGTTTCATCGCTTGATGTAGCCCCGACTTCTCCCACAGAAAATCCATTTTCATTGATGCCGGACAAAATGCCTGTGAACCCATAATATCCGATATTGATATAAGCCTGCTGGCCCGGTGTTTTTAAAAATTTCACGGCGGCAAAATGATGAATGCCGATTTTGCGGTTCCAGTCCAAATTTCGAATGGCGATCAAATTCCCGCTTTTAGTGCCCGCTCCCCAATAAGCCCCGCTCGCGCACCAGGCCGGATAAATTTCAGGAATAGCATGAAGGCGTTTTATTTTTGAAAAACTGATCCCCGAGCCGTCCGCCAAGCCTTTCATCTGAAGATATTCTTCATAAGAAATGTAAGGCTCCATTTTTTCCCAAGCATTATCCAGAAAATGATTAACGATCAAACGATTGATGAGAGGCGCCGGGACTTGGGTGTTTAGAAAATGAAAAATTTTGTTCACGGCTTGGCCAATTTCTTTTTTGAGAAGACGTCCTTCTTCAAAACCGAGATGATAAGCGTCTCCGTTTGCGAAAAGCACCGGCAAACCTTGCTCGTAGCGGAGAGAGCCTGGTTTTGAAAACTTCGACCTCTCGGAATCGGTCAGAGTTTTTTTGATAAGTTCAAATGCCTGCTCCTGTAAAAACCAATCCATTTTAGGGCCGTAGAAACTGGCGCGGGCTTCATATTGATTGAGATCGAAATAATAGCGCCTGGGAATGACATAACCGAGATAGTCGTTGGCATATCCGATAAAAAGCGGCGTCAGGTTTTTAGATGCCGCCCATTTTTCAATGTCATGACCGGTTTCAGAGCTGACTTCAGCGGGAAAGGCCATAAAAATCAAATTTCCCATTCGAATGGTTTGAAAAGTACTTTTGCGCGGGAAAACGCGACCGCCCACAAAGGCGGGGATTTTTAAAAAACCCGCGCGGGCTTTAACTGCGGGGAGTTTTATTTTACTTGAGACTCCGGTCCATGGGCCATTGATAGGGGCGCTTTCAAAAGAGATAGATTTTACTTTTTCGAAAACAGAAGAGGTGTAGGCCTCCATTCGCATCATGCGGTTTTCGATTGCGGGGGCTTTGGGCCTCAGATCTCCGGCAGCGCCGTTGACAAAAAGATCGACCGAGCCCGACCAATTTTTTTCCGCAGTTGCAGTCAATGCGCCGGGGAAATCAGCTGAGATTTCAAGATTGGAAGCGGGCAATAAAGTCGCATGGGCAGCCATAAAAATAAGAGAGGCTGTTATGTCGCCATTTTCTTTTTTGAATCGGAGTACGCGAAGTTGGTGAGGCCCTTTTAATTTTTCATCCAGCCGATTTTCAATGAGTTCATCAATTCGAATAGAGCCGAGCTCAGGAAGAACTTTAACAGGGGATTCCAGACTTTTTAAAATCGCGGCCGCAGCACCGTCTGTCACATGGGCGAAAACTTTTTTGCGAAATTTGCCCATAATGAATTTTTCCCAAAATCGTCCGCCGATAGCGCCGGATCCGGAATGCGTGTGAGTTGCAAATAAAACTAGCTGTTCGGGCCGAAGCGCTTTTTGTTTTCTTACTTTTCTTAGAATTTCTTCCCGTAAGTTTTCATCGATGAGGACCAGATCAAGTGAAACAAACACAAAAGTGTCCTGGCCGTTTGTGGCTGAAAGTGCGCGGGCATAAAGTGGGTCGTGGACGCCTTGGGAGGGTTTTCCATGCCGTTTGCCGTAACCAGCAAGGGGAGTTCCTACCGGTGGAGTGATTTCAACTTTAGCGGTGCCTACTTCTATAGAAGGGTCCGCTTGGAGGACGGGCTGCCCCCCTAAAATGACGGCGATAAAAGCGATAAAAAGGAAGATTTTTTTCATAAAATGCCTATTTAGATTATGACATATCTATCTCGAAGATGAGATATGAAAATAACTTATGAAGCATGGATAAAAATTAAGATTTAGGCTGATTGACCGAAAACATACTAAGCGCACCTAACAAAATGAGTTTTGCCTGCAAAGCGGCACTGCTTCACCGTGTTAGGTGCTCTAAGCTTGTCATGAATAAAAGAGCCCAAAACTGTTTTTAAATAGAGGCGGATCAGATCATTCATGCTTTTAGACCGGATTAAAAAATTCTTCCTGTTATTCCAAGACCGGCGCAGAAAATGGGAACTTGCGGTTGGCTTTATTGTTCTCGCGTTAATGTCTTTGGTCGCTTGCACCCGCGCTCTGGATGGTTTTGAGAATCTCTTTCTTGATATGCGTTTCAAGATGCGTGGGGCAAAACCATTTCCTTCCAATATTCATTTAATTATAGTCGACGAACAAAGCCTCGATGCTTTTGGACGTTGGCCATGGCCGCGCAGCATCCATGCCCGGTTATTGGATGTCTTAACGCATCAAGATTTCCGTCCCGATGTCATTGCCTGTGATTTTCTTTTTGAGAATAGCGACAATGAAAATAAGGCGGGGGACGAAGCCCTCGTTGCAAGTGCTCAAAAAATGGAGCGAAAAATTATCATGGCCTATTTTTTTGAAAAAGGCCGCGGCGCAACTTATGAAAAAGATCCAGTAAAAGAAAAACGCCTCGAAGATTTCGCCCTTCCGCCATCTTCTGAAATGCCGGAAAATTTGGACGAGGCCGATAAAGTTTCGATTCCTTTCATTGAGCTTGCCAACGCAAGCCAGCTTGCGTTTGTGAACACCCCTGTGGATTCTGACGGCCGGACGCGACGTGCCCGGCTTTTAATGCGATATCAGGGCAGGGTTTATCCTTCGATGGATTTATTGACGGTGCTGAGTCATTGGGGTGCTTCTGTAAAAGACATGAGCCTTGAACGCCGCGCGATTGTCATTGAAAAAACAAAATCCGGTCGAAAAAAAATCCCGATTTCAGCACAGGGCGACATGATGATTAATTATTATGGCGGCCTGGATAAAATTTCTTCTCACTCTTATGCTGAAATTCTAAAACCAAATCAGCCGCAGGTTTTAAATGATCTGGAAGATAAAATTGTTGTGGCTGGAGTGACGGCGCTCGGTTTGGGCGACAGGCGCGCGACTTCTTTTCAAAAGTATGAAACCGGGATCAGTCTCCACGCTCAGGTGATTGCCAACATCCTTGCCGGGGATTTTATGAGCCGCGCGCCCGCAAGCGTTTCTTACGCAGCTTTATTTCTTGTCGGTTTTTTCATTATTTTGACGACCATGTTTTTGCCGATCCATAAGTCCCTACCCGTCATGCTTTGGGTCTGCGGGCTTTATTTTTTGATGATTAATTTATTTTTTCTCAAAGGCGTTTGGGTCGACGTGGCTATTCAGGAGATTTCTATTATTGTTATTTTTATTGCGATCACTTCGTTTCGGTATTTTACGGCGCTAGAAGAATTGAAGCGCACTCAAGAACAACTGATACAGTCTGCGAAAATGGCTTCATTGGGCCAGTTGTCAGCGGGTATTGCGCATGAGTTCAGAAACATTTTGAATGCGATCCATTTGAATATCGAATGCTTCAGCCAGCCCGGTATTACTCCGGAACGCATTGAAAAATATGCGGGGATGTCCAAAAGAATTATGGCCAATGCCACCTTGATTCTCGAAGGACTTTTAACTTTCGCTCGCAAAAGCGAATCGGTTAAGAAATCCGGCAACCTTAAGAAAACGGTTGAAGATACGCTTTTTTTGGTCGAAAAAGAAATGATGGCGCATCAAATCGAAATCGAGACCCATCTCGAGGATGTCACGGAAATTTCTTATGACCATGGTCAAATCTCTCAAGTTGTTATGAATCTCATGAATAACGCTCGCGATGCTCTTAGAGAACGTGATGAAAAGAAAATTACGCTGATGTTAAAAAATGATGGGAAGTATTTAGTTTTGGATATTGCCGACAACGGCTCGGGGATTCCACCACAAGTCTTGAAGCGCTTATTCGAACCTTTTGTGACCAGTAAGCCGGCCGGCAAAGGGACCGGGCTCGGGCTTTCTGTTTTCCATGGCATTATTCGTAATCACGGCGGCGATATTAAAGTAACTACAGCGCAGGGAAAAGGCACTACCTGGCATATTTTTTTGCCGAAGGATTAAAAATGGCACGCGGGAAAATTCTTTTAATCGATGATGAAATAGAAGTCAGAGAATTCGTGAAAGATTTTTTTGAGGACCGGGATTTTAATGTTGAAGTGGCGAGCGATGGGCTTGAGGGCATTGAAAAATTTGAAAAGGGCCAGTTTGATCTGGTGGTCTGCGATATGTTGATGCCAAAAATGATCGGTACCGGTGTGCTTAAAAAAATCAAAGAGATTAAACCCGAGCAAAAAGTGATTATGATGACCGGCGTTAAGGAAGATTCAATGGTCGAAAAAGCCAAGGCGCTAGGCTGTCATCATTATTTGATTAAGCCGGTCAGGTTGTCTGAGCTTGACGCCCGGGTCTCCGAATGTTTTTCCACATAGAGGGCATGGAACTCCGCGGGCCCGCTTCGCCCGCGATTTTTTTGACACCCGCCTTCGCTTTCGCTTGGGCGAGGTCCGTCCTACGTAGAAGAGGGGCGAACATCTCGCCGAAGCAGAAGATGCATTCATTCCTCGCCAAGGCCGGGATCTTCTCCGTAGGCGGATAAAAAACTAGCGCAAACCCTTTTTCCAGGTAAAATAGCGAAATCGATCAATTTATTTAAGGAGTGGCTTTCTGTTAATTCCCTTCATCATCTTTTTTCTGCTTTTT